>Ga0099803_1541467_pt1 | contig 13499 bp, 1 predicted proteins | sample Orb8nscriptome_6_FD_81142 | JGI IMG/M metagenome (GOLD analysis project Ga0099803, IMG submission 81142) | Coral microbial communities from Puerto Morelos, Mexico - Orbicella 8 T C metatranscriptome (Eukaryote Community Metatranscriptome) | ecosystem: Host-associated > Invertebrates > Cnidaria >... | reverse complement strand
GCCCGAGCAAAGTATGGCTTTGACTTGCCGACATGGCATCACCACAATCGGCCAGACCACGACGCAGGCCGTCGTCGGCTCCGCAGCAGCCACAATCTCGACGCAAAGGGCGTCGAGTGCTAGAAGGCCGCACGTATGCCACCATCGATGCGACAGGCGAGGAGGACGACGGCAGTGACAAAGATGTGGAGCTCTTGTCCCCTCAGGGTGGTGCTGGACCCAAGCGACGGGTGAAGTTCGTGGAGGGCGCTGCTGTGGCGCCTTTCGCGCCCCGGGGTAGTGCCCAGGCAGCTGCGCGTTTCGCAAGAACACAGTGCCAGCACCGCTTTCAAGTTGGAACGACGCTTCGACGTGGGGATCGTCTCTCACCACGCTCACCGAAGTGTTTTCGGCCAGCATCTGCGCAGGCCCGATTTCGGCGTGGCCCGAATGGTCTCCTTCAGATCGCCTATGTGCCAACCACCGAGGTTGTGGCAGCCGCCAGGAAGTTTTCCTGGGAAGAAGAGGCCGATCTGGCACAACAGGAGGCTTTGGAGGCGCAGGCAAACGAGGAAGAGGAGGAAGAGCAGCAACAGACGTCCAAGGAGGTGGCCAAGGAAACCGGTACTCAGGCGGCAGGGCTGAAGGAGCACGTGAAGCACATTTGGCTTATGTACCAAGAGCAGGAGGCCGGAAAAGACGAGAAGGATCGAGCTTTGCTCATGGCTCTGCAAGGTCCGGACGAGGAAGACAAAGAGCTCGCCTTGCAGAACGAGATGAAGCTTCTCAAGACGGGCGAGGATGCGATAGCTTTCTTTGCGAAGCACGGAGATCAATCTGATCTACAGGTGATCTTTTGCAACCCAGCGCCGGAGGAGGAAGGCAAGTACAAGCCTTACGATCTGGTCGTGGTCGACGAGCAGGATCGCGGAGCCGAATTCTTCATGATCTCGCCCAAAGGCATCGTCCATGTCTGCCCGGGGAAGCAGTCCGAGCACTTTACCCTGACTGACTGGATGCATCAAGTGATGGTGTTTACTGTGCTGGTGTCAATGGCCTTCTTCCGGAACTATCTGACAGGCCGAGCATTTAGCCGCTGGAGGAAGGGTTCTGCAAAGCAGATTTTCGCCACCCATCGGCAGCGCTTGAGCCAACGGCTTTTTCTCGCCAAGCCCGTGTTCGCAGGAGCCCAGGTGAAAGTCCATGGCATTCTCCGCAACATGGGCTTTGTCCGTCTGCTGCATTTCGACACGCAGCATCGTAGTGGCATGGAGCTCCGGCCTTTCCTTGTGCAGCAGCGGGAGCTTTGTGAGCGAGCCGACTTGGATTCCACGGCAGAAGCGGCCCGGGAGGTTGTCGATGCCACCATCAAGGAGTTGATGAGCAACAGGGACAGCACGAACCCCATGGCGATGCTGGCCAAGAAGCGGAGAAGCGGGAAGATGTCGGTTTACCTGGAGCGACAAGAAGCAGAACTGGAGGCTTATCTCCAGCGGCTTTGTGAGTTCAATCGGTCCCTGATTGGCCAGTTTCTTCGCCTCGTGGACGTGATGCAGCAGAGTTGTCTCGTAGACCTTGCTGTCTCCAAAGCGTGCACGCTTTTCAAATGCTTAGAGAGGACACCAAAGCTTTTCCAGGCTTCTGCCGCCTTCGAGCTGAAGTCGGAAGGTGCCCGGGGTGTTGGCTCGGACAAGGCCTCTGCGCCGATGGTCCTCCATCCCGGCCGACAAGAGTTCATCCAAGGCCTGGAGAAGGTGTTAGAGCACATCTCGGCGGCCGTGAACCAAGTCGCCCCTGTGGCCACCTACCGCAAGTACAGCAGGCATCTTAAGACCAACGCAGTGGCAGCGTTGGCGGGCCACGTCGTGGCACAAGATCGGACCTTTAGGGCAGCGCAGAGAGATCTGGTGCAGCAGATCCATACCGACTTCGACAAGGCCCAGCAGCTATGCGAAAGTCACTTTGCGCAGTTGTATGACATCTACTTGCATCAGCAGAAGTGGGATCCCGACGCAATCGAGAAGTCTCATCAAACTCACACGCAGCTTGCAGAAGGCATGGCCGAGCTGCAGACCTTCGACAAGTACTTAGACAAGATGAAGACGACCCATGCCAGCGGCTTCTTGCACATCGAAGCTCACTCCCTGAAATCTTCGCTGGTGCCGCACGTGGAAAGTGGGCTGCAGTTCTTGAAAGTGCAGCTCAGGGCTTTGGCGTCCAAGACTTGCAAGCTGGCTGTGGAGCGATTCACCGAGGTCAACCACAAACTCCAGGAGCGGCCGAAAGTCCTGGAGCAAATCGTCGAGTATGTGAAGGCGTTCAAGCAGGTGGAAGCAAATCTGCCGAACCTGGAAAAGCTGAAAACCTCGGTGGAGGAGATGTACGGCACTCTTTTCCAGCATGGCGTCCGCACCGACATGGGGGAAGACTTTAACCGGGACCTGCTTCACCAGCGCGCCACGAACCTTGAAAACACCGTGCTTCCAGGGGCGCAGTTCTTCGTCAATGACCAGGGTGACATTGTTTGCAGCGAGGTGTCCAATCGCTTCTCCATGGTGGAGCAGGAGTGCGAAGACCTTGAGACGGAGATCACTACTGGCATGGCTGCCGACCCAAGCCACCTGCAATCTGCAACGCATGTCCTGGAGTATCTGGACGAGGTGCAGCGTCGTCTGGATGACATCAGCAAGACCTTCCAGTACCTCAATGACTGCTACACGCTCTTCATGCAGGATCCACAAGACACAGACATACTCGAGGAGGCCCAACAGCTGCTGAAAGAGCGCTGTCAGCTCTGGGAAGTGGCGCTTCAATGGGCGGACCTCCAGGAACATGTCGCCAGCGTTCCGATCCTGCAGATGGACGTGCTCCAGCTGCGCTGCAGGCTAGAGGGCTTCATGGAGGTGCTGAGCTACATGTCTACTGACATGCCGGGCGATGAGGTGATTTCGGAGCTTTTTGTCTCCGTGCAAGCGTGGGTCGTCGAGCGGATTCCCGTGTACACGCAGCTGACCAATCCCGCGTTGAGCGACCATCATCTTCTGCAGGCCTTTGGTTTGCCCGGCAATGATGTCGCATCGCTCAAGGTTTCGAACTTTGAGCTGATCTTCAGTTTTGGACCTGCTGGCGATGCAACCCGGAAGAATCTTGCAGTGCAGCTTCAGAAAGCCACGGCAGAGCATTGCCTTTCCACGACCGTGGCCTGCGTGACAGAGGCCTGGGAGCGTACAGAGATGCGCCTTAAGCGCCCGGAGTCGATGGAGGCGCCAGTCATCTTGGACGACCAGTCCGAGATCTTGGCTCAGATTCAGGAGGACATCACCAGCCTGGAGGTGGTCTTAAGGTCCTCCGACATCACGCCCAGCATCCAGGAGCCTGCCGAGGAAACCTATGAGCGTCTTTGCATTGCCAACGATGTCCTGGAAGAGCTTGTCGCTTTGCAGGAGCGCTACGTACTCGTCGAGCCACTTTACAGGCTGCACGTGCTGGAAGCAGACGAGGAGATCGTCGGCGCTCAGGCTGTCGAGCAATTCGCCGCCACGGACGAAACATTTAGGCTGCTGATGCATCGTGGAGCGACGTCGTGCAGGAACGTCTTCCACTTCGCATTCCAGGCCTCTCTGTCGAAGATGCTCGGACGGATCACCGAAGGCCTTTCCCTGGCGGAGCGGGGCGTGGCAAAGCTTCTCGACTCGCAGAGGCGCCAGGCGCCAAGGCTTTGGTTCCTCAATGATGCGCTCCTGGTCCGTGCCCTCGTTGCCGCACAGGATCTCGGCCCAGGGGAGCGGGACGAGAAGGAGCCAGAAAGACCTGTGGAGGAGGAGGTCGCCGGTCGCACCTTTGCGAAGTTTGCGCCATGGCTTTTCCCATGGATTGTGAAGGCCTCGGCTGGCCTTGACCAAGCAGCGCTGCCAGAGCCAGAGGAGACCGAGCCACCGGAGCGGACAGCCGCATCGAAGGAGGTGGTCAGGCAAGGCACCGCCGGAGACATCGCCCGCCAGGAGCTGGACCGCGTCTTAGGTGCCCGCAAAGACTCGGTTTCAATGGCGTCGCCCCAACGTGCTGCGGAGGGTGCACAGGCCCCACAGAAAGACTGGAAGGGCGCTCTGTTTGCGCTGGCGCCGGGGGGGCAGGCGCGCGACAAGCGTGGCATGGGTTCTTCAGCGCGGCTCAGCCAGAGCCTGAGCGCCTTGGCGGATGATGTCGCGGAGACGTATGAGCAGGGCGTGGCCGTTGAGCGGCCCTTGTGGACCCGATGGGTGGTATTGTATTCAAGTGAAGGCGAAGCTGTGGCTTTGCAGCCGGGGTCCGCAAAGGTCCCACGAAGGATGCTCTTTGGAGACTGGGTTGGAAAGACAGAGAAGACGATGAAGCAGATCATCGGAGAGAAAGTCCGAGAGGTGCTCGGTGAAGTCGGTGCAGGCACTCCAGCCGAGTCGGTGGACAAGTGGCTGGCGCCCGGTGCAGGTGCTATACCGCCGGGTCAGGCGATCCTCGTGGCAATCGGCATCTTTTTCGCCTTCTCCGTGCAGGCCACCCTGTCGGAAGATGGTCCCTCCTTGGTGGAAGTCGGTCAGATGCTCTCGGAGCTGCGGCAAGTGCTCACCAGGCATCTCCGGCGCATTTCGCTGAAGGGTCTCCAGCGCGTCCTGGCGTCGTCCCTCCTCCTTCAGGCCATCCACTTCCGAGAAGTGTTGGACGCCCTGGAGTGCACAGCGCAGTACTGTGAGCCTGGGAGGCTGCTTGATTCCTTCGAATGGCAGCGGCAGTTTCTACATCGCTGCGACTTCGCAACCGGCGAGGTTCTGATCTGCTGTTTGGATTGGACTTTTCGCTATGGCTGCGAGTATGTCGGATGTGTGCCTCGCTTGGTCCGCACTCCTCATACGGAGCGGTGTTTCTTGACTTTTGCCGCGGCAATGCGTCAGCAGAATCCGGCCGCGTGCGGTCTGGCAGGCCATCCCGGCTGCGCGAAGGCAGAGCTCGTTCGCGAACTGGCAACCATGGCTGCTGTGCCGCTCCTGGAGAACAACCCAATGCACATGGATGCCACGGCTACGATGCATACGTTTGCTGGCCTTCTTGCGACTAACGCATGGTGCTTCATGCGATGGCCAACGATGCGGCAAAGCGCTGACAGTGAGGCTGTTTCGAAGCTGGCAGTGTTGGCTGCGTCGTTGAGGGAGTTCCAGTTGGCGATGCGATCGGATGGCAAGGATGTCACCTTGGGCCTGTGCCAGGTGCGAGTCGCTTCGCCGGGCGCAGCCCTCTTCCTGGCAATGCCACGGCCCTCTCGCATCCACTCCTTACAGGAGCGGGGAGCTGTGGCTATGCCGGCGGCATTGACGCAGCTTCTCAGGCCCATTTCCCTGGTGCGCAGCGGCGCGCTGCGAGTGCTGACGGCCCTGCTTCAAGTGGAAGGTTTCGAGCCGCAGGAATCTGCACGACTCGCGGCGAAGTTGCTGGCCGTGGCCAATGACGTAGTCTTCGCCAACACCCAAACACCGGAGCATGATGTCCAAGACCACAGTCTCCGAAGGCTTCGCAGCGCAGCCCAGGCAGCGGGCACTGCTTTCCGGAAGGGCGCCTCTTTCACCGGAATCCTCCTCCTTACCCTGAGCAGATTCGCACCGGGCCAAGGAAGCCTGGAACAGCGCTTCCGAGAAGGTCCCTTTGCAAACAGCGTGCTCGAGGCACAGACGCAGCTGCTTCGCAACGTTTGTGACGAGGAGGAAGGCGCCAAACTGGTGGCCGGTGATCATTTCCAGCTGCTCTTGCTGAAGGACCCGGCGGCAGACCAGAGCGTGGGGGAGGAGGTCGACTCCTTCTTCGAAAGGTCTTGCTTGAGCAAGGGCGAGCTGGCATCGTCTTCGTTTTCAGACTCGCCGGCGGATGATGAGCAGGCTCCGTCACGCTTGTCGCTGGTGGCCGAAGAAATACTGCAGCACGCTCACGCTGGGTATGCCACGGTGCTCCTTGGCCCTGCCTGCTCTGGGAAGACCACGCTCTTGAAGGCCCTCCACAACGCCACGAATCGCCGTCCCGAGCCCGAAGAAGACGCGAATGAAGGCTCAGACAGAGAGGATGCCCCCGAGCCGCCGGCGCGAGCGTTGTACATCTGGCAAGTCTATCCTGGGGCATTGGATTCGGAGCGATTGTATGGCACAAAGAAAGGTGAGTCTCCGGGGATGCTGCCAGAAGTGCTAGGCAACATCGATGCCGGCAGCAGCAAGCAAGAGGCACCGGATGTTTGCAGCGCATCTCCTGCCAGGGCGTCCCTGCGATCTCGCATCGACTTGGTGACCTTTGACGGCGAGGTGGACGCCTCTTGGGCCGACGAGCTTTGGCCGTTGCTGTGTTCCAGGCACACGATCATGCCGAACAGTGGCACGACAGCCCTCCCCGGGAGCGTCGAGTTTCTGTTCGAGACACAGAGCTTGGCAAGGGCGTCGCCAGCCTTCTGCACGCACTGCGCTCTCTCCCCGATCGAGGGGCTGCTAGACACGAAGCACCTGCTGAAGGCCTTCTCGGATCGTCTCGAATCCGGAGCTGCTGGACGCTGCGCCAGAATCCACGGTCCCGTTCTCATGACGTGGTTGGGACGGATGGCAACGGGCATCCGAACAGATCTAGACTCAGGTTCCAGGAAGACGTTGATGTGGGCTGGCGAGGTTGTGGCTGCATCACAGCTCCTGAAGCTTCTGGAAGCAACCCTGCTGGCTGCGATGCCCATGATGGATGACTTGTCCGCTGTCCAAGCTGGATCTAGACGGGATCCGGACGAGGATGGCAGTGAAAAGGAGGAGGTCGCCTCCGAAGTTGCCACGCTGCTCGAGGTGTGGACGATCTGGGCGGCTGCATGGGCATTGGGTGGTCATCTCCCGAGCCATGAGCGAAAGAGGCTGGGTGCCTGGCTGCTGGCCACGTTGTCAGGCAAAGATGGGCTGCCTTATGGACTTGCGGCCCTGGGCACACTCGCTCAAGCTCCCGAGAACTTGTGGAAGCTGCGCATCCTCAGCAACGTTGCCGCCACGTCAGGTGTGCCGGATCTTATCTGCGAGACGAAGGTGAAGCTCGTGTCCGAGCTGATGGTGGACAAAGAGGAGCCGCAAGGATCCAGCATCTTCGTGCCGACAGAGGATACGGAGTCCATCTGCCAGTTCATCCGGCATCAGGCCTACACAGATGTTGACCTTGGCGTCCGGGTGCTCGGTGCGCCGCAGTCGGGAAAGTCCGCTTTGGCACAGCTGCTCTTGCGTTCCACCACCACCGGGTTGGGCCAACAGCCAGAGCTCTTTCGCTGCCCGCATGGCGCCACAAACGACATCCTTAGTCGCTTCTTGAAGCTGAGAATGCCCAGGCTGTCTGGTGGCATGCGGCTGATCGTCGATGATGTGCACATGGCCTCGGGAAGTTTGCAAGAGCGCTTTCGGCAGGTCATGGAGACCGGTAGCCTCGCGACGGGTGTGCTGCAGCGGGCAGGTGCCTCCCTGTACGGGTCGCGCGTGTGCATTGATGTCCTCGGAAATGCAACAGAGACGACTCAAGGCAAGCGCTGGCTACGCCATTTCTTGGTCTTGCAGCTACCAGCGCCACAGGACAAGGTGCTGAACCATCTTTGTGATCGCCTGGTGCTGCACTGGTCCACCAGCATCCCATCAGAGGAAGCTCGCATGCTGCTTATTTCGCACGGTTTGGCCACAAAGATCGTCTCTCTCGTTCGGGAGGCCGCCGGGGCCTTTCAGCAGATGCCGCAGCGGCTCTTCCCGGTCTTGCCCCTCGTGGATGTGGCCAAATGGTTCAAGCGCTTGCTTCAGACGACGGACCTGGTGACCTCGACGGCGATGCTGAAGCAAGTGGTGTGGTATGAAGGCACGCAGCAGCTTGGCTCTCGCCTGGAACGCCACGAGGATCGCCGCCGACTTGCCGACATGTTCGAGGAGGCAGGCCTCTATCGGTCGGCGGAGGAGACAAACGGACCCTGCACGGTGGCATTAAACAAGGGCACGGCCGAGTTCTGGAACGAGGCTGAGGCCAAAGAGAACTTGAGAAGGAGTGCACAGATGCTTGAGCTCGGCATGCCCTTTGCCGTGTACGAGGATATGATCGGAGCAGTGTTGGGCATCGCCAGGGCGCTGCAGCTCGGGTCGCCGTCGCAAGCAGCGGGTGCCCTGCTATTGGGCTGCCCGGGATCTGGCAGGAAGACCTGTGCCAAGCTGGGTGTAGACTTGGCCAAGACGAAGCTCAAAGAGCCGACCGCAGAGGATTCTGCAGGCTTGCGCGACGAGCTCGCCACCTTGCATGGTACCATTCGAAGTCGTTCGGGCTCTCACACTTATGGGCCACTCACGGAGGACCACCTCCTACACGGAGACTGCGAGACTATCCTGGAGGATATTGACAACATTCTTCGTCAAGCAACGCGCTTTGAGGCAAAGAAAACATCTCGCAAAGCCGCCCGGCGCGGTAGCCGCGGTTTTCTTGGCATCGTCCGACCCAACTCCACCGTGGAAGGTGGCAAGGTGGTCGAGGAAGGTCTGAGCGACAACTTCCCTGATGGCGCAAGTCTTGCCTTTTTGCTGATCCTGTCGCCAAGCTTGGCTGCGAATTGGTTCCGACGACAGCTGCGTAAGTATCCGGGAATTGCCTCGGGAATGGACGTGGTGTGGCTTCAACCATGGGGCCAAGAGGCTTACCTTGAGGTGGCGAAGCAAGTGCTCCTGCCGGAAGTGCTGGCAGGTTCGGAAGCTCAGGAAGCAGTTCACCAGCATCCGGAGGATGAGTTTGACCCACTGCGTGCAACAGCCGAAGTGGCCGGCCGCTTGCCGAATGCTCTACGACAGTCTGGTGCGCTTCGACAGGGTCGAATGCCAGGCATTGCGCTGTTTACTGCAACGGTTACCAAGCTCAAGCAGCTGATAACGGTCAAAGAGGCGGAGCTTGAGAAGGAGAACGCTGCCTTGGACGAAGCAGCCTCAACCCTCGCTCACATATCCAACTGCGCCACGAGCTTCCGAAGCCAATTCAGCGGCGAGCTCGACAAGGCCAAAGAAGCTGAACAGGACATGGCCAGGCTGGCCGAGCAGCAAGAGGACCTCCAACGGCAAGTGAAGGAGGCTGACACCCAAGCAGCGAAACTCCACCAGCGAAAAACGGAGATCACCGCCGAGGTGAAGAAGTTCGAGGATTCGGTTGCAGAAACCATGGCGGATGCACATCAGAATCTTCGAATGGCGGCCTTAGACCTCAGGGCGGTACCACAAGCCATTGTGGATGACTTCGCAGCGGCCGAGCTCCCATCTGAGCGGCTTCAGCTGATCTTCTTTGCCTTGCTGGATGCTTTGGGCATGGAAGAGTCTTGGGACGCTGTCGTCGGCCTCTTCTTGAACGACTTCGCCCAGCAGCTCCAGGACTTGGAACTCGAGGACATGGCAGACAGGACGGCTCTTATGGAGGAGCGTTACAAGAGGCTCGAATTGATGGGCGGTCTCAAGCCCGAAGAGGAGACGTTCCTTGCAAAGGCCGTGCGTTCCTGGGGCGTGGCCTTCATTGCAGCAGTGGACAAATATCGCGAGGTCACCGATGAGGTCGCCACGATTCGCCAGCTGAAGGAGCAGGTCAGGGAAGTCGCTGAAGAAGAGCACAAGACGAAGGAGGCCATGAAAGCCATGCAGCGGCAGATACAGCAGACTGTGCAGCAATCGAACCAGAGGAGAAACGCCATCGACAAGGCCAGGAGGTCGATGGGGCGAACTCATGAAGAGGTCGGTGGCCTAAAAAGGCTAGACGAGCTGCTCTCCTCCCCACAGGTCGAGATGTGGCAGAATCGTGCGGGTGAGATCACTGTGGAGAAGTTCGAACTCAATGGAAGGCTCCTCTTGGGCTGCTTCGTTGCGCATTACGGCGGCTACCTCAACCCGGAGGGCCAGGTCTTCGCGCAGTGGCGGCGCCTCTGCGTTGAACATCAGCTCCTGGAGGAGCACGGCACTGGCTACGACATGCCAGAGACGAAGCTAGTGCAGCTGGTACTGCCTGAGCAGGAAAGCTACGGCATGCGTCCCCTGCCGCCATCGCTGATGTTGGCCGAGAGCGGCGGCCCCCCGCCGTTGCTTTGTGACCCCTTCGGGGCGGCGAGGGCGACGCTGTCGAGGCGGCTCTACGCCGAGGACAATGTCCTGCCGGAAGAGCTTCAGACCACGTCGGTGCTCGGCGGCTCCTTCGCCGCCGCCAAAGCCGAGGTGACACGGGAGGCGAAAACACCAGCCTCGTTGTTCGTGCTGCTCGGAGAGGAGTTCAGCGGGAGTGCCTCGCAGATACCGAAGACTCTGCCACCAGGTCTTCACCCTTGGCTTCTCACGCAGAAGGAGTTTGCCCCTGGGAAGCTCTTCGTGTTCTCGACTGGTTCTGCTGCACCTGCCGCCTCAGAGACTGCTTGCTGGGTGCGGGACTTCGGTTGGGCGGGCGGCGAGGTGCTTGAAAACTGTTTTCTGGATGAAGTCGTTCGACTCGCAGATCCGCAACTCCACGAAGAGGCGATCAAAGCAAGGAAGACGGTAGAGTTCGACCAGCACATGACCGCAGAGTCGAGCGAGAAGCTGTTGATCCGGGTCGGTGACAAGGACGAGGTGGCCAGCGATGACGTCTTTGCGTTGCTGCCTTTCGTTGATCAGGTCACGGAGATGCGGGATGGTGTGCTCAGATTCGAGCGTCAGCTAGAGAAAGCTCAAGAGAAGCTGTCGGAGGTGGAGATGAGAATGGATGCTTGGAGGCAGCCTGTTCGCGTGGCTTTGGTGCTGCTCCACCTCGCTTCCGCGGCTCAAGAATGGCACCCTGGATACCATGCCGAGATACAGCGATGCACCCAATGGATCTGGCGATATTTTGCTGCTGGACAGGGGCAATCGCCGGAGACGTTGGCTTCTGATATGCCTTCCGCATGGTTGGCCGGCTCTGCTGCTCGCTTCTTTCCACGGCATCATTCCTGCCTGGCAGTATGCGCGGCCTTGGCGAGCTGCCGCGAAGTGCAGCGCAACGACGCAGTGGCAGGAGTGTTGTTTGCCTCCGTACGCTTTGCGGCGCGGGAGCTTGCCGGAGAGGCTTCCAAGGACGAGGGTGGGGCCGCTGAGGAGATGGATGGTGGCCGGAAACCTGATTTCATCTCCGCACGGCGCTGGAAGGAGTTTCTGGCCGCCAAGGAGCAGCTTCCTCTGCTCGTGGAGGTCGAAGAAAGAATAATTGAAGAGCCAGAGCGTTGGATGGAGGCCCTCGAATCCGGGGAGGAGGCTCTTCCTTTCTCCCTGGGACTTCTTGGGGATCTCGTGACCTTGGCCATTCTCGCACCGCAGCTTCTGCCTGCAAGGTTGGAGCAGCTGGCGGTCCAGGAATTGGGATCCCGAGGGGCCGAGCTTCTCAGTGGATCGGGCTGCGCAGGGGACGGCCCGGCAGAGAGGATCCGGCAAGCCGTCTACGAGAGCGCAGGCGCAGGGCGCGGTCCGCCGCCTGTGATCCTCTTCCTTACGGAGGAGGAGTTCGGATCCGAGTTGCGCTCGACGGTGCAGCTGAGCCTGGAGTCCTGTGCAGCGGAAGCCCGGGTTTCACTCGAGGTTGCAAGCTTCCTGGACCCCTCCGTGGGATCAGAGGTTCACAGAACCTTGTTGCGAACGCAGAAGGCCCATTCCGGTTGGCTGCTACTCCTCGATGCAGCAGAAGCACCTCTACAGCGCCTTATACCCAAGGACCCAGAACTCCTCCATTCGTTGAATGGTCTGCTGAGCTTGGTGCAGGCCAGCATCCAGGCCCAAGGCGAAATACTGGGTCCGTCGGTGCTTGTGGCGCTCCAGGTTCACCATCGCCCTGGCCACCTAAGCAGTCTCCCCGCCTTGCGACATCTCTTCGGCCCGGATGGTGCGCGGGTTTGTGTGTCGGCTCCCAGGGAGCTTCGTGCCAATCTCCTGGCTACAGCTGCCGACCTGCATGAACCCTCCCACAGCGAGGACCATGAGCGCGGCGTGCTGATGGCCAACCTTGTGTGCTTCCACACTCTGCTCCAGCAGCGCGGCCGCCTGGGTGGTGCCTTCTCGCCAGGCAGCCGCTGGTCCTTCGCAGACTTGACTTTCGCCACGGAGGTGCTTGCACGGTGCCTAAAGCCGGGCCAGCCGCGCCAGGAGGCCACACAGACGCTCCTGGCGGGCATCTACGTCGACTGCCGTCTGGCAAATCACGGCTTTGTCGAGGCGCTCGCGCTGGACTTCTCGTCGTTCGCCGGGCCCCTGGAACCCTTGGAGGTGCTTCTGCCAGCGGAGCTGTGGAGCCAGCTCGGAGATAGCGTGGGCATTGAAGACCTGTGTGGGTTCTTGGAGGTGGCCCAGGAAAGCTGGCGACCAGGCACAGGGCGAGATGAAAGTATGCTTCAGGCCCTGCTCTGCGTACCAGACTCCGTCCTGGTGCAACACGCATCCCCGGATCTGCACTTCAGGCTTCGTCCCACGGCCTGCTGCCTCCTGGAAGCCGTGGCACATGGAATGGACTGCGCGACCCAGCCCGACGAGAAGTCGGACCCCTTCCTCCTCCGGCGTTTGGAGGATGTCATGGCCGATCTGGTACCCTGCTTGAAGGACTTGTGGCCTGTAGATGGCGAGAAGGGTGATGCAGTTTGGCAGACGCTCCTCCGCGAGCTTCAGCGCTACAATGTCTGGCAGAGGGCAGTTGCTCAGACGCTCGAAGCCACCGACCGGGTCCTCAGAATGGCCCAACAGGACGACGACATCACAGATGCTGTGTGCACAGCACTATGGAACGAAGAGGTGCCCGAGCTTTGGTGCCGAGCAGCTGGCGGGATGCTGGATTGTTCGGGCTTGCCTCTGGCGTCGTGGCTGCGGGAGGCTTTTGGAAGGCACAACTACCTCGATGCCTGGTGCACGGAGTGCGTCCCACGGGTCTCATACTGGCTCAGTGGGCTATTCTGCCCGAGTGACCTTCTTACCGCCTTCCGGCGAAACGCAGCTGAACAACGGGCTCTACCGCTCGACTCTGTCACTTTGGTCGTTTCCAAGTACGGCGGCCCCTCGGTGACCTCGCCCAGGGAGCCCTGGAATCTACAGGCCATCTTTGAGCAGGCTAACTTCATGGAGGACATGGAAAGACTGGTCGACGGGGTCGAAGGAGCATTTCCTGTCGGCGCATGTCCTTTGCTGCATGGGCTTTACCTCACCGGCAGCCACTGGTCACAGCAACTCGTCGCAGCCCCCGGGCCGGAATCCAACGAGTGGCTGCCACCGCTGCGGCTGCTCCCGCTCACGGCGGAGGAGTTTGGTCGCCACAGGCGGCTTGAGGATAAGTCCGGTGCAACGACTGGGAGGCAGAAGTACTTCAGCTGCCCCATCTACCGGCATCGCCGACGCGGTGAGCGTCCGTTGCTGGAGCTCGAAGTGCCGAGCTCCGAAGATGCAGCACGCTGGGAACGAGCCGGAGTTGCGATGCTGTGTGAGCTGCCGCGCGGCTTCTAGTAAACCCTTGCACCC
>Ga0099803_1125157_pt1:0-12500 | contig 13663 bp, 7 predicted proteins | sample Orb8nscriptome_6_FD_81142 | JGI IMG/M metagenome (GOLD analysis project Ga0099803, IMG submission 81142) | Coral microbial communities from Puerto Morelos, Mexico - Orbicella 8 T C metatranscriptome (Eukaryote Community Metatranscriptome) | ecosystem: Host-associated > Invertebrates >... | reverse complement strand
CGAAGACTACTCGAAGACTTGTGAAGAGAGTCAGTGAATATGCCGAATAAAGTTTACACTTGTTTCCCACTGACTCGCTTTTTTGGTAGATGGTAAACTCTTAGACCCTCACCAGTTAAAAAAACGCTTCATGTTATTACGCGTGGTTTGAATTAAGAAACCGTTGCACGACGTTTATGTGCGATTCCAAAGAGTTCCTTTACGTTTTCTTAAAACTTAAACAAACGCTAAGAATTTGTACACCCCTGGGATGACTAAGTTGTCATTCACGGTGTTTGAATCTTTAACAAACACTCAAGAGCTGGTGGCAACGAGGCTCAGAGATACCCTGAACATACGGAAGTACTACAAAGCCATTCGATGTGGGTTTGGTAGTCAACGCACTTTCGCAGCTATTAATATACAGTGGAATCGCGATTCCTCAGTCGAAGCCTCAATTTTTCAAACATCCTGACAACTCCGGCGAATTAAAAGTCGTCCTCTCCCATCAGTCGAACACTGTAATTTAACCCCCGATTTCTGGAGCTATCCGATTTTCCAAACTAACTTTCGTTTACCTTAGAGGTTCGAATAATCAGGATTCCCCTGTATGACAAGGTGTAATCGTTTCCACCGCTTTGACTCGTCGAGGATTCTCTCACTTCCCTTTATAATTAATTGTTGATGGCAGGTTGGGACGCATATTATGCGAAATCAGTTGGAAACAGTACAATAGAAAGAAAGAAATTAAACGAGAGCCTGAGCTGTCAAGTAAACACATACTTGTCGTAATCTGCCACGCTCTCTCCGGCGCGAGGATCCCCCATCTTGATATCGTACGGATCACTGATAACCTGTATATTCAATCGCATTGATAATATAAGTATACGAGCTGCAAGACCGCTATTACGCACGATGCTTGGGTTACCTATGCTTGAACCAGTTTCCGTCACCATTTTGGTTGCACGATTGTTCACTTTAGAACTAAATTGCTACGTCAGCAATAATGCTGACTAGCAGCGTTGATACCCTAATATTTCATTTTTCTTGGTTAGGCTTTTCGAGAATTGAATTAAGAAGAAAAAGATACTTACAGTATGCATAACTCATGTATCGCATATCGTAATTTTTTCTTTTTTCACAGCGACAGTTTAATCACGCCTTTTTGCAAACGTTTCCCCTCGTTAAGACTCCGGAAAAAATGTACTAGGGTTTGACTGTAAGTTTACTTTTAGTAAAATGTTTGCTGTTGTTAGGAAGACCACGCCCTGTACATTTCAACGTTTGGTTGTTTGGGATTTTGTTCTTTGTCGAATCTGAAGCTGATTCTGGTATATTCTGCAATGAAAGGTTCTTCTCTTTCTCTTTCCAGATAGGCAGCGAAAAGTCTGGGGAAAACTTGCTTTCACTAACACAATTATCACAAGTAACAATTAAGGGTAGACGCATCTTTATTAATTAAAATACATTAGGATTTAATCTTACTGTAAGACTTTATTGAATTATGTGTTGACTATACTTGAGTTCCCAACAAACGTCATTTAAAAACTTCGATTCAACTTACATCAAGTTCTGGTTCGCCGTTGTCCATGAGCTTTAAATTATACACGACAACCAGTGTTCCTTAGAAAGAAAGAAATCAAAGCTCGCACGAGTTAATATTAAGACGAAACCGAAACATTGAAAACTGAAAATTTAACAGGAAAAGTATGTTGTACTTCCGTCCTTACCTTTGGGTCCAATTTTATTAAACTGCTCAAACAGCTGAGATTCCGTCTTGAAAGGAGAGTATTTTAAGATCAAGTTTGTTTCAATCTGGTGCTGTAAAAAGGAAAAAACAGACGTTGAAAATTATCGGACTATTCATGGGACTGTGAAACTTCGCTGCACATATGAAATAGGGGAAAAGAGGCTTACTTTATCCACTTCACGCTTTGATTTCGCAAGAGGTTTGTTGGTGGAAGCCTCCCAGGAAGGCATTGGAACTACAACCTTTTTAAAAAGATAAAACAGGTAAATTGGCTATGAACATAAGCAAGACTTGGATCAAAAGACAACATAATGTTTCGTAACTTCATCGCTCTTTTGAAATTAACAGTAGTTGCATTTTACGGTCAAGAAACTAAATGTTTTGAAAACATTGCAACAGAATAAACAAATCACAACTGGTTTCCTTTTCTTGAAGACTTACTTCTTCAATCTTCTCGCGTTCGTGAAAAGTCCTTGAAAGGAACAGGCAGCTCATGGTGTTACCCCTGGAATGAAAAAAAAATAAGAATTTCTGTGAATAACTGGCCTCTATTATTCAAGATTCCATGCAGAGGCGAAACATAACATTTGGAACATGTGCATCCGTTAATACGGTCACCAACGGGCCATCACGATTTGGCCGTATTAACGGGGTAGCGTCAAATTTCATGACTGATCTATTTCGAGTGACGTCTTAACAGATATATCACAATTGCATTTCTAATCAACTGCTCTTTAATAAGCACCCGGAATGCAAGTATTTTCCTTTCAAAAAATTGTAATTATGGAACGATGAAAACAACTGGTTTTGAGTGGCCGTCTTCACGGGGTAAACTTATGAAGGGTAATACAGGTTGGGAATTCAGAATGTGACCGTTGGCCGTATCGACGGAGTGGCCACATTAAGGGGGTTTTCTTATAAGAAAACGTATGGGCGTTTCGCCGTGACAAAAAAGGGGCCGTAATAACGAGGTGACCGTAAGGCGGCATTAGACTGTACAATAATTTAAACCGCACTTACTTTTTCGTGAACAGTATCATGTCTTTCCCTATTCGCATCGTGCCTCTGAAACGCAGGAAAATGATTACATAAACAATTAAACTAAATACCTAAGAAATTAAATAACCAAGTGACGAGTCGTGAAAGTGCATTCATGATTCTCAAACTCATTAATAATTCATCAAGCTTAAACAATGGTAAACATAACCGTGACGGTGTTTGGACATAATTCGTCTGGTGTGATCGTCTGGGTTTGTATGGTTCCGAGTTAAACTGCTGTTGGAGACTAACGTTTCCACAACGCGAGGGGAAACCATCAAAACGTATTTCATTTTGTCAGTCGAGGGTGATAGCCGTGATGAGTTGACATTGCCTGTAAAAGACTGCCTGTAAAGTTTGTCAACAGCCTTTGGTTGTAGTTGTAGCAAGTTTCGATCCGTCATTCAATGCAAGTCAATTCAAGTCGTCCTGTTTGAGGTTTCGTCTATGTCGTGAAGGAGTCGTTTGTAAGGTGCAAGTGGTTATTGTTCCTAGCTGGTGTCCAGCGTTTTTAAGGACAGTCGTTGAGTGTTGGAAATCTGATACTAATTCGCACAGATTTTAACGATTTTATTTATCCGTTTTCTCCTTAGCTTTACTTTCGATTGAGAAGATATATAAATTTTAGCCCATTCTAAAACACTTACGATTTCAGCCCGTTGCCATATTGTCCTATCATTCTCGAGTCCACGGTACGTTTTACTGATCGACCAAACTGCACCACATTTGCAACTTCCGCTGGAAAGTGAGACAAAGTGACTCAGTTGTTAGTTACTGTGGCTGCATCTTGCCTTTGATTGACAACTACAAAAGTTCCAAATTGCTTCTAGCGTTCCGGTGAAGCGGATTCCGCTGAAATTGTCTAAATACTACTGAAAAGTATCACTCAAAGTACCGTTTCTTGTTCCGGTCTATTCTTTAGGCCTTTTAGGGCGCCCCAGGAAGTAGTCTAAGATAATCTTCAAATATAGATTTTGCTTTTTGACAGAAGTGAGTAACATGTGCACTGCCTCAAAACATCATAATATTTTCCAATTTCTTTTGTGGAGCAGAGAATCTCACCCTTAAGGATGGTCTCCATACGATTGATGCGATCGCCACAGAAAATGATCCTTACGACTACCGGTTTCCATTAGACTACTTCGATTGCCGAGATAGAACTAACGTCTATCTCAGCGGCTATTATCGCAGCGATCGCTACAAGCGCCGGAGAGTGGCTTCCATATGATCACAACGATCACTGAGTCTATTTTTGCAGTGATCTGAGCAATCATTTAGAAACCAGACTCTAAGCGTGTTTACATCAGCCAAATAACACAAAAGCGTGTATTGTTTCAAATATTACGGAACTTAAGTAACAACCTCGACAACAACGGCAACGAAAACGTCACCAAACAATAGGTTCAATAGGCGGAACAATGGATATGTGTGACGAAGTCTTTGTATATTTGATTTAGTAGCCGTCCTCTGCACAACAACGTAAAATGACTACGTTCTACGTATTTTGGAGAACGTGAACCACGACGGCTAATTTTTTGTGATTCCTTTTGGAACTGAGAGCTGTCGTTGCATATTTAGACTATTTAGCTCTCAGAGACCAAGGCCCGTTCCAAACGCCGCTCCATTCACGCGCCGAACCTAGCTGATGAGTTAAGTACGGCAGAAGAGCGGCGTTTGAATCAGTTTGGTTCGGCAGATTAGGTTTGGTGCGGCAAACAACATTAAATTCGGCAGAGTCTGTCGCACTATGCGACGGTGGAGCGGCAGCTGATTCATACGGCGTTCTCCTAATGTGTCGAACCTTATGCATAAATAACTGTGATGTATTTTTCGTATAACGGGACTCGTGATTAGCTAAAAATTGAGTGGCGTGACCAGTTATGCATGAAGCTCGAAGTCGTTGCTAAAAATAAAGACAACAAAATATGCCTTCGATTTATGAGAAATTGGACTGTATAAGAGAGTTTCTTTAGCGCAAAATTCATTTTTTGCTTTTTCTTCGTGATAAGAGCCCAGCATATGAGATTTCCCTTTAACAAGTCGAATTAACCGGCAAAAAACCTGTCTAAATACAAACACTGAACGTTGAGTTTGAATTTGCTCCCCTAAATATTGCTATAACAGCGAAATGTTAGTCACAGCTTGTCTATTTGGACAGAGTTCTTGAATTCAGAACGCATATTTTCTCGTCAAAAATTGTTACCACCGGCTTCCCGAATTAAGTTCGACACAAGTACGCCGTCTGAACCAGCCGTCGCTCCAAAGTCGCTCTAAACTTGAACTTAATCAAGTTGGTTTGGCACATGAGTGAAGCGGCGTTTGGACCGGGCCTAAAAGTGATAGATGTACTGGATAGATCTTGATAATAACGAAATTCGAAAGTAAAACATCAATTAATTTTTTGCTAGGCGTCGTCATCGGCGTTGCCATCGTCATCACTCAAGCTACCTATTGAAAACACTGCACACACAAGCGACATCTCGTTGAGAGTGCTATTTCACATGCGGCACTCGCAGACCGCGCTGTATAATTAAGTTTGCTCTATTTCTAAATAACCACTTACATGGCTCCATGCCATCTCCGTCATCGCGAAAGCATAAAAGAAACTTGCCTCGGCAGGATTCGCAAGGTTCTGTAAACATTATAAGAAATGATAAAACAAAGTTACTCCATACAATACACACTACGTCCTGTTTCTTTGCGCTGCCGTTAGGTACAGTATTTAAGAGCTACTCATGTTTCAAAATTGGTGTTATCTTATTTAAGCTCTAATCGCAGGCGGTGGTCGAGGCCCATTGACCGCGCTCAGCGGCAGTATTTTGTTCACAGTAGCGGAGTTCTCGGTCAAGTGTACTTGTTTTTCGTCTTCGTTTGGAGAGGGGGAAGGGGAAGGGCTGGCCTCCATTCACGTGGTTGTCGCGTGGTAATCTTCTCGCGCGGTCTCTTTATATAGTGGCAACCTACACAGCTTCATTGCCACGTCTTATTTTAAGAGAGTAGGCTCTATCTTCCAGCCGTTGAACAGCTCTTTCGCGCTTGGCATCTTTTCATATGGACCTCTTCAGTTTCGTATGAAAATTTCCCATTTCGGACCCTGTGATATCTTCTGTAGGATTTTCTTCTTTGTGTATGTGAAAATTTTTCATTCCTTTTCACATAGAATGATAGATAAGTTTGAATGAGGAAGAAATATTTCTCGCCTGTTAACATCACATAGTCCGACATGGGACAAGTAAACGAAGCAGGAGATCTTTTGGCAGCATCTGTGTGGCCACATCACCTCGTTAGCACGATAAAGAGTGGTGGGAAGGAAAGTTGGATTTACTTCTCATACCAAAATCTTCAACCATACGAATACAGCAGCATAAATCAAGTGGGCTACGTTCTGAGAATGGATCAGGCTTGTATTCCTAAGGTTGTCCAGCGTCTAACACTTGACAAAAGGAAATCTGGCAGGTTAAAAACCACCTGGAGCCGAACTGTCATGGCTGAGCTCAGTGAGGTGGCACTCGCACGGAGCGAGGCACAACATGCTGCCAAAAATGAGGCTAAATGGAGAGAGATTGTTATTACTTTATGTCCCACAAGGGACGAAAACGAACGAGTAAGTAAATGGATAATTCGCCGAGATTTGGTCATTTCCAGTACACAATGTGTGGGGACTGGTTTACCAACTGCAGTATGTTAGCAATACTAAGTTGACTTCAAGACGGCTTGTTCCTCGTATTGGAAGAACTCCCTGAGAAGTTAATTACACTTAACGGTAATTCAAAGTTCGTCTTGCCAACTGTACTTGTACCCTAACAAGTTGCGTGATTCAGTGACGCAGTGTGTTTTGCTCAGGTGTTTCAGAGATTATGAGTTGGAATTCTGTCTAAGCGTTACTTTCTTCCAGGCGTCCTTTATACCTTTCTTTGCTTGGCGTCTACGAAGGAGACTTTGTCTTCATTCCTTCGTCCACAGTGTACACTTCTGATCCATTTCCTAAGTCAAAACTACGAAGTCTTATGCTCATCGTTTCAAGGATATAAATAAAACTCGGAATTGGCCTTTTCTTCGTGTCTTCACAGCATAGTCTGAGTGGTTAGGTAGAGGGTTTCATATATCCGAAGGCTGTAGGCTTGGTTTAACTCCTTGCACTTCTTTGATTCCAAGTCATACAATGGTGTCAATACACTTTGCCAACGAGGATACTTGTAGGTCTTCATAGCTACATATGCTTGGACCAGGTTCAAGCATAAACAGTTTTGAGGTGGAACACTCTTTCATTACTGGTCAGGTAATGCTCATTATTTTTTTCAAGCTTTGCCTTTATTATGTGCTGTCTTTTTACGTATCTTCACCAGTTTCAAATTCAGTATCGCTTCTTCCTTCGTGACGTTGCAGTGTCCCACTTTCTGGTGGCTACCTCTTCAATCCATCTCCGCACGTACGGGCTAATATTAAAAGTAACTCGAACAGGCACCGCTTACCTGCTACGAATGGTGCGTTAGCTTTGCCTTTTGTGTATATTTTGCCTTTTCTCATGCCGGTTTTTGATATCATTCTCCACCCATTTCATTGTTCGTTGTTATGAGCTAACTACAAACGTCACTTCGCACAAGTTCGACTTGGCTGCCAGCCTGCCACGATGGTGCGCTTATCTTGCTTTTGCGCCAGTTTTACGTATTACTGTGATGCCGCCTTCTTTTGCGCCAATTGTCTAACCTTCTTAGTCAACTTTGCTTTCTTCTGCGTCATATTGCCTTGTCCTGCATTACACGTTATTTCCCTTCTTCCGCTTCACTTTTTTCTTCATTCATACAGTGGCGGAAAATTCGTTGAAGGACCTCTGAAACTGGGTCATTGCTTGATAAGGTGGAAAGCAAAGCTTCGTTTCTTAGAAGGTGACCGTCTCTTGCTCCCGTGCCCACGTCACCAGGCCACAACAGTTATACATTGAGTCACGCAATTCTCTTGAAACGTGACAGCAAAAGCGGTTGGGAAATTTTGCGTTACATTACTTCGGTTGTTTACTCTGTAAAATACACCTACGTTCGGCAAGTCTCTTTACGAGAGGTGTCTTGCAACAAAGGAGGTTTAGCATTCTGATCTTCTTTTTGTCGCCTGGCATTGTTCTATGGAGGCACCTTCAAGTATCCTTACTTTGACCGTTAACTCTGTAAAATACGCCTACACATAGCGAGACTCTTCAGTGCGTCATCTTGTTTGGAATGTCACCTTGTTAGACAGAGGGTTTTGCATTCTAATCGTCTTTTTGTCGTTTGGCATTGTTTTATGGAGAAGCCGCAAAATAGATAGACATGGCCGTCGATTAAATCGATCTTGTTTTGCCATGAAACCAAGCTCTTGCGCTAAATATTTGTTTAACATTACGGTGCACGAACCACTCAATACAATCAGTCGACAAGATGGGTAAAGCACAGACTGAAAACATAAGCACAAACAACAGGACTTCTTTCTATCGTCATCTTCTGCCTGACCATCGCTTCGCGTCTCTAATTATTGTAACTCACTGGTATGTGACTAAACGAACTTTGGGTGGTAACGTCGTCCTTTGCGGTGACCAATGTTGTTAGAGAGAACTGTGGCTGCTCAGAAGGAAAATATTTCTTAACGGAAAGTCTTCTAAGGTTTGAGGTTTATACGTTTTCTCAATTAAACGTTGATTAGTGTTACCGTCGCGTTAACCGGTGGTCCTAGATGGCGCTGGGGCACTAGCTACAGCATCAGAGAACGTACATGAGGAGGAAGACACAAATCACAAATATTTGTTTTTCAACAGAGCCCACAGGAGAGGTAAAATAATAATCAAAATTGCTGAAAACACAATAAGACCAAAGCCAAATTCAACCGTTCTGGTCACGAATACACAATTGTCTTTTTAATACCAAATCAATGCCAAATCTTGACATGACAAGATTAATGAAAAAGAAAGAAAAGAAGCTCAAATTAAGGGTCATGCCTCATTGATAAGCTCTCCTAGCAACCACAAGGACAAGACGCCTGTAATTTATGTTAGGACTAAAGATCACACACTATTACAATGAGGAATAAAGTAGTACTAGAAGAACAAAACCACCTTGATCCCAGTCTACATTTTCACCTCCTTAGTTTCAACAACAAAAAGGTAACACTACCTGTCCAAAAAATACAATGGTCACAAAACGATACCATCTTGATTCAAGAATGAAAATTCTAATTCTCTACTTTCCAATTGCCCATACTTCACTGTGTCCGCCCCCCAACCTTCGCAAAAACTATTGTCGTGGAATGCTCTTGGGAATATGCAGACCTTCCAAGAGCATTTCATAACAACAGTTTATGCAAAATTTTGGGGGCAAACACAGTAAATTATGGGCAATTGGAAAATAGAGAAAGCAAATTTCATAAGTAGTGATGTGGCAAAATTGATTTCCCTGAGAAATCATCTACTGGTACAACTTCAGGTTGTAAACACAGTCAGGACACATTCACAGGGGGTCTGGGTACTTACTACTCAAAATGTGACATACACAAACAATGTCTGGTAGGATTAACTTATGGGTGTATGATAAATTGTACAAGGCAACATGAACTCAATAAATAGGCTGCTTAACCCTCAAGAGTGATCAGGCTCCAAATTCTCTTTACTTTCTTGTATCAAAATCAAGAAGGCAGATTATGATAATTCAGAGCCTGATCACAGCAGGAAAATACTCATATCTGATGCTGACTAATAAACTAAAATCAAAAGGAGAAGTGGCCTCATTATCATTGTAAACTTAACTGAATCAAACAGCCTTACATAGGGGGCTCATTAGCACAGTAATGAAAAGTTAACATGGTCTCCCATTGAAGAGGATTTGCACCCCATACTGCGCAGTCCCAGCGCAGTCCCAGCACCCCAATGTTTTTGAGTCTGTACTTTATTTTTGAGGCACTTTGAATTCTTTTTCCAGCAGTTTCTTTGATTTTTACAACTATGAATTTGTTTCATCAAGTGCTGTCAGAAGGAATGAAGCATGAAGCTTCACATCCATAATGGCAGCTGACACTCTCGAGAGTGCGCAGTACAGACTGGAAATCATCTTTACGATAGCTGGGGCAGTTATAGCCTGCACTGCAGATATCCATTCTGGCTTGTCAAGCAGTCCTCCCCAACGAACTGACAAGCCAAAAGAATGCCTGGATGAGAGGCTATGGCAGTTAGACAACTGCTAGCATGTTCTAAAGTATTTTCAGTAAAGATTAATTACATGGTGGGACAACACTAGAGGTTATGTGGAGGGGACATGTTACAACAACATTTAGTGGTATTAAAAGTTTGTTCTAAACCAAAATTTCCACACGCAATAAGCATTAAACAGTGAAAACACAATGTGAGTACACAAAAAAAGTAGTGCAGCATATCATAGTGTTTTGCTAAAAAAAAAAAACAAATGGTATAAAGGGTGATGCAGCAAAGTTATTCACATGAAGATACATTAGCATTTCTGTACATTTGTGCATGATATGCCTCATGTGACATGAGGGCTGCAAAACCTGCTCTATAAAATGATTTAAATGTGTTAGTTCAAGCAATGGGAAGGGTACTTGTACATCAAGTCATGACATAAACATCATTATTGTAACATTGTCCTTGGAATTGTCTTTGAGATTATGCTGCCAAAGACATTCAAAATACATGTAGATCTTAAGATGGTTATTAACAGAGGGAAACTCTCTCCCTTACAAAAATTGACAATTTCATGATAGATATCACCACAAGAAAATAATTATTCATAAATTGAATAACAAAATATTAACATAATTATATGCTAGCTTATGTCAATAACAATCTAAAAATAACAATCAAAAAAAGACCCAGGCTCACAAACCATACTTATTTTCAACCCAAGACCAAAAAAAGTTGAAAACCTTATGAACAAGCTGATCAACTTGTAGTAAGATACACCTCAAATATAATGACAGAAATAAAAACAGTACCTGGTCTATAAATAATTACCTAATAATGTTCTGTTAAATGCATAGACAAATAAGTGCAATGGCTAATTTCAATAACAATATTGTTTATATCCAGCAAGTGTAAGAGTGAAAGGATGAAACTAAGCAAATTCACTTTTTAAAGATCTGCTGAAACTAACTTACTGCAGTCGCGACTAAGACAAAGAATTACTGCAAAAATTGGATGGATGGTTTTATAGGAATACAAGTGAAAGACTCAAAGTCACATGATTAATTTACACAACAAAAATACTTTACTGACAAAAGAAATAGGTTATAGATGTGCTTGTGACCAGCAGTTAGTTAACATTCAAACTATACATTCAAAACCACTGAAAGAAAAACATCAACAGAAGCACACTTTCAAATGACTATGGTATATAAACCTTGAGCAAACTCTTGAGCATGCTAAAAATACTATCTATATTATCATACAACATAAAACAAAGACACAGCTTGGGAACAAGGATGGTTAAATGATGTGAAATAAAATATTTCAACATAAATACACATCCTGTAGATAAGTGTATATAGTGGTCATCATTTAAAAGTAGTGTTATTAGTTTGATATTTTTAAATACAGTTGAATCTGGATTATCCGTACCTCAATTATCCGGATTTTTTCTCTAGTCCCAACTTTGTCATGAATATTTATTAGTCACAATCAAGATACAAGCCTTAGTGTGGTTCCTAACGTGATAAAGTTTCTTGGCACGGAAGGCGACCTTGGTGATGACCAAGGAGTGGTCAGAATCACAGTCAGCACTGTGAAATACATGGGTTGTACAAATGGTGTGTAGATTGTCCGATAATGCCAATACATTTTTAAATACAGTCGAATCTGGATTATCCGTACCTCAATTATCCGGATTTTTTCTCTAGTCCCAACTTTGTCATGAATATTTATTAGTCACAATCAAGATCCGTAGCAACATATTTTTTTAAAACTATAGCATTGAAAGGTGCAGTCAAAAGCGAGTTTGTTTTGCTTTTAAAGAGCAAAAGCATCGTAACCGATGAAGAACACTCGAATGAGTTCTGATTGGCTCAGAGTTGAGTGGTTCAAGATGTGCAGTAGACCATATTGTTTTCCAAACGATTTGTAAAAGTGTTGTTTTACGGTTAAATGTTGCTTTATTTAAACAGTTTTGTTCTTCATTAATATTCACATTTTCGATTATCTGGACCCTGGATTATCCAGACTATTTTGTCTAGTCCCAATGAGTCCGAATAATTGAGGTTTGACTGTAAAACAAAAGTGAAACTTACATGTCGACACTTATGCGAGTCAAAGATCATTTACCACATAATAATAGGAAATGTTTTGTTTATGCTAAAATTATATTTGTAAAGTTTTGAGGTGGGGAGCAAACCACATAGTCAATGACTGGAAAGCTAATGATGAGGTTTCTTCAATCAGTAAAATTTCATGGCAACCACTACTTAGCTTCACCACTTGTAATAATTTATTAATTTATTCAGCTTTAAAAACCATTACAGGAAAGTTATCACCTTTCACACTGTTCAATAAAACTAAAATACAATCTGAATTTTATTACTCTCTTTCATAAGGAAAGCAATCTACTGCCATGAAAGATACAAGCAATTATAACACTCAGAAAATTTAACATAACTATTCACATACGTTTACCTTTAGCTACTTACAGTGTTATTGTTTATGTTTACAACTCACGAAGCTTGTTTACCAACCTGTATAGATGTCTATTTTCTGTGAGGAAGCATCTCT
>Ga0099803_1108155_pt1 | contig 13916 bp, 6 predicted proteins | sample Orb8nscriptome_6_FD_81142 | JGI IMG/M metagenome (GOLD analysis project Ga0099803, IMG submission 81142) | Coral microbial communities from Puerto Morelos, Mexico - Orbicella 8 T C metatranscriptome (Eukaryote Community Metatranscriptome) | ecosystem: Host-associated > Invertebrates > Cnidaria >... | reverse complement strand
CCAACGCACGCTCGTGGAATAATTGTTGATTATTAAAACCTGGATCAATGGATAACGCAATTCGAGACTTTTCATTAGCTTAGCCATCGTGGGTTATGAGCCATTATGCCATGCTCCACAACTATGGTAAGCGAACGCGTAAATTTTGGGGGCGTTTTTATTTTTATTTTAGTCTAGTTTTCTATATTTTGGGCGCGTTTTTAATAAAACAATTATGCCACTCGCGCTTGTTGGATATGAGATGCTAACAGCCAACTTATATACAACAAGCGCCAGTGGAATAATTGTTCAATGTCCTATACTCCGTTGTCACCTCAAAAAATACTCTTCTTAAACCCGCTAAATTTTTGATGTTAATTCTGGGACGGGTCAGCTCAACAGGATTAAGCTAATCCAGGATTTGGGAGAAAATCGAATTCAAAGTTACCAGTTAGTAACTGTCAATTACCAGTTACTAAGTTTTTGCAACACGAGAGGAGTTTTAAGAAATCAGCGTGTTTCAAGAAAGCACTATTTTTTATTTACTACGCATGCGCGATATTTAAATGGGTTCTCATCGCAACGATGTAAAATCTGCGAAATGATTGGGTTCCTTTCGTCCAGAATTTTTGACATAACGCGCTGACAAACGTTTTAACAAAACAAAAGAATGTCCATTTAAGAAGAAAATGGCACATTGCAATCCATACAGAAAAAGGCAAGAAAATAAAATGACGCTGGATGAGCGCCATGTTTGTTTTTCCCGACCATTCTGCAGCGCGCGAACTTAGCTTTAATCCTAGATAGGCATAGATAAGGTTTGTAGGGAAGGGGAGTACGGGGAGCACAAACTGTCACAATGCCAACATTGTCTTTTTGAAGGGTAGAGGAGGTGGAGGAGGCTATGTTCAATGACGTCATTTCGTAATTTTAGCGTTGGAGACTTTTTTTAAAATATTTAGTTCCATGCTTCCATTCCCCGAAAAAGTATTAAATCGTTCCCGGCTAACTTTCATGCTTTACAGAATTATCAATTTAGTCAGCAAATTTAAAAGCGCTACAAGCGGCAAAAATACCAATATTCCACTAATTGTAACAAAAATAATTATAAAAGCGCAGACCACGCCCAGCAGAATGAAATACAAGTTTACTTTCATTTTCAACGAGGTCCACATGTGGTTCAAAGTCGCGTGTCAATTGTTGCCGACGGTAAAATACGACGAGGATGAAGTAAAAAAAACGCTTTAATGCTTAACCGAAGGTATTGTATCGATGCACGCGTGCAAAAGGAAAACATCAGCCAATACTAGAGCACCTCACTCAAGGCCCCGTTTATTTTCGATTTGGAGTATCCAATTTTATTACAGCGATTTGAAGAGCCATGAGAAGGCACTTAAAGTGAGAACATGTGGAAAGTGGAACGTGGAAAGATGAGATACCAACAAATGATCGAATTGCTGTAAGTCCTTTGAAGTTCTTTCTCCAATAAATCTATCGTTTTATATAGAAAGCAAACTGATGCAGGTCTCACGTTGTTCTAGATGGAGTATTGCGTTCAAAGTACGAAGTGTAATATAGACGCATTGAAAAAATCTTTCTTTACATCGATATAGCATCTCGTCCTTTTCAAAATAAATTCATATTGAGACCGAACTTAAAACTATTATCAGGACTTAGGCAGTAGAGGGTGGACACGAATAGCCATTAATATCAGGGAGTTTATTCTCAATTGACGTCATCAAGATTGTTTTGAAGATCTATCTTCACACTTTTGAGCCTGACGCCCTCTCGGCGGGCAAAGCGCGGTTAATATCTCTCATCTTTTACGTAAACACGAAACAAGACTTCGTCATTGCCTAAGAGGTTCTTTTTATAAATGCCAAATCAAAACATCGGGCAGTTACTAAAATATCACTTCCCGCCCAAACTCTGGCGACATGAGAGTTATTTAGGGAGAACGCTTTTTATAGAACAGACTACTGAAATGAAAAAAAATTTTACTAAGTCACGCCACGAAGGCTATATTGAATATCCCCCGTTTTGATTGCGTGCAGTCGTTTGTTATGATTGTTGTTAGCTTCGCTTCTTGAAGCACGCAAATCAGTGTTAATCACACGTCCAGAATATTACGACCCATTATGATATTAACCACACAACGGTACTCTTCATGAAAATTCGAAAGCTCAAGTTTCAAACAATTAAAATCTTGTTCTGCTGAAGAACGTCTTCTTGTATATGCGTAATACGAAACACTACATTTCTACAATGTACACGTACTCTATTTCACGAAGCGTGTTTGATATTGCTTGATTCGGGATGCACGGAAGATTATGATTTGATTCAAAGTGAGGTCAAGAGCTACTTAACGACTAAAGGAAAAAATGCTAGTCAACGATCTTGCAAACGAAGATTAACACTACATTATCGGACACCTTCGTTTGCTCCAAATTAAACAATGTTCTAGCAAATTTCTATGTACCCTAATTAAGTCTCAGTGATGTCACTTTTGAAACTATATCGACCAAGTTTGAAGACAGAAGTCTACATCGGAACGTTACCTACCGGTGGTATCTCCATTATGGTAAAAAACTGAATGTAATTCCACATTAAAAATTTGCCCATGTAACCCGTATCATTTGTAAGGTCCAGGGTTAATTCCGGTACAAAATAGTGAGAGTACTTATCGTATTTTTCACAAACCAGTAACCATGCGCAAAGAAACGGGTCAGTGTGACTCTTTTCTTTACAAACCCTAGTACGACTTTTTGTACCGGAACAAGAACTGATTTTATTTAACTACCAGTACCGGGCCGAATTCATAACTTCTGATAACTCATAACTGTACAAATAAACAGATATTATCAAAGCCACAACAGAATACACAAAAAGAAATGTCCTACCCCATTATGTAATCACCCCGTTGAACTGACAAACCGGCGGTGGGGCAAAGAAAAGGGGAAGAAACACATTACCATAGAAGAATGGCAATCGCTTTGAACCCATTTTCAAGCCTCGTCTGTGCCAGAAAATTGATTTTTTTTTTTTAATGGAATTAGTAAATGTTCAGCACCAAAGAAAGCACGGGTGCCCGAGGATAGACCCAAAGAGAACAGAACATGGCAAAGGGAAAGACATAGTCCTGAGCTGACTTGTGGAGAAAGACAGGTTGTTTTCAACGATCTACTAGATAAGAAAAGATCAGACTTTCAACTTGACGAAAGACGAAGAACTAAAGCAAAAAACAAAAAAACTTTATAGATTTACTACCTTTGAAAATTCAACTGTTAAGATCGTTCAAAATTGCGCCAAGTAATCAGGCCTTGTTTAGAACCTAAGAAATATATCGTTATATCAAGCTGTTCGGAAACTGTGCCACAAACCTTTATTACGCTATGGGTCGTGTTGCAAAAACGTTATGATTTAAACCTACATAAGTGAAGCCACTTAAGTAACTTCTGCTTTTGATAGAGTTTTTGAGCAATGAGGCTAACAATATTGTAAGAGATGTTTATACTTTAGGAAAATTTAAACATATGGGAGAAGCCTTTTTCCCTCCTTTGCGTCAATGTGTGCCAGCCCCATCTTGTGCCGTTAGATTTGGACTTACCAATTTGTACCGTGGTGGAATAATTAAGCAATGGACCCATTCAAGGTCAGAGGGACTAAGAAAGTTTTGTCTCACACCAATTTTCAACACACGAGACATTACTACTAATTCGGCACAGAGGGGAGGGATAGCCGGAAGAGAGCATCATTAAAAAGACATTATTTGTGCCCTCTCACTGTTCTTTGTTCTACCTCTCTGGCACTGGACTTCGATAAAAATAAAAGTAAACAAACAGATATAGCTTGTTTTCTAGTTTATTGGTTAATAGTGTCTCTAGATTACTCGACCGACCAATTTGCGAAGAACTACGTTTTCACGTACTGAAGAATGATTCTACAACGATCAAAGCATGAAAATGACGCTTGACCCTGCGCCAGCAATGATGTAAGGTGGCTTGGGTCCCAATGAAAATACATGAATTACCACAACGTTAGCTGAAGGTATGCAAGTGCAAATTTATCTCTCTTTCATACAGGCATTAACCTCACTTATTAACTGTATTAGATCCGTGCCTGCGGAAACCACTAATGAAATGTCTCATCGTTAAAACAGAACATCAACTAAATATCATTTCTTCTTTTTTTTTTATCTTTTTTGGTCCGCTGGTTTTCCTTGAGATCAAAATAATCTAAGAACAACTAATCGCAATAATCGAAATAGCAATCTATTCAAAGAACACATACTTTGCGAAAAGGAATGAAAAGAATTTCGCTTGGAACCTGCAGCTAGTCACGACATCGTAAATGAAGCGTTGTATGCGAAGCATACACTTGTTTTTGTTTTGGTTATAGGCTATCGAGGCCGTTTTCGGTATCAACTCGAGAGTACGTAGGACACGCTAGAAAAGCACGTCATCAAGATGCTGTTTTGAATCCCACCTACAAAACCAATGAACAAGATAAAGAAAATGGAATTCGTGATTTTTAACTACTGTAAAAAGGATTAATTGCTTAACTGGGAAATTGTCACGAGCTGTTGGAGACGTCAGAAGCCAAACGCTTCTAAGGAGACCAATACTGCAACACTAAGGTCCGGTGTGGCGACAGTGTTGACGTCACTGGCTCCCGGGAAACACACGCGACAGCAAAAGTCACGAAAACATGTTTTCCTCTTCTGATTTTACCATCACGAGACAAGAAGATATAGCTCGCAACCTCAGTATGTTGACAATTTTAAGATTCCCGGTCTAATATAGGCTTTACTAGTAGTATGGAACCTTAGGATGTGTGGAAAAACAGAAGCACGAAATGTTTACCACCCCTTTTGGAAATAGTATGGTTAAAAAATTAAAAATTGAGCATTTGTGTACAGTTTGAGCGGGGTTTCCTTTAATTGTAAAGTATTCATAAAATGGCTCATTACTGCAGGAATTCAATTGCGGGCAGATACTTAACTTAATCGGATTCTTTCTTTAGTTCTGAAGAAGTGGACGTCCTTGTAAACAAAGCTATTGCATGTTCTCCGTAGTGGTTAGTCTAATGGTGTGGTTTTAAAGTGCGGTATCCAGAGTGAAATCGCAATTTTCGACTGCACCTTATCATTTTAATGACCTCGGAACAAAACTATTGTTGTTAAGAAATGAAACTTCCCGATAAGAAAACAGAACAAAAACAAAACCCAACTCTTACGAGGCTAACTCAGTTAATTTATAAAGGATTTCAGACGTCACTATACAGATCTGTTATTCAGTTAACGCGAAACACATTTCGTGCAAGAGCCACACTAAAGTTCTTCAGGTGTAACAACTTTCCCACATCATTCGTTGTCTCTAATCAAAATTCCCTCCTAATGATACAAATCTTGTTTCCAATATCAACAGGAAAAACCGACTTATGTTGTTGCATGAATTACTTCCGGAAACGACCTGTGTTATTACTTCCATTACTGCATGCCATTAAAAATTGTTCTCGTTCTCACGCTCAATTTTGACTAATGTGGTACCTTTCTCAAAGACTTTTCCTGTGTGTATTTTATTATCAACAACGTCATTTGTCTAAGTGGTAAATCAAGAATTGAACCTCTATTATCACGCTTTGAGTGGATCGGGGGTGACGATGCAAGTTGCAATATAGGAGAGTCTAAAGAGAAGAAGTCACTGGTAAAAGTTCAAATTTCTTCTTATTGTCGTGAAAAATTACGTAGCGCTTAAGTGTAAACAGTTAAAAAGTACTATTGAAGGGAAAGGGTTTCTTTTTTTCATTCCCATTTGATCTTGGTTGGTACAAGCCTAACATCAATTGTGTTACACGATCTTTAACCCCTGAGCATTTGTTGTGAATCTTTTGGGCAGTTTTATGACATCGACAGGAAGGATGTTCGCAAGTTGAACGTGAGGGTTGTCAGATGCACGGGTCATTGGCCACGCCTACTGGCTACTGCGTCCCAACAAAAAGTTTACCATGACAATTCCGTACGTTCTGTTCAGAACTTTTCACACTGAGTAATGATTAACAGACGAAATTTACGGCACTGCTATATAAAAAGAAAACTACTTCTATTCAAGTGCTAATCAAACAAAAGATTTCAGATCAAACAGTGTAAATACAATGGCTGCGAGATAACAAAGTATAGCATAATGGTGGCATATTCTCTGAGCAGTCTGTGGAGTTGGTTTGTAGATTAGTCTATATTTACCCATGATAAAGATTGACTATCTCCGCGAATAACAAAACAATTAACGAATCATATCAATACAACAAACGAATGAAAATACAAGCAAGTGGTGCTAGGTTGGCAATCTTTTGAAAATATGAATATCAACCGATGTCTCGTTTCTTCAATTCCTTTCCCTCAACGAAAGCATACGGGATCAGTGTTTTTACATAAATTCCGCCCACGTGAGGTAAAGGTTTCTTCGTTGAACTACCATTGTTTTATTTAAACATTCTTGGTAATTTTGTAAAACCTTGGCCTAGCTGGATGCTACCTCTCCAAATATATTCAATGACAATTGGAAATTCTCTCGGTATCGAAGTAGCCACTGGTCTGTGTAACATTACAAAATTAACAATGTCTCAAGCTTCACCAAAATATAAAGCTCCAGGGCGGGTGTAAAGTATTTCAATGCTAATAACCATGACATCGGTATAAAGCCAAACGTTAGACAGTCAAATTCCATTGAAAGACTGACAAGAGTAACATGTGAGTGATCCTCGTGTTTGGCCAGAGTAAATATTCAGCGTTTAACACTGTCAACAAAGATAACCGAGGATCTTATCATCATCCGCGTTTTCTAGAATCCACAAGCGATTAGATGAACCACAAGACACATGTAAACAAAGCAAAAATTACGTCTTACGTCTTTTCAGTAGAATTCAGATAAGCTTTTGACAACGGCAAAAAGTCTCAAGTACGAAAACAGTTTCACGTGATAAACATGCTGAGAAACAGACCAAAACGTTGACAGCGACGTAGAAAAAAAAACAAAGCTGTAATTAATTTAAGGCGATATAAGCAGTTCTCATAAAGACAGTCATGTTAAGCTGTTGAAAATCTATCGCCAATAAATCATTTGCTGGGAGAGTTTCTCAGGGGCTCCTTGACAAATTTCCAAACTACCAAGCTGGTGATTAATCCGCTGGAGAAATTTCTAGTAGATAAAGAAAAGGGACTACAAATTATTTAAATCGAAAATACTATGACGCACAAGCAAAGCCAAACAACTACATAGCTATAAAGCAAGTAAGATATGCCCTGGACGTTTTGGGACAAATCAACCACCGCGTACTTATAGCTGAATACGTACAAAGTTTCCCAAGCGAGCGCTTCTACAACAAAGCATGTTAACTTTGTCAAAATTGGATCAAAATTCCAGAACATGCCATTCAACCAAGGCCATTATTGTATTACAAATTCTGCCTAGTCATTGTCCTTTTTTGTACAAGACCAAACTATTAAGAACGGATTGAGTTTCGTGAAATTCAAGAACGAACGCTTTTCTGGACATTTCTATTTTGTCGACCAAGTTTGGTTTGTAGGATTATTTAGTCCCTTCTAAAGTCAATTGAAAAGGTCAGTGAAACAGGCAATGGGACGTTTCGTACAAAGTGCAGAATTGAAGTACCGTTTCATTGATGAATCGCGTTACATGTACATCTACAGTTCTCCACTTTCCCTCTGCTAATTTTCCTTTTTAAATCCGCACATATAGTCAAGGGTAAAATTAAGAATTAAGAGGATGGTTATAAGGGAAATCATGTTCAAGATCGCAAGCACAGATTCCGAACGTTCCTTCCCTCGGGGAGTGACGGCCATAAAATAACTGCTATTATCCGCTTGTCTGTCGCCCGGCCGGGGAATGAAATCCTTTGATTTGATTGGCTAACGGAGCGGTATTAAAGCGATGGAAGAAGGTCTATTCTGCTAAGCGGCGGGTAAATTGGCGAGTTAGGCTGTTCCGCACATGTTGCTCGTGGAGTATACAAACATTTTTTTATTGCTATCATTATTCCTTGTATTTAATACGAGGACTCAGTCATTTCTGGTAGATAAATTTTGAAGTCGAGGTGTCCTGGCAGTTGAACAAATGCGGAGTATTTACACCTCAGTCTTCTACTGTACTGACAACAATAAAGTTTCCCACACAAGAGCATCGCATTCGTATCATTTGCGAAGCTTTTGCTAGATCCTCATTTATTAATTAAAGAATTGCTGATTAAAAAAAAACACTTGTCGACGTCTGAGCATACTTAAAAACGGCTCCGAGTTGGACCTTTTTTACGAAATTGAACAAATGTATGTGGAGTTGTCTCTCTAGGGGCCCCCTTACCACCTTCTGTTTTATTATTGGGAATCTATCTAAGTATGGTGGGCTGTCCTTCAATTTTTTTTCTACTGAGCATCGATAAACCCCGCAACATTTTTGGCGTAGCATCGAGACAACATTTTTGTTATCGTAGTTGGCTCTTTTAACTATAACACGAAATCATCTACTTGGCCAAGTTTTCTTAGTCAAGATGGCGTGGCTGATGTTGACCTCGTTCTCTCTTTGCGTGTTTCTTAACATAGAACTTCGTCTCAGTCAATAACACTCGCTGAAATAGAACTTGGCCAATATCCCATCATATGACCTTGTGCTCGGTCGACACTGCTGAATGTATGGCATTTTTCTAGTCGAAGGCGTGAGACACCATGTTGTGAAAACAATGGTCGAGAGGATGAATCGTGTAGGGTGCATTAGCTGTAATAACAAGAATTTGAATTATAAGAAGATTAAAAAAAAAAACCTTTCCCATTCAAATCCTGTCGCTCCCATAATCCAGATAATTTTTGCCACACTGAAACATTCCGATGTTGAAAAAGTGCCTATAAAGTGCACAATTATAAGTTAGGATGCAGCATGTTTGCACCTAGTTTTCGCCAAAATCTAAAAAGATGGTCTTGTTTTATCAAACTATTGTGGAAACTGACAAAAACCTGACCTTAACTGAACTGGGTAATTCGCACACACAGTATTAGCGATTACGTCTAGTATTTGTCATTGCTCCTTTCTTTAGGTTAAGCATCACAGATTTAGGTCTATTTCTAAATTGTTACAGTTGAATTACCAAGCAATAGAAAGTAGTTAAATTCACAGACCTCGATCAAACTAAGGAACTAATAAGGACTAGAACTGCTTGGAATAAAATTAAAGGTAACATTTGTTTTGTTAATAGAACTAAAATTAAATATCTGAGATCCCTAAATTCCACTTAATTACCAAGTCCCGTCACTGTTCAAACGTTGTTTGAAACAGAACAGCACCATAACCTTTAAAACTTAGTATTTTAAAAAACGTAAATGTAAAAAATGTATAATAAATGAATAACAGTTTCAGTTAGGGTCTGATAGTCTTAGATCAATTTAGAACTAACTTTCTACAACTATAACACCCGACAACGGCAGTGTTTCTTTTTAATTGGTTACCCAACAATGCTTGTGTGAATTGCATTTTTCTTTTCGATAGTACCAATTTCAAGATGTGACTGAATAGCTCATGAGAAATAACGCACAGTAAAGACGCCCGACGGATTTCATGAAAGACACGAAGCTTTTGTCAAACATGAAAGAGGGAAAGAGGGTATTTCTACCAACAGGACGACTCTGATTAGCGCCGGGCTGGCTGATAAACAAGTAGAAGGTGATGAAATACCAAAAGAACACTCAAATCACTTAGGTCATAGCATACAGCATATATTAGACGTTTACAACTCTGCGCACGAGACCCCGCACGCGCCCATTTTTGTCCCACTGTTCTCCGTTCAAATCACACTCAACTGCACGAATGAAGACACAGGCAAGTCACGGAAACACTGCTCACTGTCTAGTAAACAACTTAACGATTCGTATTCAGTTAAGTGATACAGAGGAGACTGTATATATCGGCTTCGCAAAGAGTTCAGTGCACGCTACCGTTCTGATCGTCACGCGATTTCGAAGTAAACAACACGGCTGGGTGAGAAAGATAGACTCTCTGCCTGCCAGATTCCAAGGCAATGAGAAATAAATGTTTCTGAACATGAGAGTTTTCAAGGGAAGGAAATCATCGCGAATAATTAAGCAGTGATGCACTTTGTGGTACTTCATTTCTCAACAACATAAAGACTGAGATTGAATTTTGGATCTCATCTCCAACACCAGTTCTTACTATAGGGTCCCCCAAAAAGCAAATCAAAGCATAGTTGTATGCCAGTCGTTTCAAAGGAGGAACAGTCTCACAGAATTGTACCTCTTAAACTATTTGTATACATCGACAGTCTTGTATTCAAGTTATTGCAAGGTACCTTTTAAAAGAAGAAAATAAGTTGGATTTACTAGTATATAGAATCCGGCTCACACATAGATTGCCAATGGAAAACTAATAGCCTGACGTCTGCTATGACAAATTCAAACTACTCAGAGTAGTAATTTGGCGACTGGCTCATTAAATGTTGCCATCATTGTATAAAGAAATTCTTTTCAGAAAGCCGCAGTTATGTTCACGTAAAGATTCTCGGCACCAGTCTATTAAAAGAATTACTGAGTAAGGTGTACGCCAACACAGAGCACTGCCTCCATGGAAATCGAGGCAACGGGAATAAAAAGCATAATTAAAGCGTATGCATGTACATTAATGTGTTGTTGTTCTACTGGTAATAAAAGCACAATATCACTGAACGACAAAACTCAGTTTTTATTCATGCGGCTTTAATCGTATGGTTGTTGTTTTTTTTCTTGTTTTCAAGTCGCGATGAATAAGAGGGTAAAGTGAATACTGATATGAACAAACAAACGTTAACATCACACCTGCCACGCACTTCTAGAAGGAACTTCAAACACTATCAAGGTCCTTGGGTCCTTGTGTCACGCTTATTGAATTATGCCTCTCAAATCAAGGAAAGAGGCGCCTGTCTTTCCCGTGGCCGCGGGCATAATTACACCAGCGATATAATATTGTGGGAAACGTAATGTAGATTCGACCCCTGTAAAATGATGCCATGACGATAATGTACCCCAAAACGCTCAGCAACTAGAACAATACTCCCAGTAATGCGAAGGACTTGTCCAAATCAGTACAACTACAAAGTTTCAGTACACTAGGTCAATTATTGACAAAGCGATAACATTTTAAAAGAACCACAGACAAGTCAGAGAATACACTGATGACTTGCGAGTTTGCGAAACCCCAACTACATGCGAAAACTGCTTGAAATGTCTCAATGGTCGACCTACTCTGCTAAAGCATTACAATTGCCCCGATTTGGACCTGCTTTTTGTATTTCCTTTAGGGGTGTTTCTATTGTTTCGTCGCTCAAGGATGACTATTCCGCGTCGTGCCATGTCAGGTATAGGAGGCCTACAATATTGGTGAAAGCTCTTGTATGAATGATTTCACAACTGAATTCACTTGGATGATCAAACATTTCTGTTACTCAATAGATAACTTGAATAAGCAGGAAAGCGAAAACGGAAACACTAAAAAAAAGGTTGCGGTTAGATTTTGAAAGGTTTCAGACTGACTTAACTAGGAGGAAACGATGATATACCTTGACTTACAGGACTTACAGTTGAACTGGCGAAAACTGTTTCAGTACCGGTTTGATTCGTAGCGGAGTACGAGTTGAGTAACACGTCACATTTTCACTGAAGTTTAGTATTCTGCTTAGGCAGATGAAGATGGACAGTCCTGCACAAAGATATTATTTCTAGCTGTCAGAAAGAGATAATCCCCTTCAAAGCTACTTGGCATCATACCACGCTATCGTCAAAAACTCTTCATAACAATTCGGCTCTTAATTATGTACAAAGTACAACTGCTGCCAGAATCAAGTAGTTTTTAGTTACATTTGCTCTCACTTGGTAAACTGTAAAGACAATTCTCAGACATAAAGCGGAAGAACGAAGCATTCTGTAAGAAGATCAGGCCAGGTTTACTATCAGTGGAAATAGCAGGAGCAATAAGGCGCTTTATTTCGCACAAATCACGTTTAAGAAACGAGTTTAGACTCGTCGCGGGTGAGATAAGAATCCAAACTGAAAAAAATTGAAAGCAACAAGGCAGACACATAGCCATTTCCAAAATACCGCAGTTTTTCTGTTTACTTAAACGAAAGTCAAAGCAAGCAGTACAGGCCTCAAGAATAGAAGACCTGTTTCAATTTTCCCACCCGGATTATAAGTGTGTCCGCAATAATCTACATGTTAGAATTCATACAACCGATGGGATTCCTCTTTAGAAACGGTACTGTACTCAAGGACAAAGAATTCCAATTAAATCTCAATCAAAGTTAGCTCAGTCAGCTCTTAAAAACACATTGTTGGCTCGCCATAAGCTCAACGGGGTATTCTCTTACACGAACACAAGACCCTTGCCTGCTCATTGTTTGTCATCGCAGGAAATGCTGTCGCCCCAAACCCCCTTAAAGGGTCTTTAAGTAGTTTGGCAGGGGTCAGATAAGCTTTACTTCAGTATTGTCTATTCATCCGGAGTCATTTGGTAAGGATAAGCAAAAGTGACGAGAAGCAGACAAATGCCAAAACCGTGGATTTGAAATTACGTAAAGAATCCAAATTTCCACCTGTGGAACTTTCTTCGTGATTTCATGCAGATCTTTTTATCAATTTATATTCCATATTTTTCTTCAGAAAGTAACAATCTGTGGAGACGTTAAAAGAATACGGAATCGTTTCATTTGGTTTAAAACGAAAATATTGCCGAATTTTTTCAGCGACGAAACTTTGAGGCTCAAGGTCACGAAAAGAACGTCTGCGTTGACACGCACTATTTCCTTAAAAATAGTTTCAAAATACGCTTTTAGGAATGACGAATCCTCTCAAAATATTAATTTAATCAAAGTGTTTTTAGAGCAATAAACAATTCTTCACGGCCATCGTTTGGTTCAATTCGTTCTGTACTTCTTTTAAGCCCACTTATCTGATCTGAATCCTGTTATCAATGCAACTGATCTTTGTCTCTGGAGTAACTAACTCCGCCTTTTCCACCTACTTGTCGACAAGATGGCTATCGTCATTTATACTGTGTATACACTGGATGACCGCTCCAGTCTATTCCACGGGTATTCAATTCAACTGACAATGCAAAACAAAAATTAATCAGCAACTCAAAGCGAGAGGACCCGTTGATAAATACCAATTTAGCCCACTCTCAAAGCGTGCAAGTAGATACCAACGAAAACCATCATTCTAAGAAAGAACTCGAAGCACGTGCCGTGATCCACGCTCGCGTCAACGACAAGAAACACTCAATTCTTTTCTTCGTTCTGTGAATACTTTTTGAGTCATATCCGGCCACAGAACACGTCTTAATTCGTCAAATGCAGAAACTTTCGGTTCAATACGCCTAAAATCACAGCCTGGGCTCGCGTGACTTTTTTTAGCTTTCGTGCCATAAATCAAAGTTGTTAATGTATGCTGGACAAACTGCTATCTGTGCAACAGCCCCAGGACACGAAACACACTTTTCTTTCAAATACACATCCATTAGCTAAATAATCGTTAATCACGCTTAGGATATCGAGGACTAGACGGCGTCATTTCCCTTTCAAAACTAATGCAGCGTGGCTGATATTGGGCCACAGTTGACATCTTCTTTCCGTTCTCGGTCCACTGAGCTCAACAACTTCACATTGAAGTGCTCCTTGAAGCAAATTAGCACAGGAATATGAACTTTATTGCCAATTTTAGCCACAAATAAATAAATCAAGAACGATATTTTCACTCAGCTAGATCTACCAGTTAACGCTACTGAACTAAGAAGCATGTTTTCCGTTCGTGACTCGACAACTTACCACTTATTAACATCCCTCATAAATATTCCAACTTTTAAAATTTGTGGCAAGTTTGATTTTTTTTT
>Ga0099803_1202941_pt1 | contig 14133 bp, 5 predicted proteins | sample Orb8nscriptome_6_FD_81142 | JGI IMG/M metagenome (GOLD analysis project Ga0099803, IMG submission 81142) | Coral microbial communities from Puerto Morelos, Mexico - Orbicella 8 T C metatranscriptome (Eukaryote Community Metatranscriptome) | ecosystem: Host-associated > Invertebrates > Cnidaria >... | reverse complement strand
AACTTTCCATTACGCCAAAAATTTTAAACTTAAGCGACACTTGCCGCTCTCATTTTCGATATAACGTCAAACACAGGTAAGTTTTTATAATTGCCGGTAGGAGTACTGTATTTTTCAGAAAGCTGAACGCCGAATGCACTCTTTGCTTGCAGTTTAGTAGTTTCACTAGTAGTTGAAGGACAGCACTATATTGCTTATGGCCCTGTCCAACAAATAAAAGCTAACCACAAACAAATATGAGTGAAACTAACCGCAAGCAAACAGTGCATTCGGCATTCGGCGTTCAGCAAATTAGCCCTGCCGCATAATGGCTGGTAACTTAAATTCAGTGAACCGATCAGAAAGCTAGAAACACATTTGATTATCCGAGGTCCAGAATTTAATGTATATGAAAACCTGCTGCAAAGACGTATGAATCAAACTAAATAACAGATCCCTGTTGTAACCATTCGTGGGCCAATTCGAGGAAATTAGAAACGGGATTCGCTTTCAAGTTCCAGGCCTTGCTTTCTGAAGAAGATAATTAATTGCCTTTTACGATGAACGTTGAAGCCGAACTGAATCCTTCGTTAAGTCCTTCAAACTAGCAGGATTAGGAAGTTCCAATTACCGCTGCTAGGTGTGGGGGGCAAGCCCGACCCCCACACCCGCTCCCCGGTGGAGGAAGGGGCGTTTAAACTCTGGGAAACAGTGAGATCTGTATGCAGTGCCTTCATGAAGGTTTAAGACGAAAAAGTGGACTCAGGCAAAATTTGTTTACTTTGATTTAACTGGACATCGTTATCTTTTCTAACATGTAGTTTCACCGCATAGCATAACGTTTGACAGTTACAATGTGTTGCATGATTCTTAAATGTCAGTATCATAGACTGTCCAAAAAAACTAAAACAATTCAGTTGTCTAACCAATCAATGCTCACATAGCAAGAAGAAAATTACAGTGTACTTTTTCCTTCCGTCTGATTGGCTCAAAAGACATCTTGCTTTTGATTGATGAGACAGTAAGATGATAGGCTGGAGGCCTTTAAACTATTATGAAGACCAGTAAGCCAAAGTTACCATATTGCTTCTAAGAGTCGTCGTGATATTAAATCAAATAATGTTAACGATATTTAAGAGTAATAACATGTGCAACCAGCGCAAACGAGACAGAGCGTGCTGTCAGGGACAAACGAGAAAAAAGATCTTCTAGGTCCACCCCTTGAGGGAATGCAATGTGAGCTGGGCAAAGTCTGCATTTTGAGAGCTTGCTGTTGAAACGAATATTCTTGGTCCCCGTCTTCGAGAATGGAACAAGATGCCAAATCTGATGCTGTGACGTTGAGATATGACGTCATGCGCATGTCATGATATGGCTTCAGAGTGACGTTGGCATATGGCCTGACACAGCTCTCCTCAAGCTCAGCTCTGGGTTCTTTTCTGAAGCGTTTCTTTCGTCTCATGAAACTTCCTCCTTCAAACATGTGCGCGCTTTCCGGATGAAGACACCATAAGTGTCCTTTACTGGGATTCGCCGGATCTCGAAAAGTCTTCACAAAGCAGTCGTTAAGGGAAAGATTGTGGCGGATTGAATTTTTCCATCCTTTGGCTGGACAGCTGTCGCCGTAGTACGGAAACCTGTTCTTGATGTGCTCGATGATGCCACTTAACGTCTGACGTCGATTGGACGATTCCAGAATGGCCATTACTATCAAAGAGATGTAAGAGTACGGCGGTTTGCCCTTCTTCCTGTCATTTAGGTCCACAGATCTGTCAAAATGACTAAGCCTGACTTGGGTTGCTCTTTCTCGCTTCATAGCTTCCTTTATAGTGGCAGACTTCTCTGAAGACTCGGACGCCATCTTCGATTAAGATTGTATTGGCTTATCGCTGTAAACGCACCACAACCTTTCGTCACAAGTGATACTCGACTAAAGTAAATTGATTAAATTGAGAATGATCCTAAAGAACTGGCTGATCATTCTCTGTTTTAATGCCGCCGGTAATTCTTTAGTCGCTGTTTTCACAATGAACACTAATTTCAGTTTAATGAAAAAGTCAATAAAGTGTGAAGCCCAAACTTTGCCGCAACAGTTATTTCAAAGCGTGGAATAAAACCATGAGAAAAAGATGGCTTTGAGCATCCTGTTCAATCATATAGACATATACAGTAGTTTATTAACAAATTACATGTTTCAGTGTCGTACAATTTATTTTTCACCTGGATATCATTTCCAAGAATCAAGAACATGTAAATTCACCTTATCATTTGACCGCTCTATCAGACAAATAGGTGTAGAGAATTAGGGAAAATCATCAATTGAGGTGGGGGCTGGGGTTTGGGGTTTGGAGTTTTTGATGTGCCTCTTTATACTCATGAAATCTGTAAGGGGAATAAATATTTGGAACTTACCCGATAAGTATATTAGTTATGGAAAGCGATCGGAGTGAAGGGTATTTTATATTATTAATTAATGTAAAGCCGATCTTTCCTATTTTGATGAGAGAGCGTTTACAAAACGCCTTACGCTGCTATCTGAATGGCATTAAACTAGAAGAACAATCCACTAATTGCCTCGTTTTAATTTAAAATGAAAGCGATACTCCTCGCATCGCTTTAGCCACGAGCCTAAGCCTCGTCACAAACTAAAAATTCCAGGAAAAAGATTAAAAACAGGAAGAGCTGCGATCGAAGGTCCACACGACAGAAAATAGGCGAAGACTGTGTTCACAAGACAGACAAGACAAGCAAACAAATGAAAGACCCGTACGTTTTATCGATGGAATAAAATCTCAGTGGGGAATTTCACACACAGCTTATTTTACTGAACGTAGTCCGCCTCAAATCAAAAAGTAATTTTAGACAGGGAAGTGGAGTCAGAACCTTTCGCGACAGTTAAGCGAGCGGGGTATTTAAAAATAATTGACATAGTTTACTCATTGCAATACTTATAGGAATTTTAAAAATATAATGTAAACAATTTACGGTGAAAGTTATTGAACCGTGAATCAAGTTAATCAGTTAGATGAATAATTTCTCGGTCTAAAGTCTTCGGAATTAAGCAAACAAGGCGCTATTTGAAGAAATCGCGGTAAAAAATATATAAAATGCTCATTGTACATGATTTCTTCACTTGCCGCTCTTTAAATTTTGACAACTTATTATGGGAAATAGCGACATCGCTTTGGCAAATAGGTAAAAATCAATTTTAACGTGTCGAATGAGTACAATGGGCTAAAATAAAACTACAGACCGTTTTTACCTTAAAATTAATCGTGTAACCTTTGCAACAAAGAAAACCTTCGTTAAACACAAACATTTTTATTACAGGATATGATAATTCTTGGGAAAAGGTAAGCTGTGAAAAAATACATCGCTTTTGTTCGATTTAATTTCGGTTAAACGACAAACCAATGAAACGTCTTAGTGACTAAAAACAAACTAGTGAGTTGATTTCGTAGAGTACTATCTGAATCAACATTTTGCTTAATCTATATACTTCAGTTTAACAGTTTTTGCACTTGTGTTGAAGCTGATGCAAAAACAGTGTATGTTAAATGATTAGTTATGCAAACAGCCCACCGTTTGTAAGTACACAAAAGTAAAGTTAAGATAAACAGATGCTTCGGTCCCGAGCGGTCTTTTGTCATAACTTAACTGTATAAAGTTATCAATATTTTATCAGTTTCATCGTTTATGCTTCCTTTGAGTGTAGCGTTTCACTGAATTAATTTTTTCGTATGTAAATTCACCACCAAATTGCTTACTTCCAGTTCTAAAACCGAAATTATAAACTATTTCAGAAATGGGTTGTGTAGTACACTTTGTCACCGTTAATGTACATGTGTAAGACTAACTTGTACCGTTTTAGTAGTTTTTAGCTTTATCTATAATATAAACGGTTTGACTAATCTTTGTCGTGGGAAATAAATTTTGAGAGACTTGTGTTCTTTTGCAAACGTTTGTATTTTGGTTTTCTAAACAAATACATAACCTATCTCATTTGACTAATGTCTGGTCGAAAATGAGCGAGAGCAGGTCTTCAATTTGGATAACAACTGGTGAATAAAGAATTTTTAAGGTACCTAAAGACAAATTTGAACTTCAGAACAGGCTTTTTAACAACAACAAAAAATTAGCCAAATAAATGAGGGTCGTAATGACCTGTCTAATTGTTCCAATGCTTCATCGGATAGGGAACCTTTTGTGTACTCAGTGTAAACTGCCTCAAAACTGTCAGCCATAAAATAAGCTCAAATGTTTGTCTTCAACCGGCAAACTGAAGTGCTATTTTTCCTTTTGAATCTAAAACCAAAGTGCATTTTTAAACAGGACCAATAAAATGCTTCTTTAAAATATAGACAGTATCGTATTCTACCATTAGTCTGCTTATTGTTCACTCAGTCACTAAACTATGGTATATTTTGGGAATACTGCATTTCGAACCGACAAAAGCCATGTTTTAGGACGACGTGCTTTTTTGGACCGGAAATCCTCAATGCCTCACACATAAATAGTAAGATACAAATGTTACTCATTCCCGAGGGAAGCTGTCAATTATATTGCGCGCATTTTAAGTAATGTTATCATCAAGCCACAATTTTCGAAAGTTAACCCAGCTCGGTTTTAATTATTTTCCCCACAGTTCTTTTTGGGCACGTTTATTAAATTTTCACCGACGTTTTCTTACTGTTATTGACTTCTGCTAGGTGAAATTCAGTCTAGGAAAATTCAACAAGACTAAGCTCACACAAGTTAAAAACTCAAGGCGGTGTTAAAGTTTTAGGAATATTCTATTATGTATAAAATAAAATATCGTATAAAGATAAATATATTTTAACTGGGAAATTTTTAAGACGCGCAAAGAAAGACAAAATTTACGTGAGCTGCTTTGTCCCACGACTATAGCGCCCGCAGGCAGGCAAGCGGCCTACATTACACATGTCAGACGTTGCGTTGTGTATGCCTGAATCCTAGTATCACGGTACTTGGGCCAATAGAAGGAAAAAAGTCAAGACTAAGCTAAATAACACAATGAAATACTAAGATGACCAAATGCTTCAGTTGTAACTGTCGGTGATAGTGTGAGACAATATTCGAAATTTTATTTGGAGTAATTCTGAGAGTTGGTAATGAGTTTTTCGGCTACACCGGTCACATCTCGTCATGATTTCTCCTTACAATTTGAATACGTTATCAAGCAGACGAGTGATGAGAATAAACGAATCATCAATTAAGAGATTGACTTGACGTATTTCTTAATTCTCAAAACTGACTTCAAAAGAAATGTATTGCAATAAACAAGAATTGATAGTTCAGTTCAATTTCAAATAGACTGGGTTTTGGAAATGTTGAGATCGAATCTGTGAATAACACGGAAAAGTGTACAGTAGAACATGGGTAGGTAGTTGTAAGGTAGATTTAAACATCTAACAAAGAGAAGTTTGTCTTAATTCGTATAACAAAGTTTTGAGATTATAATGTGGTTTCGTCGAACGGAACCAAAGCTCAAGCTTCTTTTCTAAACTTTGATATTTGGCTGGTAGTTTCAAATCATTGACACCGCTGGAAAGAATGCGTATTTTGCACGAGGTGAAGGTATTACTATATATGACCTATATATAGCTTGAGATTTTTATTCGAGATATTTTTGTGTTGCATATTGAACAAAACATCTGTAAAACCTACAAACTTTCTATCTTGAACTCCCTGAAATAACCCATATATTTAGGAATGATCTTTGTTCTATAGAACAAGGCATTTGATGTAGTCTACCAAAGACAAATTTCCATTAGTAGAGAGAAGCACCCCTTAGAGTTAGATATATAGAATTCTTTGACAAAGTCATATCTTCGAAGTGAACATATTAATTCATGTGAGGGGTTTCGAGGTTACTATGCAGAAAAGTGTTGTTTTTGTTACAATAATAACTTACGGGCAAGTAAGGAGCTCATTTTAAAGCATTTTATTTTATTGGATTGGAATTTTCCGTGAAGGTAACTAAACAAGGAAGGGAGTGATGACGGTGAAGAAGTCGTTTGTTCGTGTGTCATAACAATCTATCTCTGCGTGTAATATTTATGCAATCGATCTTTTGATCGCTTTTATTTCGTGGAACTGTTTTTGTAACCAAAACGAACGGCGTCTATTCAAAAACAACTTCAAAAGGTAAACACTCCGTCTTAACAATTAAAACATCTGAAATAATAACACAGAACAATGCAATACTCAAACGTTTTCTTTGTATGTCTTCTCAAAAGAGAAAAACTATGAATTCAAAGTTATTTGTTGTTATAGGTTATGGATGTTCTTAGTACCGCAGGGCCCACACAAAGGCAATTCGTGTGAAAATGTAGAATTAAAAGCAGATGTTAATTGTAGATCTTCCTCTACCCCTGCAGTGATTCCAGAGATGCTCGTTTTCTTAAAATGCCCAAGTTCCTAAAATGTATATATTTTCTTTTCCTGATGTTTTGATCGATTAGAGAATTTGCTCAATTCATCAGAGCTTAAAACAGCCTTCGAACTTCCAAGAGATTATATCGGGGAGAGAGTCTACAAAGATAAGCGCCAAACATTTATCGTAACTTTGCCAAACTTTGGCACTAAAGGAGTTTGTTTTGGACTTGCCCCAACCCAAATCTTTCGAAGACTTAATTAGCAATTTGTAATTCTTCTTTTCTTAATTTTCCTTAATATTCAAATACAAAATGCCGAGTACCAAACGTGTTGTGTATTGATGAGTAAATGAGTGTTTGTAATTGCTTCTTTGTGAGCTTTCAATTCTGTTTTTCGGTAGCTTTGAGCAATTGTAACATGAATTGGTTACTTACATATTAAAGCTGATAGCGATAATGCTGAGTGACTAATGACTTTTTTGTTTACATTTGATGTTCGTCAAATGATAAATGGCTAAATTTAAGGTTTGGCAAACATCTGTAGCGGCAAGATTCATTTCATATTACAAAACGCTTTTATTACAAAAACTTGGCCACAGAGGAAAAATAACAAATACATCGAAATGAGAAGGTAATTTGGGTTTGGTAGGTGTTATACCAAGGGATTCTTGGGCGTTAAGGGAAAAATAAAAGCTCAAACTTACTCTCGTCACTGTTTCATTTATTCTTTTTTAACCATCCCTGAAGGACTTATTGTATTGTTCCACAATCATTTCTTATTTACACAATTCACTAAACACTGGAAAGATGGACTTGAAATTACAATTTATCTATATTAAATCCTAGAAATAGAAACTTTTGCAACTGCCTCCTAAATGAACAAAACGCTATTCATTTTGGCCACGAAAAAGATAACGTCATTCGTCAGTGCGATTTTGTTCTGTAGCAGTTTTAGTTCAGGTTTAAAAAGCGCTTTGCCAGTCCGCACCATCCATCACATGTGAAAATTCTTGATTTAACTGTACAATCGTGCTTAGAAAATGTGAAATTCATTTTACAGCAATATTACCCCATACGGAAAACCGTCGACAGTCATGATCGCGCTGGCTGACAAATAGGTGTTAAAAAAATTCTCGGTAAATTCATACATCAGACCAAACTTAGGATAATTCTTGACAGAGTTTGTTATTCCTACAATTCTAGAGATACTTCTGTATTTAGCGACAAGCTCTTTGCTTACACTGATTCTAAACGATAGCAAAAGTTATGATACTATGGAAGGACAGTTGCAAATGAGAAGAGACTTTACTCTATTCAAATGCTACATTGTCTTTCTTAGGTCAAACAGAAATGACCATCACACTGTTCATGTAGTCACTGACAGTTCTTACCGTTTTCCAGCCAATTGACTGCAGTAGGTACAGTACGATGTCGGCGATACAAGGCAGGGTTTGATGTTGCTGCCGTAACTAGATCGCACAGACGAGCAGCACGACAAGGACGGGCTCCCTTTGCTGGCTGGAGCTGGATATTCCTCGGTGTCCGAGCCAATGATACTCGCGATTGAGAACTTTACAGGCCGTTCTCTGTCTCGCACAGCGGCAGGCTCGCTTGGTCTAGTCAGAGCAGGCGGTAAACATGCCAGATACCTTGGAATAGGGAAGTGAGAATACAGTGGAGGGCGCCAGCTTGGAGAATCCACACAGTTCCAGTAATACTGAAACCCAAAGGTACCAACAGTTCCCTCTGGTGGTCGCGGCCTCTTGAATCGTTTTCTTCGTCTCAAAAAGCTGCCGTTGTCAAACATTCCCTCGCTTGCTGGATCGAGTGTCCAATAGTTGCCTTTGCCTGGATTTCCCGGTTCGCGAGGCATCTTCATGAAACAGTCGTTAAGAGAGAGGTTGTGTCTGATGGAGTTTTGCCATGATGGGAACTTTTCACGGTAGTAAGGGAAACGGCGTTTGATGAAGTCGCAGATTTCGCTGAGGGTCAGTTTTCTTTGGGGTGATTGTAGAATAGCCATTGTTATGAGAGCGATGTAGGAATAGGGCGGCTTTGACATGGAAGATTGCCTTCTAGTTTCATTCGTAGAGGTTTGTGGACATATGCTAGGATCTCTTTTTGTTTCCTCTTCGTCCGGTTCTTTTTCAACCAGGACTTCTTCGTCTTCGTCATCGCTTTTCGTTGTTTTAAAACTCTGTACTTTTATCGTTTCCTCGTCGTCGTGTTTGTAATTCTCTTGAAAAGCCATTGCAGTGCTGAGCCCCTTCAGACGCTACTGTTGTGTTGCACGCACTGATCTGTCAGACGCTGAGTGGGTTTACGCTGTGGAAGGTGGCGAAGGAATGATGTGTTTTCAGTCGGTAAAAGTTGTTTGAATAAGTCAAGATACACGGAGACCACCCACCTAAGTTATAACCACTTATAACAACTGCTCTCCCTGGGGCTATCGGCGATTTATTCACGCATTAGCATCAAAAAGGTTTACTCTGCTGCATCCTATCTAATAATTACCTCATTAAGGTGGTGTTCTTTGTAATTAGGCCGTATAAAAACTTTCTCTTTGGTCGGTAAACTTAAACAGGAAGAAACGACACTGATTATCAGTGGTTAGCGCTCGCGCGTGTGTTTTTTAAGGCTCAGAGATATTTCGTTGCACGAAAAATGTGGAATTTAAATCTTGTGAAGTTAGTGGTCGGCACTCGACAATGCTCGCCCACTTGTAGAGAATTGTAGCCCTGGTGTCAAATTTACGCAAACAAATTTTATAAGGCGAGCCCAAATCTATTTCAAATTATTCACAGATGTCTCCCTATTTACTCACAATATCAGATAAGGCTTTGAAAGTCAAGCTAAAAGCTCCAACGTCATGGTGCGACGGACGGAAATTAGTTGGAAAACCGTGAAGGCAATTTCAATAGCACAATTAATGGCGGGAAAGATTGTAACCATTTGTTAAACAGCGCTATCAATTCTTGTTTGATTTTCATTTTGCTAAGAGCAGTGTGTTTACAATACACTTCTGAGATAAAATGGTTTTATTATGTCTTTTCCAAGGTAAATAAACAGAGGAATCATCTGCATGAAATTAGCTGCTAGTGAAAAAAAAATCTATGCGAGGAGACGAAAAAAGATAGAAATTTGATTTAAAAAGTATTCTAAAACAATCTTGGCTAAGATAATTTTATTTTAAGAGTTCGTTCCAGTATCTCGCGAGATTTTCGTCACCGAGATTGTCACCTTCACAGCAACATATTCGAAGCACATCTATCGAAGTTGTGATCTTTTGAGAGGGCTTAATCCTGACTTAACCGTTTGCAAACAAGGAACATGATAACCCCAAACGGTGCCGCGGAAACACCAAGTTTCGTTTTTACCCCGCAAAGATATCGATTAAAATATCTTCTGAATTATTACATGGTTTTGTGTTTTCTTTTCCTCAAGGGCCATCTTTTTTTCTAATTCGCCAAAAATAACTATTTATAGAAGGGAACCCTCTTTACTCATCTTTAATGTAAAAAGCAAGTACGCTGGGAAAGATTTTTTTACAGCGCGTGATCCACCCAGAGTTTTTGCATCAGATATCTTTGTTATGTCCAGAAATAGCAGATGATTTCTATTCACAAAAATTTATTTGGTTTCAATTTACTCATGATTTTTAAAAAGTTTTATCTATGAAGGATTTTTTTGTAATGTGTTTTCGGTGCCATTATAAAATGCGTCTTCACTAACGATTGTTATAACGTGAAAGTTATACACTGAGAAAATATGTAAGGTGATATTTTAAAAGGGTCTGCTAAAACAAAATGATCTTGTCGACAGATTAACAGTATATGTGATCAAAAAGTGACTGGAGATGTCAAATAAAGTCTGGAACAAGGGTTTGATATAGTGCTGAAAATCGCCACTGCCTCACAAGGTGAAAGAACAAGGTGTCGTTTTATTTGACTTTCTTACTTACAATTGTCGGAAACTTCAAGGGCCCTTATTCGCTCTTGTCAGCAAAATAAATGTACATAAGGTTTGATGTGACGATGGCCTTAAACGAATACACTGCGATTAAAAGTAGATATATTTCACGATGACAAAACGCGCCGAAATGCAATCATTTTAGCAGCCTTGAATAATTGTTTGGAATTTCCGTCGTATTTTGCTACTCTTGGTCTGGTTTTGTGAAACTTAGGATATTTGTTTTCAATTAAAGGGAACATAATTTGATCGATAATTTTGGCCCTTTATGGTTTCTCTTCTTTTTTTGAAGAAATCAATCGCGAATTGTAAGCAAGCGGCGAAACTGACTTAATCCTGATATATTGTTTTTCATACTCAATGGCTGTTGTTTTGGCCTTAAATCCTTCGTGCGTGTTGGTTATTAAACAAATAAAAGTCACTATTTGCCCTTGATTACACTAAATAAAAATTAAGACTCACCGAGCTAAGTTCAGCAAGAATCAATTTGAAATTTAATTAACTCTTTTTGTCGCAAATGAAACTGATCATTGAAACCGAACAGTATCAAAGATACACCTTGTCATCTTCAAGGAGTTGTTATTTGCTCGATCACTTCTCAATTATTAATTTCTCAAACTCACTGATTACAAAAGCCATAATTTCTGCGTGGTTTAATTTCCTTTTATTCTTTCCGAAATATACAAACAATTGTCATACAAGACTGAATATGTGAAAATTGCTGAGTAGTTTTTATATTGATCCAAAACAGAGATCAATCCGGAACTGCCGTTTTGGAATATGTTTTCAGGAGGTTTTTATAAGACATATATTTTTTTTTCCTTTTGCGTTCGCTCAGGATACCTCAAGGCGATTTTTTTTTTCGTCCAGTGAGTCGCCGTTGCTGAATGTTGTAGTCTTTAGAGTAAAGCTAATTCACGTAGAATTAATATGACGAGTGAAAAATTATCCTCTCAGAGGTCGTAATTTTGTTATATTCTTTTGTTGATAACCCATATCGACAAAGACCTATAACACCTGTATCTTGTGTATGCTAATCGAAAAATGTTTCATTTCCACTTTATTCTTTCATTAAAAGTTATCAAGGCGAGAATAAAAAGCTTTAACAATTCATCATTCCTGTCGTCTTCCGCGAGCTTTGGGGGGAATTTTATTATTTTTCTTAACCTTACAGGAAATTACTCGCGAGTTGGTGAAAAGAAATAAAGCGATTCATAAACTTGCGACAATGAAGAATAGACACTATTGAAGACCTTCTCAATGACATATTGAGTATTTTTCTGTCAGCTAAAAGCGTCGATTATCAATGGCAAGATAAGTGACTAAATTTCGCGTAATAAAAAGATCAAATAAAATCGGCACCGCACTTCAACGCTAATTCAATATTGTCGATTTGAAAAGCACAAATAGCTAAAAATACTATTCGGGACAGCTAGAAAAACGCATGTAAAACTACCTGTATGTTTAGCTTTTTAATGCATACATCCCTCCAGGTTTATCTTATTCGGTAATATCGCTTTCTGTGTTTTTCATATATACACGTACTTAAGTAATTAAACTAGCTAGGGAGGAGTTACCGGGCAATGTTTCACCTGCCACAATAATTAAGGCTATTCACAGCTCTAAATGGGGTTCCTAACTTGAAGAAATGTCTCGGATAAATAACAAAAATTTGTTAATTGAGCTGGGCACGGACACGCGAGCGATGAAACACTTTTCTTTCAATGCGTATATCATGTCGTGGTATTCTACCTTTTTAACAATTTTGTTTTCGATACTAGAGCAATTTTCATCCGCAGAGTGCACCTCAGCGATCGCTTCTAAAAATAAGCAATTGTAAAATCAGCAGAAGTCCTGCATAAAAAGTTCGATGCTGAACTAATATCATTTTTGTCTTAGCTGTATAACTAAGGCTCGCCAACGAACAAATGTCGTGAGTTTGGACAATCTCTTTAAGGTAACTTTATACCTACAGGCAAGAAAACACCGAGGCGTGTTGAACTGAGCGAATTGATATTTTCCTTTGACCTTGTTTTGTTATGTGTCTTATATCACCATTATAAAAGAAATCATCTGCTTCTCAGAGACAGTGAAATATCAGTGAGTGACCATTGAAATGATAATGGTAAAAGCTGACTTCAAATAGTAAAAGAAAACGATGATACCGGTTCAACATTGTAACACGCCTGTCGCATAAATATGCTGGGGTTATCTGAATTGCCTTAGAGAGACAGAAGTATTTTATGACCAAGGTTAAAGATTTGCGTACAAAGGAGCAACCCTCAAAACTCCTACAAAAAAAATCGCCTTGCCAGGTGATTATCTAAGCCTGTTCGTAACTTGATATATTTCACCCGCATTTCTCGTATTTTTCCAGTGGCTAACAAGTCGTTGAAAATCAGCCGATAGATAAAAATCATTTGATATCTACCAGATATTTCAATTTATAAACAAATTTTAGCTTGGCTTTAAGGTGGCTATTGCTTTTGTGAGCAAAAAATAAGCTCTAAAGAAAACGAAAATGGTCTTTTTTTAATCTCTTTTCAAAAAGGAGACGATATTTTCTACGCTAGAGACTGTCGCGTCCTTTACTGCATGAAGAAGCCACTAACTAAACCTGAAGATCGCAGTTTTTGGCTTAGAATTCTTGTTCTAAGAAGCTCTAAGGGATATTATTTCCATGTAAATAATCCACCGCAATTCGACACAAAGCGCACGATATAAAATCATTACTCTCGCCAGCTGAAGGGAATGAAAAAAATACATGAGTCTCCACCTTCTTTAATAACTTTGCTATCGCGGATTCGTCTAGGGATCACACGACTCCCCTGACGACAGCTTTGGTTCTTTTTGATGTCTTTGAGCCTAGTATTTCAGTCTGGAAGCGCTTTGCAGGAGAGAACAACTTTTTAGACCGCATTTTTGCTCAAGAGCGACAACTGGGAGCGCGAGCAATATGACTTATATTACATTGTCAATATCAGTAAATGACCGCAACCATGGTTAGAGATGTGTCGCAAATTCTGTTTAAGAGATCACTACATTACCGGGTATAATTGACATTAGTTTGATAGGAAGGCGACTTTACAACGCCGCGTCAAGGCAATTAATGTTTTAATACTCGACCTAATTACCCTGATAGCCACAAACCAATGCACGTGTGTCGTTTTAGATGTGCGCAAAATGTTTATCTGATAAACCAGAAAAAATCGCCTTTGATTCATTAACGTGATTGTCGTGCAATACCTCGCTTAAGATGACAACTCTTAATCCAATTTCACTCAGCCTGCTTGGGTCTCTCTGTCTCAAAACGTACGTGTTGCAACACATGCTAGTTGCACATGCCCTCTCAATTGTCAATCATTTATATTTGATTCCCAAAACGCGGCCATATCGGTTGCTGTGCGAACGGCAGCTTGAAAGCACTTTTTGCGAAAATAACTCTGTAAAAAATATTTTTCAAAAAAATTATCGATAGTCATCTCTGTTAATATTTTATGGAGGGGAGAAAAATTGATTGGGAAATGATGAGTTTGTATTGATCTTCTTCGAATTTGAAACAAGTTTCTATTTAAAGTGGAAAACACTAATCTTCCTTGTAATTCCGCTGAAAACTTGCCCGCGGCAAGACGTCCTTTGCGCATGTCACAATAATTCATTCCCAGATCGATTCTTCTATCTTTGCTAAGCGACTGAAGACGTACCCTCTGAACGAGAGTGGATTTGCTCTGTTTTCAGTGCCTTCTCGTCACTTTTGTTTTGCTTTTCTGAATTTTTTCCTTCTGTG
>Ga0099803_1086634_pt1 | contig 14812 bp, 10 predicted proteins | sample Orb8nscriptome_6_FD_81142 | JGI IMG/M metagenome (GOLD analysis project Ga0099803, IMG submission 81142) | Coral microbial communities from Puerto Morelos, Mexico - Orbicella 8 T C metatranscriptome (Eukaryote Community Metatranscriptome) | ecosystem: Host-associated > Invertebrates > Cnidaria >... | reverse complement strand
ATGGTTTTATAGGGTTTTATTGTAAAGAATGAGCTTGACAAGCATTTTTGTAATATATACTCATTTTTGGGACAAATAAATACCACCCCCCTTGGTATACAAAGGGTTAAAGCTCAAGACTTAGCAAAGCAGCATAGATTTTGTCCTCCAGGCGAGAGCTCTTGGTGCAAATGGCAACAAGATCAAGCCTCTGGAACTGCTACTTATAAAAAGGATGAGTGCCTGCCAGAAATTTTTCTTGAGTTGCTGCGCCCAACATTTATGACACTAAGCGAGACAAAGCTTCTTGAAAGATGTGTTCATGGTACAACACAGAACCGAAATGAATTCATCAATTCACTGGTTTGGGTTCGGTGTCCCAAACACAAGCACCATGGGGTGAAGGTCATCCGCTGTGCAGCCACGTCTGCTGTTCTGCATTTTCATGGTGGAGCTGCCAGCAGGGAGAAAGTTATGGAGAGGCTTTCAATACCAGCTGGAAAATTTACCAGCAGAGCTTTGCTTGCAAGAGACAGGAAGTGACTGCAGAAGTCAGACCTTCAGGCCAGCAGAAAACAGAAGAAACGTCGTCAATCAGAACAGCTGAGGCGAACTCGAAGAGAGGAGGCTCTGCGAGAGGCAGAGGGTGTCACCTATGAAGCTGGTGCCTTCTAGGCTCTCCCTGTTGAACTTACAATTGTATTTGGTCATATCATGAACTTTAAGCCCCTTGATTCTGTGTAACTGACAAAAGAAACTCTTCTGGAACTTTATGTGTGAATTTCTGAAAACATATTTTATACCTTTGAGAAAGGATATCTCAGGATGTATTAGTTCAATTTGTCTGAAATTTTCAGCGCTCTATATTCTCACTGAGTTGAGTAGGATGAGCAGACAGTTTCTAAATAAGTCAAATTTTTGGCAAGTTATTGAGAAATCTCATCCTTAAAAAATTTTGCTGAACTTTGAACTGGCGCTGTGCCCATAATTTTAGTGGATTTGAAAATTCCTCTGCTTATCCAAGAGAGTGAACCCTGTACTTTGTGTTGACATTAGAACCACTTCATTCCATAAAATATATGAGGAGTTATCTTTTCTCAACACTAGGTTTTTCACAGCATGTGGCTAATATATTGATCTGGTATCAAATTACAAATTTGTGTAGGGCATTTGTGTATTTTCAGAAAGTGTGATTCCTAAGCTTTCTTCTGATATATAGTTTTATATGGTTCTGAAATATAGTTGTGGTATTACACTTGTTTGAAAAAAGTGCCTATTTTCATGTTTACCCCCACCTTAACTGTTTTGCGTGTTTTATATGCTATTGTTCGGCTTAATTCAGGCAAGACCATGGTTTCGATCCTCCATGTGGATCTCATCAGTTGTCGGTATTTCTAAAATACTCTGTACGTCTGAAGTCGCTAGCGCAACATGTACCTCTGTGAGAATGCAAGACATCCTGCGGCTTGGCACAAACTTCTCGTGGTGTGTACCCTTGTGAGACTTCTGGTGTCGAGAAAACTTCAGTTTGATTGGTTACCTGCTCATTTCCGGAAATGTAGTGAAGCGCAACAAATCAGGAGGTGCTTCGCATTTTAACGGGCTCTTCGGGCAGGCGTCTTCTCATTTTTCCCCTCCCCCATCCCCACCGTCTAACATGGCGGTCTAACATGGCGGTCAAAAAAGGCGGTCGCAAGGTTGTAACGCTAACTCGCCCCAATAAGACACCTGCACTGCAGGCTAAATTGTGTGAGGCAGAGGCTTCATTAACTAGTGAGGATGAGCTGTCTGAAAATAGTAAACCCAATGTGAACACTGCTACCACAACATCAGCCTCAGGAGGTAAAGAAAAAAGAAAAGGCAGGGAGAATATTCCTTTCCATTTGAGTGCTTTCATGTTCATGAAAAATGTGAGGGAACAATGAGGATTTATTTTCTTCTTATAATACCGAAGAATTAAAACGGTAAGAAAAACCACATTCCATGGTCACTAATTGAAGGATTTCCATGTTTTTACTGTTCTACAGTTGAAACAAGCAGTGTAAGGGAAGAATCATGTGAGGCAGAGGCTTCATTAACTAGTGAGGATGAGCTGTCTGAAAATAGTAAACCAAATGTGAATACTGCTACCACAACATCACCCGCGGGAGATAAAGAAAAAAGAAAAGGCAGTGCGAATGTTCCTTTCCATTTGAGTGCTTTCACGTTCACAAAAAACGTGAAGGACAGCATGAATTTACTATCGTTCTTGGATACATTAGCAGTCGTCTGAGCATCTCTGCTCTTTGCCTTTAACATGATGCTTAACTTGTTTAATTTTCAGTAAAACTGGATATGGACGAAACAAGTGGGAGAAAAAATTACTTGCTAAATGATAACTGAATCAAAGGGATGGAAGTTGTAGTTACCCTATCAGTGTCTTGTGACTCTGTTGCAAAGTCATTAGAAGAATAAACGAACAATCTACTGTAATACCTGTTTTGGTTTGTTCAGCATTTTCTTTTGCTGTATTTCTTCAGAAGGAACGTACTGAGAGCAGTTCACCATGATTGTTACAAAAAAGCGCATGCTATCTCCCTCTAATATTATGCACTAACTTTAACCTAGCCTAGATATTACTAAATCATTAGCAATTCAAATACAATTACTTAATATAGAAAAGAGAATGAAAAACTTAAGTAAAATCACATTATTTATCATTTCAGTGTCTACTATGCGTACAGAAAAAAGAAAGCAAGACGAGATTTTATGTCTAGAGACAAGCATGCTACTATTGTGGGAAATTGTTTACTAAAATTGCAAGACACTGCAAACAGAAGAACGAGAGTGAAAGAGAAGTCACAATTGCCCTCTCCTTTAATAAAGGATCTCCTAATCGCAAAAAACATCTTGAAAAGCTTTGACTTTTAGGGAGCTATCATCACAATTTGACAGTTTTAGAAGTTGGTATCAAGACATCCCTCCACCACTGTGGTCATTGCCTAGGTTAGGGTAACCCCGCAATATTAAATTTGCCAGTACTTATTTCTACACCTGAGTGGAAAGAGGCACTGTGAGAGTTAAGTGTCTTGCTCAAGAACACAATACAATGTTCCCAGCTAGTGCTCGAGGCCAGACCAATTGAAATAGAAAAGAAATAGAAAAATCAAATAACAGGTTGTTTACACAGACAGCTTATCAATTTTAAAATGGATAGTAATTAATTTTGATTGGAATATGAACATTGTTATTACATCAACCTGTACATGATGTAGTGTCAAGGAATAAAAACAGCCTGTTTCAAAATGAAATTATTAAATGAGAGTTCACAATATTTTAAAATTCTTAGAAATAGTGATTTACGCCTCAACAAAGGCTGCTTGTGGTTAGCTTTAAAATGTTGCTCGGGTCAGCAACTATTATACTTATTTTGTAAATGAAAACAAAGTTTAATAAAATTATTGCTTAGCTCCTGTGTCACTCCTTGTTTTCACATGAACATTTGAGATTTCTAAAGTCTATAAGATCAACTTCTACATGTCACACAAACATTTCAGCATGTATTGGGTTTGTCACTGGTCGTTTCTTGTGGTCTGTAATGCTCTTTTGCTGGGCATGAAGTAGACACAAACTAGTAAACAAAGACACAGCTTGCTGCGGGATTTCAGAGTAGATACCTTTTACGTAGTTGTTCGTTTTATCTCTTCCTCTATGTGCTGTAGAGGAGTGGCATTGACACAGACCTTTGCACAGCTCACTTTTTGGTACTACTATCTTGTTGTCTCTTGTTATAATCTTGCCATCCTTTAGTGCCCAACCTTTTCGCTTGATAGTGTTGATGTCATGCTTCGAAAGTTCAGCTTCGGTTCCGTGTCATTTTTTGTCTTGAACTTCTAAAAAATTTTTGGCATTGTCATAAAATGTCTGGTTGAAGTAAACCGTGATTTTGCTTTTCGAGTTTTCCTTCAATAGCTCTAATTTTTTGTAAAATGTCTTCTCATCGATGCACATTGCCATTTCAAACCAAGGAAGAAATCTAGTCTGTGCAAAGGCTGGGGGACTGTTAGGGAATTTAAAGATCTCAGTATTTTTTTTCTCAACATTCTTTTTACACTCCCCAACACCAAAGAAAAACCAAGCCACTATATTTTAACCACACCCCAAAAAATAAAATCCCCTTTTTAGACAGTTGATAAAAAAACCTACAATCCCTGACAAAAAAGTTGGGACACAAAGCAAGTTCTCCCCTCCCCCACTTACAATGTCAATAGTCGGGAGATTTTCCCCTTTTTGTCAAAAAAACGCGACATTTTCCAACATAGATTAGCTCTATCAGCTCTAGCTCAACTGTCCCGACTACTTTTGCCCAGGATTGTCTGAAAGAGATATGCAAGGAATTTTCTAGCGAAGGTAATGCCATTGATCGTCATGGTGTCACGATATTTTAGAATTTCGATTTCGGGTCAATGAAGTACACTTTGCTTCTGTATATTGGACAGGACTTTCTTGCATTAATCTAGATTAAGGCTCAGTGCAGATATTCATGCAATATAACTCGTAACTGCCTGTAATAAAACAAAATTTGCGATCTGCCTTAAGCAAAATGGCGTTCAAAAGGTTAGAGCTCGTGTCTATTATTTAGAACATTTTCCAGGATTATTATTTGGCAAAGTAGAAGCTCTTTGTGTTGTTTCATGGAATAGTGTTGAATAAATTGATTGAAGCCTGTTTGTGTACAGTAAGCAGATATATCACGATTACACGCGACATGACAACTTCCAGGTTCCATGCATTTAATTAACGTGCATGAATAATGACAATGGTTAACCATTTGAAAGTCAGCGTTTTTCAACCTAACCTTCACTGTTCTTCCCAATTGGCAGAAGGTACAAAAATTTCTCATTTCAAATCATTTGAAATGGAGGATGGAAGCAATTTGGTGGCAAAATAGTGGAGTTTGACACTTGAAATATGGTTTACCGTTTGCCAGAGACAATAAGTTAACTACGTAACTACCCTTTCTATTTCAATTGAACAGTTAACCATATAAAACTTCTTGCAAAGCTCTGTTTTGTTCTAGTTCTTGATCCGAAACAATGTTAAATAGGTTTTCATAATTCCTGTAGAGCAGAAAAAGGTGTAATTCGAATGATGTGAAGCAGTTTGGAACCAAAATATTTTACCACTATGGTTAATTGTAAGGGTTAATCGCAGCAGTTAACCAGGTGACACTTCTGAAGCCAAGAACACACCTTGCTTTATACGCATTCCGGTATTCAAAAGGAAAATAAAGAGAAACGTGCATAATTTAATCATGTTTAGGTAGCAGCAACGCTTTATTGCTGTCCACTGATAAACTCCGCGAAACAGCTAGGACAAGGCGAAAATATCTACTTGCTTGGTACCCACTGTTTCAACCAAATTTGCATAATTTCTGTTTTGTGCAAATCAACCACCCCTCTCAAGACATGGACCGGATTCTCTTTTTCAGTCCAGGATATAGAAATATCCTTTTCAAACACATCTTCTGTATAGTTGGATTTTAAGGGCGAAAAAGTGAGCTGTTTGCCCCTCGAGAAGCAGTAGAGGTTCATGTCACAGACTTATCAATTCCCTACCATAGAAGGTCATTTAGAAAGATGACTTTATATTCTTAAGTGCCTACCCAGTTAAATTATGCAAAAATTACTGTACACGATTTTGAAATTTACTCTACACAATCAAATTGAGAATGCCAGGACTGCCAGAGTATTTTGGCCAATTTCACTTAAGTGAGACATGGATATCGGCAAAATCTTGTTTACTTTAAGCTAAGTCAAACATAAACAATTTGATTGCAGCTTGCGGGTAAATAGGAAATCTGTACAAAAAAGTATTTCCTTCAATATTTTAAGAATGATATCAGACAGCTTTGTTTCAATCATGAACGTGAAGTGAAGGGAATGTTTTTATTTACAATTTATAAGGTTTTTTTCTATAGAACTATGTCCATGGAGAGGAGGAAGAGAAGTAACAAAGTTTTTTACATGGAGGCTCTGGCCCAAGGTCAAAGACCTATCCATTTCACAGTGTTTTTGACAGAAAAGGCTTTCCTTTCATATACATGTAGCTTCTAGCCTGAAACCCCTTTCACAAACCTAATGTGGCCCACTAGATCTTATTTCTGGGATAAATAATCAATTAATGTTTGACATCCCTGTCCTATTGTCTTATGATACCTCCAGCCTGAAAAGACTGCACCTTTAGTCAACTGCAGGAAGAAGTCCCCCAGCTTTGTGCAATACAACAATAAGGGTACTACATATTGTAGTGCATGCAAGTAAAATAAAATAACAATAATTTTCTTTCTTGGAAACAAAAATCATGCTATTTTATTTCTATATATCTTGGTAATTGTTTGTGCTAATCTCAGTAGCAATGCAGTAATATTCAAAAGGATTGCAGATATGTCTCTTCCTGGGCTTTGCTTTGTACTACCGCAGATTTGTCCCACATTTTGCTCAGCAAGCAAAACCGCTGCACGAACTGGTCTCAAAGCTGTATGAAGGTGGCAAACATGGTAGACAGAGAAACAAACCTGTTGAGAACAATTGGAACAAAGAATGCCAGGAAGCATTTGACAGCCTCAAGCAAGTGCTGACCAGCCCACTAGTGTTAGCCTACCCTATTTACACCAAGCCGTTCATTGTAGAAGTGGATGCCTCCAATGATGGACTAGGAGCCGTGTTATCTCAGGAGCAGGACGGTCAGGTCAGACCAAAAGCATATGCCAGCCAAGCCCTAAGAGGAGCTGAGAGGAACATGGAGAACTACTCTTCCAGGAACCTGGAACTCCTAGCTCTCAAGTGGGCTGTTACAGAAAAGTTCCGAGAGCATCTGATATCCTCTACCTTCACAGTGTTGACAGACAACAACCCCCTGACTTACCTGCAGTCAAAGAGCAAGCTAAAGGCTGTTGAGCAGCGATGGGCGTCCGAACTAGCTAGTTTCAATTTCAACATCAAGTACTGTGCAGGAAAGCAGAATACGAATGCTGATGCACTAAGCCACCTTAACTGAGAGAAGCATGAAGAGTGTGACATTGGCCAAGTACAAGCAGTCTTGGCGTCTTCCCTCAATACCACTGCCGTACCTGAGTCTCTGCGAGAGCAATTACTCCAGTCAGCATTGGAGCAGCCAACAATAGACCCTCTCCCCAGTACCAGTCCATTACCATCGTGGGACACAAACCAGTTAGCCAGGTTGCAAATGGTGGACCCTACCATAAAGTGTCTGATACACTTCCACAATATTGGTCGTAAGCCTTCAGCTAGAGAGAGGAAAGTTCAGACTCGTGAAGCAAAACAGCTATTGAACCAATGGGACCGCATTGAAGAGACGAAAGGAGTCGTCTACTGCAGTAATGCTAACGGCCATGGTAACAAGTGCCAACAGCCACTCCTTCCTGCTTGTCTCCATGACGAACTCCTCAAAAGTGTCCATGACCAATGTGGCCATCAAGGATTGGAAAGGACAGAGCAGCTGGTATGTGAACGTTGCTGGTGGCCTGGATTGCACAACGATGTGAAAAAGTACCTGTCAGAATGTGAGCGTTGTGTTATAGCGAAAGGACCCTACATACCCATCAAGACTCCAATGACCAGCATCATTGCATCCAAACCCCTGGAAGTACTAGCAATGAACTTCACCCAACTCGAGCTGGCATCAGATGGCAGAGAGAATGTGTTAGTATTAACTGACATATTCACTAAATTCACTGTGGCAGTACCAACTAGAGATCAGAAGGCCAGCACCGTAGTCAAAACCCTGGTACGTGAATGGTTCCTTGTGTATGGTGTGCCTAAGAGAATTCATTCTGATTAATGCAGATGTTTTGAGGCTGAAGTGGTCAAAGAACTGTGCCAGATGTATGGTATTACGAAATCCCGAAGTTCACCGTACCACCCTGAGGGAAATGGACAGTGCAAATGGTTCAATCGCACCCTTCATGACCTTCTACGCACCCTACTACCCGAGAAGAGGAAGTGGCCTGAGCACCTAAAGGAACTGTGTTATACATACAATGCAACACCACATTCCTCTACAGGATATTCCCCACACTATCTGTTGTTTGGCACTGACCCTAAGCTACCAGTTGATCTCCTTCTTCCTGCTGGACAAGAAGATCCAGCAAGTAACAATGGAGAGTGGCTTACTCTTCACCAGAATCGTTTACGTGATGCTCATCAGCAAGCACAAACCGGACGACATCCCGATTGGAAAGAGTGTTCACCCGTAGCCACCCTACAGGGAGAGCAAAGATCCAAGACAAGTGGAACTCCAAAGTTTACAAAGTCGTCAATTGCTGTGATCATGTCTATGAAATTGAGCCTGCCAATGGTCAAGGACCCACCAGAACTGTCAATCGTTCTGAGTTGCAAGTCTGCCCCAAACCCAAGCCGAGGTTACCACCATGGTTTCCACCAAGAGCTCGCCGGCGTCCCCCAAGGATTAATAGAGCACCACCTAGTGAAAGTTCTGGCGACTCTTCGGATGACTCTGATGATATCTTCATTGCCTTCAGAACCCCTCAGGACCCTGTACCAATTCCAGTTGCAGAACCAGAAAGACCACCCCTGCGTCGTTCTGCCAGGCTTAACAAGGGACAACATGCAAACCCCTATTGTCAGCCAAGAACAATCAATAACTAACTTTACAGTTTAGTTACCTTTAATAATGTTACGTGTATTTTTAAGGTAGCATTAATTTGTTGTTGCATTTCTACTTGCATGAGGACATAGCAAGCAAAAGTAGGGGGAATGTGACAAGGTCACTTTAGTTCATTTTCAGTTCTAATTTTCAAACTTTTTTATTAGCGCTGTGTTATTATTTTTCTTCTTACTATTTGGGTTATTTTCCTACATTAGTTTGGTTTCCTTACACACCTTACTTTGGTATGTGTTGGTGATTCATTCCCACACACTTCTCTTAGCTAAATCCTGTTGTGTGGGAGAAGTTACCTCCTAGTTCCCTTAGGTAAATCCTGTATTCGTGGGCAACAAATACACTCCCTAGCCTTATTTGGTTTAGAGTTATTCATACAGTCTCCTCAAATCTGTTATAAATTGGCAACCATTTGTTCAGCAAATTCAGTTGATTCAGTTGGTTTATTCTGAGCTATACTCAAGTTCTCAAGTCAATCACTGGTTTAGTTCGAACTCTATATTCTCAATAACCCTTGGTATGTAGTGCATTATTTTGTTTTATTTGTACTTTTCTTTAAGGCTTTTGGTTTAGTTCATTTCTTTTATTTCATTAGTTCAGTTAGCAGTCGCTATGTAGTTGTCTTTACTAGTTTTGTGTTTTTGTGTAGTATTATTCCTTAGCTTTCTTGATCTTTAATCAGCACAGCATGTAGATTTATCTCTGTTCCTTTGTTTTATAGTTTTTGCTAGTAAATATTGTATTATTCGCTTACCACATATCCTTGTTGATTGTGATTGTTTGCACAAATCCAAATTCATTTCTGTTCCTTTATACATTTTGTAGCCTGTTTTTATCACTGTAATTACTTGTGTGACTAGCTTGTACACAGCTTAGCAGTATTGTGTAATCCTGTAACTTGAACCTTTTAGTTCTGTATTTCATGTAATACTCAACAACTCTTGACAGTTTTTGTCACACAGTTTCCTGTTTCTTTATTTTTGTCATGCAATCTTCCTATTGAAATTGCCTTGTCATTTGCACTAAATTACTTTGTTATTTCTTAGCTAAGTTAGTTTATTTTGTTTTGCTTTACTCTTTATTAGCATTAGGCTTATATTAGTATGTTTATTGTATTTCAGTGTTACTCCTTCCCGTTTATTTTGTTATTGTCTCCGCTATTTTTGTCAATAAACTTGTAAATCGTACACTCGTATCTGTCATAACTACGCCGACCGTTTTGGCCGTCTTACACTTGTGTTGACAAGTATCAAGCATTCTTCTCCATAATTCAAGTTTTGATGTCAATTTGTTTAAATCTCTACATACATACACTTTATTTCAACTCAAAAGATATGGCAATTCTCATTTCTAGGAACAAAACAAAAAAGAAACTCTACATCACCAGCCACCATGCATCCGGCTTTTTGACACAATTGGACAGTTTCTCTTTCTTGCAAAAAATAGATCTACACAGTCTCTTAGACTTAATTTGTTCATCCATCACTAAACATTTCATTCTATATTTACTCAATCGTACATGTAGGTTGGCTTGCATATCATCCGTGAAGAAATTTTGACTGGTCGAACTGCATGCAATACAAAAGAAATGTAGTGTGAATGACAACAAAACTAAAAGATAAGGCAATTCGAAATTATTTCCCCTAAGTATTTAAAAACAAGCTTACAAATTTTGAACTTGTGATACTAACACACTGAGAATTTCAATGTGTGCATACAAAATAAAATAAAGAAACAATGAAACCAAAACCTAACATAAATTTACGCTTACCATGGACTCCAGAACGAGAGAAAGCAAGTGGAAACCATCAAATTCTCTTGCCAAGAGAAAAAGCTACGAGCTTAACTTCCCCCATATGCTAATCACCATCTCACTTTCTGGCTTTGTCTTTCCAGGCGTCTTGTATCAATTCTTTGATCTCCTCGACCGTGTTGTTGTGAGCGATACATGACCACAGTCATTAATACCTCTACCAGCTTTCATCTACATGTAAGCAAAAGCCTATAGGCAAAAACAACATATTTCCGAAAGAAAATCACATGAAACCAAAATGGCCAACTTCAATTTTCGAAGTGTTTGACAAACTCATACCCAGGCTCTCGAGTTATCAGGCAAAAATGTACACCTTTCTAGTCCCCCCTCGTCAAAAAACCCTCCTGAAGACGACTGAACATTCTTGGAGAAAAACAATACTTAGTAGAAGATGTCGGAGAAAATTGTTTAATCCAGTTTTAATAAATAAATTAATCCGAATGGAGTGAGTGAGTAAGCACCATTCAACTGCTTCCTAACCTCATGGATGTTACGTCATCCCTGAGCAGAAACGAAAGGAATTCTGGTAGTTGTAATCAAACGACACCAACGTGCAAATCTGCTTTTGTGGAAACATGTCAAATTGTGCAAGTTGAAGTCAGAGAATATCGAAACCCTAAAATACCACAGTGCAGGAGAAATCAAAACTTTTGCTATATCCAGCCATTAGCACTGACACCAGAACCACATATTTAAGCAAAATCTTCGCAGCCAAAACAAAACAGCCTCCTTTCTCAAAAAATAAGAGAACTTTCTCGACTTTTACTGCAGCTTCGTGAAACGGATGCCAGTCCTAATTCCGACATTTCTGATTTCATTAAGCCTGGAAGGTCTGATGATGTTGAGAGTGCTGTAAAAAGTGTTTCCAAATTTCAATTTGACAGAGGTGTTCAAGACGTGGCAACTCCATCGTTGCCTTTTAAGATTGGTCATTCCTTAAAGAAGTAGGTCAACATCCTTCAGGGTCATGCCTTGGGCACATAGGATTAAGTTTTGGAGGAATATGTTGACAATTTTGAAAGACTTATTGTCTCAGAATGGAGTTATTGTGTTTCTCATCATTCCCTCAATGTTCTCAAGACAAAGTAGGTTAACAAAGTGAAGCTGTTTCCACTCATGGACAATCTTGAGAAGTTAACAAAAAGTCTCCTTGCAAAGACGTCTTCCAACTTAGACCACCTCAGACAGGAACCTCAGCTAGAAGTCTGGAGTGATTAAGCGCAGGCTGCTCTAGCTGGACTACTCATTTTCAACAAAAAAAGAGAAGCCTCAAAAATTGCTGATTGAAAGCTACTTCGAAAGACCAGACTGGTCTCAAGTTAACAGTGCCGAAGTATTATCATCTCCAAGTGGTTTTGAAAAAGAGTTGTTCAAAACGTAAGTGGGAGGAAGATGTCTTAAACTGTGGTGTTCTGTACTTTTTTCCTTGATACCTCATACTCCTTAACTGACAGAAAATATACCTCCTTTTCGTAGACTAATACAGTGAAAGCTGTTTAGATACAACTTGAGATATCAGAATGTTTTACTGTAAATGCACTTATTTTTCAGATTGATAAGCCTTCTAAGTTTTAAGGTTTTTTCTATTCTTGTCACCTAACACGATTTAAAACTTTCCAAGGACTCGTCAATGGGTCAAACCTGTAAAAAAGCGTGTCAAGGAGGTCTGGTTTACAAAAAATATGGGGTTAGAAATCTTCCTTAGCAATAAATTAATGACAAACTTGAAGTAAAGTGAAGTTGTAAACAGACTCAGCTTTTTTTCAGAAAATTTTTTCATTTGAAAAAAAGCTCACTTACAATATATAATTACAATAAAATACTTACAATACAATACTTAGAATAAACTTACCTACAGTACGTTAATTACAATAAGCTACATACAGTATGTTACATAGAATAAAATAATTAATATACATGTAATACTTAGAGTATATGAATCACTGTACATTACCTACAATAACGACTTACAGAAGAAAACTAATTTTTTCAACAAACTACTAAATTACAATACTCTACTTACACCACACTACATTAAGTTGAGAGTATTATTAACAAGAAGATCTTTAAGATCTTACAACCGCGCTTTTAAAAGTTAACTGTTTTGGCAGTAGCGCTACAGTCACAATGCAATGCACATTCCAAAGCAGTCCTTGATGATTCATTGATTACTGCAGACACCACATCACTTGATCAACACAACCTGTATCATTGCACCATCAGTCATAGCCGTTGTGAAATGTCCAATGATGTAATTACTTCCGGCTCACGTCATAATATGGGATCATGAGTGACATGAAGGAAAAAAAATGAAAAAAAAACTGGGTTTTGAACCTATTTCCGACAAATTTGGCACACCGGAGGCTGAGAAAATCACCCTGTTTCCGGCCATCATTTTTCAGGTCTTTTCGTCATATCCCCCCTTGGGAGGGTTTTGTAAAGTTAGTGAATTAGTATGCAAGCCACTGTATTGGTGATTGCCGTTGGCAAAATGTTTATTTGGTCAAAAATTGTGGCCAAATCTTTCGGAGATGGAAGTCAGGACATTTTTAAGGATACAGAAATTTGGGACCAGTTGCTGGTTTGTAAGGCTGAAATTATCCAAAAGTAAGCTTTTTTTTTTAACGTTAACGTAACGAAGGCCACATGGTGAACAAATTGAATAAATTATCAGCTCTTCTCACTGTCTTGTTCTGTTTTTCGTTTCATTCTCTTTTGGAGCCCGCCAAGGTAATTTTTCGTCTAAATAACCTGAGAAAAGTTCAAAAAAGATGTTCCTCTTAAATTTTCAGCTCTCAGGCAATAATCCTGGATTTTTTTGACCAAAACGTCGGTTTGTGTTATGTTCGTGTGTTTCAGTGGCTATGGGCGACCATCGCTTCCTTCATTGACTCAAGCAATGAAGCGAGGTGACAAAAAAAAAATCTTATTATATTTAGTTCTGGTTTTGTTTGATTTTGTTGAAATTTTAATATGATGAAGCTGGATTGTTAAGGAATAGATTTTACTACTGCCGATATGAGGTAGCTATTGACGCTAAAGTGATATATCACTTCGAAGTCAGGGTTTTGAAGAGATTTCTTTGCAGGGCATGAGTCCGGCATGACTTTGTAATCTGAGATTTTTGTTGACCCTGAAGAAACAAGGTTTGGCAAGTAAACATTACAGATTGCGTAATTCAAAGTTGGCTGAGTGGAGATCTGCGTCTGGTCCCCGACAAAAAAATAAAAATAAAGAAAAATAAACCAAGGGTAGAACATGAACCGCGCTCGGCCCATGGCCGCGCGGTTAATTAATTTGAACAAAGACCCTTAACCAAGTGGGAAAGAATCTAACACTTGGAAAACCTGCAGCACCTGACTCCCATAAGAGAAAGAAACACACCACAAAAGGACTTTGTGACTCATTAAAAAGGGTTTCAAGATTTCAAGATGGGATTAAGGCCCTGTTCTCCACCGCCTCTATTTCTATTATGAAATAACTAAATGTGACGTTATGAAGGAATTTACATGGCCTCCTTTAAAATGGCTATAAAATATTAAAAGCCTGCACACAAGCAATTTCAACATCCCTCAAACATTACACAAAGAAAGGAAAAACCTAAGATCACAGACAGCAAGACAAACCAGAAGAAATATAATCTGAGAATCAAAGTTAAGTCAAATTTTAATTTGGGAAATACATGTAAGATGCAGTGAAAGTTCGCATAAACACTTCTGTCACTTTGAAGTACAGCTGTTCTTGACTAAGCAGACAATACGAGTTTTTAACTCACTTTTGTCATTCAGCATAACTGGACAAGGCTATTCAAATTTTGATGGCTTTTGTTTTAAGCTCATGCGTTCTTAGAAGAATTCCGATGCATTCGAACAAAGTATTGTGTATTCAAAAGTGAACTCTTTTCAAACGCTTATATTTGGTAAATTTTGGCTCAAATGATATCAAGTCGCTTTGCGACAAAACGTCGTGCAGGTTATGATATTGAAAAAATATACATTAAATAAAGACCAGTTAACATGTATCGATAATTGGCAAGGATTTGGATAAGATAAAGAAATTATCAAAAAAAAACTTAATCTTACTTGAGCTAATAAGCTTAATTTAGCTAACATGACCGAAGCTGACAAATTTCTTCACCGGTCTGCAGTTTGCACCTAAGATCGTAAAACTAGCTAATTAACAGTATAAGGCTACAAAATTACACGCTAGATAATTTAACAGTTGGCATACCATGACAGGTCCAGTGATGTTTTGTTCGCAAACATGACAGGTCGATAGAAATTTTGCGGTGTAGTCTTTCCTGCAATAGAGCGTCTTGCCACGCGCAAAATATGTCGA
>Ga0099803_1022630_pt1 | contig 14963 bp, 12 predicted proteins | sample Orb8nscriptome_6_FD_81142 | JGI IMG/M metagenome (GOLD analysis project Ga0099803, IMG submission 81142) | Coral microbial communities from Puerto Morelos, Mexico - Orbicella 8 T C metatranscriptome (Eukaryote Community Metatranscriptome) | ecosystem: Host-associated > Invertebrates > Cnidaria >... | reverse complement strand
TGGGTGATTTGTCGTTGTATGCATACTTACAAACTTACCACTGCAGAAATAATTAGATGAGAGAGATTTATTTCCTTCAACATTTAAACCAGCCGTTTTTAGCAGTCAAATTTCGCCAACAGTTTACAGTATTGTTCAGATAGTTGTTTTACTTTTGAAACATTTCTACAGCACCTGTCTGTGAAGAAGTCTCCGAGAAGAAGTTGGCAACAGTTTTAAGTGACATCTTGGAGGTCTTGATATTTTTCCAAGGAAGTCTCAGAGAAAAACAGAGTTCTGAAAGTCTTTTCAGGAACTGGAACTTTTTTGAAACTAGTTTACTGGTAAGTACAGTATAATTACCAACGTTGTGTATTAAAGAGAGTCGCTTCCATCATGCTTTCAAGTCTTGCTAATAATACTGCTGTTATTGGACCTAAGTGAAATTTTCGTGACACGTTAGTTTTGCGGATTGCTTGGCTAGTAAAAAAGGGTTTTGGCTAGTAACATCTGAGTTATCACTAGCCACTAGGCTAGTAAGTTGAAAAGTTCATGTCGAGCCCTGCTCGTTTTGAGTCTAGCAATCGATTTTCATCCAGATCCATTGAGGTTTTCCTGAGGAAAATGCTTGTGATTTGTATTTCATGAAAAAATGGTGCCTGTTTTAGTGCAGAAAAAAACTTGAAAAATACGACTCAAAACTTTAGAGCGAAACCTTTGATCTTCGATAGTCTGAAAACCAGACGCCATGTTTCTCACAAGCCCTCTGAGCTTTTGTTTTGGCTGTTAACCGCTGTCAAGTCAAACTGCTTTCACTGGGGTACAAATACCTTTTTTACAATAACTGTCTAATTTCTTGTGCACTGATTGGCTAATTTTTATCATCAATAAGAGTACAGATGGATAAACTTCTAATTTATGCAAGCTTTCAAGTTCAACTTTCAGCTGTCAAACTGTCAACTTTTTAACCAATGAGATTTTATGGACTTTTTTAAGAAGCCAGTCAAAAAGTGAGAAAAGCTCATGACAATGTCCGCATCATTTTGAAGAAAATTTGCTTGTTTTTGTTTACGGCAAGTTTACAGTGTCTTTCCCCTCATTTATTCCAGACATTTGTCAACTTCACAACTCTTTGAAGGAAAGTAATTGGTACCCCTTGTAAGTGACTAATCTTGCTGCCCTTGTCTAATCAGAATATGGTAATTTTGTTGAGTATACATGTACTGAACATGCATAATTTGAAATGAATACTGTATTTGGACACTGGGTAATATAGGCAACTTACATTTTGAACAGTGTTATGAGTTATCATGTTACAGTGGAACATACTGCTGGCAGTCACTCCTTTCTAAATTAAATATGTAATTTTTTTTCTAACCAGGATGGGCAGCATATTGGAGTAGATTTCTGGGAGTTATTTGGAAAAGGCAGAGAAGTTCTTGAGCACAAATTAGAGGAGTTGAAAGGCAAGAAAGGTGATGAGCCTGAAGACATAAAAGTTGCTTTGGAGACATTCGATTACATAATGGCAGCCTTGAAAAGACTATCTGAGAAAGATATTGAGGCAGTGACAAAGAATCTGTCTGACATTCAAAGAGAAATAGACAGCAATGTGATGATTGCCCATGAATTTATTTCCCCTCTGTTGGGTCCCAAAGGCATTGTTGTCCTTCATTCCTGACATGCACCATCATGAGAGTTACATGCTAAGGAACCCTCAAAGTTAAGGGTGGCTTCAGCAGTTAGCACATGGAGAGGACTTGGCATTGGTTAGTGGTCTATAATACAGGTACAATCATGAAATATTTCTTGTGTACATAACATTATTTAGAATTTTTCTTTGGTCTGACACTACTAAGTAAACATTTACCACTTTGGTTTCCAGAACAATTGTGCAACTTTTTCTGAGTTGTTGTACTGTGTTTTGTGCTGAACATCCACCACACATACTGTAATTATACAGCTGATAACCCATTGAAAAGTAGTTTATTGAAGTATGATTCAACACTGAAAAATAAAATAACTCTAATGTTGGTGAGCATGTGGTATCCATGCCATTGCTGCATCATTTGTCTTGTACAATACCATGACTGACTTACCCAAATCTGAAATGGACTACTCTAAAATGGAGTTCTATGATAGAAGCTGCAGGTACCTAGGTTGCACATACTGAACTGTACACTTGCTTACTGAATTTAAGCTCATAACAACAAACTCAAAATTTCATTACACTAGGTGCCTCACTTGTATTGGCTTTTTCAAGCTATTATGTTTACAGAATCTGATACTAATTAATTGTTTTGGCCTACTGCTGATTGATAAGGTTTGCTGAAAAGGTTTACTGTTAGTCTACAAAATGAGGCTACAGGCTCTGTGTCTAGGTATAAGAGCAGCTAATGCTTCTTTAATAGGACTCATTTCGAATAGTATTTTGAAGAGTTGTCCATTTTATGGGTAGCCCATTGGGGTAGGCCATCGAGATAGTCCATACAACTACATACATGTACACCTAGCCATTGAAGGTCCACAGACGGATTTCTCATACATTGCTAAGAAAGTGAAAAATCACTGAGTGATGGCAGCAAATTTAATGACAATAATAGGGTAAATGTTTCAATTAGAGCTACAAAATGGTGTCAGGGAAAATTGTTACACAAAAGATGGAGATAGAGAACACTGTCAAGATTTGTTGACAATAGGCTCTTTGCACCATGACTTTGTCACATGACTTTGTCAATCACAGAAACATGGTTGTGGTATAAAATAGATTCAGGAATGGAAAGAGCATATCAAAAATAGTAAAGTGGGCAAGTCTGAGACCCCCAGCATTCAAAAGATAGTTCTAAATATGGCAGTTTTAGTTTTTTAAAAATTCAATTTGTATTCTAAAAGTTGCTGGTGAGCAAGGTCGTGCTTTTCAGCAGTATTTCCTATGTGAATAACCTTAATTTTCCCAAAAATTCAAACTGCTAAAATCTCTAATTTTCAACACTGCATTAGAGGTTCTGGCAACAATTCCAGATTCACCTCCAGAGGCAGGACTCAAGCCAAATCTGGTCAGAGCCCAAACGGGAAAATGCCCAGATGAGACTAAGCCATTCAACAATGACAAATCCACAAACACCTCTACAACAACGCCATGGAGTTACATTCTCTGGTAATTGTTCTTCTTGCCTGGCATTGCCAGCCACCAGAGGAAGTTACCAACCCTTTCTTGGATCTCAGGAGCATTCATCATCCACCCTGACAAGTCAGTATTCCTTCCAAAAAGAGTATTGACATTCCTAGGGTTTGTCATTAATTCTATTGATATGACACAATTCACCTTACACCAGATAAGGCCGACCACTTAAGGGAGACTTGCACGAAACTTCTCAACACCCAACACCCTAACATCAGAGATGTTGCAGAGGTTATTGGTCTCATGGTTACCAGTGCCCCTGCAGTAGAACTGTGTATGCTTTTCTACCGAACACTGGAGAATGAAAACATTGATGCTCTGAAACAAAACCGCGGTTATTTTGATGCACGGATGGAGCTGAGTGCCTCAGCTAAATCTGACTTACAGTGGTGGGTTGATAATATTCAGCAATCTGAAAAGAAAACCTCACCACCCAACCCTGACATTGTGATAACTACAAATGCATCAAAACAAGGGTGGGGGGCAGTGAGAGACCACCACACTACAGGGGTCGGTGGTCCCCTGCTGAGGCAGAGAAGCATTTAAATGAGCTAGAACTTCAAGCAGTCTTCTTTGCATCGTGTTCACTGTGCGACAATGTTAGAAATAAGCACATACGTATCTTGTCGGATAACACAACCACCGTTTGTTACATTAATAATATGGGTGGCAGTATATCCAGGGCTTGTAACATCATTGCAAAGAAGATTTGGCAATTTGCCTCGGAAAGAAATAATTTTCTAAGCTCAGCCCATTTGCCAGGGAAGCAAAATATGTTAGCTGACAGAGAATCTAGCATGTTCAATGATCAAAATGAGTGGATATTGCACCAGGATATTTTCCAGAAGCTGTCCCTGTTATGGGGACCTTTCGAGATTGACTTGTTTGCCTCTAGATTGAACAAACAGGTTTGCACTTATGTATCATGGAAACCTGATCCAGGTGCAACTGCTGTGGATGCATTTTCAATAATATGGGACAGGAAGCCCTTTTATGCATTTCCACCTTTTTCCTCTATTCATAGATGCTTACAGAAGATCACCGCAGACAAGGCAGAGGGTGTGATAATTGTTCCTATGTGGCCCATTCAGACTCATTATCCCAGGTTGATGTCCATGTTGATTCAATGGCCAAGACTGCTACAGAGGAAGGAGAACCCATTAAGATTGCCCCACTCCCAGAAAAGCCACCCGTTATGGACCAAAATGCAGCTGTTGGCATGTCTTGTATCCGGGATAGCTTTGAGGCAAAAGGAATTCTGGAAGAACCAAGAGGAATCATGTTGCAGTCATGGAGAGAATCTACCAGGAACCAGTATGGCATATATCTCAAAAAAGTGGACAAAATTTTGCGTGAAAGGAACATTGATTTACATGACACCTGTAAACAATGTTCTGAAGTTTCTGACACTCTTGTATGAGTCGGGGCTTGGATATAGCTCAATTAACACTGCTCATTCTGCTTTGTCCTCACTCAATTGTGGTAGCACATGTCTTGTTGGAAACCATCCTCTTATTTGTGGGTTCATGAGAGGGGTCTACATTTCAAGACCAACACAGTCTCGTTATACTATTGTTTGGGATGTTAAAGTTGTGTTAGATTATTTTAGACAATGGAAAGACAATAAGGAGCTCTCACGTGACAAACTATCTTTAAAAACTACTACTTTAGTAGCTTTAGCATCAGCACAGAGGGTGCAATCTTTGCACAAGCTAGATCTAGACTGCATGACACAAGAAAATGACAGGATTGCATTTAAATTTGACGTATTAAAACAAAGTAGGCCATCTGTCAAGTCTCCCATCATGGAACTTTGTGCTTATCCTTAGAATCCTAAAATGTGTGTTGTAAAAACGTTGTCACATTATCTTGAAAGAACACAGTTATTTAGAGAACAAGAAACCAAGTTGTTTTTGACTTATCAGAAACCTCATCATGCTGTAAGTGCTAGTACTATTAGCCATTGGATAAAGTTTATGCTCCAACGAGCTGGAGTTGACACATCTAAATTTGGTGCTCATAGCACTTGAGCTGCCTCCTCTTCTGCAGCTAAACAAGTAGGAGTGCCCATCATGGACATACTTAGCACTGGGGGATGGTCCTCAGAATGCACCTTTGCTAGGCACTATAGTGTACCAATTCAAAAGAAAAATAACTTTGCTGAAGCTATGTGTAACACTTAAGCCAGGATTTGCAGGTTGACTTGTCTGTCAAGCATCTACAGTTACCTATGTTTTTCTTTTTGACTTTGTAAAGGTTACATGTAGATACACTTCCACTGGTTGGGTTGTGATTAAAGAGCTTACTGTTGCATTGATATCTCTAGCCTGTATTTATCAAGGCTTCAAAATCTCACATGATCCCTCAAGCAGATGACATAGAAGAATTAGAAAATTAACATAGATTTTACTACACAAGTATGCACTTGTGTTTTGTAAATACAGTTGAAAGTCTGCTTGTGACCACCTCTCGTAAACGACCACCTCTCCTCAGCAACCAGTTTTCCAAAATACCAAAAGTTTCCAAGTCATATCATTATATTTGGAACCTCTTGTAAGCATCCACCTCTCATAAGCCACCGTGACCACTGTTAGAGCTACAAGTTTGAAATTTTCCTTTCTTTTTAACATCCTGTAAGCGACCACTTAACAGATAATAGAGCGCAAATTGGATAATAAGGCATTGTCCCGCATAGTATGAGACAGAAATTTCTCGATGGAAAAGAAGTACTGGATTTCCTCTCTGAATTGACTTTTCACAGGAATAAAACATTTAAAACATTAAGTCTCTGCAGTTATCATATACTTATTAGGCAAAATTTTGACACAATACGGACTCAGCTCTCATGAGCAACCACATAGTCTTGACAATATGGATGGTCCCTTATGAGAGTTTCGACTGTATTTAAGAACTTAAGGGTCTCAAGCTTCATATTACTGGTAGTAGTCATGGAGCCTAGCAAATGTTTTGTGAACATTATTATGGTCTGATTGTCAGTTCATCAAGAAAACCTAAGTTATACAGTTTAACCTTCATTTTGAGTGGTTTATTTATTTACTTATTTTTTACTTTTAAAAATGTGGTCCAAAATTGGGTGTTGGGAGTACATTATACACAAGTAAATGCAGAAACTTTGTTTGTAAGAAAACTTGGTAATAGACAACAAATTAGCATCATATTTTATGCAGTTTCCCCCACGAGAAAGTGTCTCCCCAACCCACCTGGCGTGCCATACATATGGCACAAAAGGGCATAAACTAAGAGCCAAACCATTACATTTTAGTGAAAGGCAGGGGGATGGAAATTTCTAGAAATTCAAGCAAGTATCTTTCATTGAATAGAAACCCAACAACAAAAAGAGATGTTAAGTAGTGATTTAAATATGTAAGAATACTGGACAATCGTTTAATGTAGCTCAGGATAATTCCATTATCATGCAATGCAAACCAGAGACAATCATACCATAAAAGGACACACTTTTTCTTAAAAGTAATAGTAATCATGAGGGAAGAAAGCTTTGTTTTATCTTAATTACAGCTTTAAGAAGATCACTCAAGCGACAAGATCACAGCACTTAGAGCTGCCCAACAGCCTAAACAGTTTCATGAAAATGTAAACACATTACAAGAATGACTAACCTTAAAAATTCTGTACATTGGCAGGAACTTGTAGCTGACATTTGTCACCTCACAATTTAAAGTCAAAATTTCAAAATACAGTAGTTCTAAGCCAAAAGGCGACTAAAGCAAACATCGTGTATCAGTTTTTACCAGTAAACTATATTTTAGGCCACCAAATTCCCCAAATCCTTCCTATTTTTTTAACACTTTTCTTCAGCAACAGAATCAAAACAAAGACAAATGCCTGCCAAGCATTCCAGTTAACAGAGTGTTTAAAGGAAAAGGTTGCAGATTACCAAATGCAGTTGGCTGCACTAGACAAATCAGAAGGACCTCCAACCCAATAGTAAGAAACCTTAAATAAAATGTGGAAATGACAGCAAATCATTTATTGCAACAATGTGCCACCTGCTGTAAGGTAATTCTCAACTATATTAAAAGGATTAGTCTTGGATAAAATAAGTCTTATTTGACTTAAATAAATCCAATCTGTACATTCTTTTTGTTCACTGAATTTTTGGTAGCATCTGTCAACCTTCATCAGAGTAAAAAATTAGTTTACACCTCATACAACTTTTCCTGTGTCAATAGTAGACATTGACAGATTTCTAAATTTCATTTTCCAAGAGTTTCATCATACGTCCAATAATGCCTAGACTCCACATGTTGGAGGACCATATTAGTGCATTTTTAAGAAAATCGCACATGGGCCTCAACTTTTATGGCAAAGAAGGAATAGACTGAATTCATTAAGAATTCAAAATCCAAGCAGAGCACTTTGACCACATTGGGAAGGAAGAAGTTAGGCTGTGCTAAGTAATGGTAAATAATTCCTATGCCATTCTTCTATTGGACCCTGGATGATTTCCCTTGATTTTCTTACTGCAGGAAGAAAACACTGGAGAGCAACAAAAACAGAGGAACTCCAACCTTCCCTGATTTCTGAGGCAAGAGAAATGAGCTAAATTTAGCTAAATTTCGTAGTAAACATGGAGTCAATTCAAGACAATCATGATAGACGTCATCCCCGGAGACCCAGGGGCAGTTAGTGGGGGCAGAGGATCACGTCTATAATGATTGTCTTGAATTGACTCCATGTTCACTAAGAAATTTATAACCTGATAGTGAAAAAATATTCAAGGTACACCAACTTCTATTAAGAGGCCACCTCCCATTTCCCCGAGGGTAGCCCACTGTATTATATGTAAACCAAAAATAAATGCACAGCACGAAATGACCTAGGTACGAGTTTAGTGTTACACTACATGTATCTATGCAGGGTGTGTAGGTAGCGGTGGTCTAGTAAAAGATGACAACACGGGCAATGGTTAACTATTCATTCTTTTCCTTTCTTAATTTAATCTCTTCCTACTCAACAAGATTGTGTGCTCCCTGTGGTTCCAAGCCTTACGGAGCCTTACATATCAGGATAGAAATTGTCCTACCCCTACCCCCTAAAATGGGATGACAGCATTGTGTGACGAAAAAACAAAGAACCGCTGCAAGCAAGGATTCAAGCAGCAATAGATCAAACGATGATCAAACGTAATATTTTGGTGTAGTGCAAAGCAAGCAACTATCTACAAATCACTTAGCTGTCTTTGACTTAGATGCAGTGGTGATCGTATGTGTCGAAAGAGGGTCATAGATTCATGGTATTCAACCATTAAATAAGTTGACAGTTGGCGATGTACATCGAACGTTGCATAAACAAAAGCAAATTTCTGCTTTATGTGAAACGAATGGCGACAGAAACACGTCAAATCGGCTTTTGGACCTGCCTTTTACAGCAAATAAGGTTAGAGCATTTTGAAATTATCAGCTCTGTGTCTATTTCAACTTAACATAGCTCAAGACATGTGGCGCATGCTAAAATATATGTCTAACCCGTAAATTGGAATTTGACAACAGATAGTCAAATATCTGCATTTTTAATGTACTCTGAAAAGCTCTCACGTCACTCACAATCATTTGCCCAAAGAAATTTTTACAGGAATTTGTAGACCATCCTTCTGTAATTCAACCACCAGAAGCTTAATCCATTTGAAGGTTTCACACATGGTGAAAATCAATTATTTTTATCCAGTACTTTTAAGTGAATGAAATACATGTCTTCAAAATTTAATTATTTTACACCCAACAAAATTGCAGCATTCCCTAAAATCAACTCAGTACACAATTAAACATTGCACAAAAATATTTGAGTGTTTTCAAGATGGAAGAATGATGTGGTTTTGCATGCGAGGCTCTCCAACATGTTTAATAAAATGGTGCGTCAAATGACAATTTTCACGGAATTTGGTAATTTCATATTTCTTTGAAATAAAAGGATATTTTGCCAAAAAAAACTATCCAGTACTTTTTGTCATACTCTAGCCTATCTACTGTAAAAATATGAGCAAAATTGAATTTTCGACCCTTGCTGAGTTATTTTCCATATTTATGGACAGGGACCCGTAATAACTTATAGTCAGGCAGACCTTGTGAAGTTCCCATCAAGAAAGGATTTCACAAACATCATGGTTTGTTCTTTTTCAAACGGTGCAGCCAATGTAGTGCAGTGGTGCTGTTCTCTCAACAATCATAGGAAATCTGGGGTGCATTATCATATTGTTATCGAACTTGATAAAGTAACGCGTTGGTTTAAGTCCAAAAAATATCTCCTGCGTGAATACAGTGTAGGCGTACATTGTTCAAGTACACATGAAAATTACTACAGTGCATGGTGGTACATGACAAAACAAGATAAGGAGTACGCACAAATCACCAACCACCCAGAGCTTTGCAACTCAAACGAACCTCGCACAATTGCAGCAAGGAGAGCTAGAAAAACTTCTGCCGCTCTTAAAGAAGGAGATGACCAGTTATCAGATTGCATTGATGATGGAAGTACGAGTAAGAAGCAAAGACGAAAAAAACTAACAGTATTCGAAGTTTCCCAAATCATTACTGAGAAAGACATCAAAACGGTGCAAGAGTTTGCATATGAACAAAAAAGTAGGGGAAAACGGACTTAGATGAGTTTCTTATCAACCGATCACCGTGCATTGTTGCTGATACAGTTAACACCTCGTGGGAGATTGAAGAGGAAAGCGCAAAGCTTAAGTGGGCTCGTAAAACAAGAATGCAGCTCTTGGAGGAGGCTAGCAGTAATGAATGTGTTACAGGATGCAATGGTGAATGGCTGGTTTGCGCAAACAAAATTCTTGCCAAAAAAGGAATCTGTCCTGTGTTTTTTAGCACTGCTATGAAAGAGTTGCTCTTGAAGGGTTGTGGGAAAAACAGAAACCTGTTAATTACTGGGAACGCAAATTGTGGCAAAACATTTCTGCTGAATCCCTTAACGGTTATATATGATATACTCTGTAGTCCAGGAACAGGGAGCTTCACTTGGGTAGGTGTGGACAAAGCTGAATGTATCTTTCTGAATGATTTTCGATGGTGGAGTCAGTTATTACCCTGGGATGATCTTTTGTTAAAGCTAGAAGGGCATGTGATTCATTTGCCAGATATTAGTTTAGTGGGACACACTCAAATTTTCTGCACTGGAAAGCGTCCACGCATTTTCATAGAAAATGGAGTAATTGATCACGTTGAAACTGACATGATGGCTGCCAGGTGGTTGCACACGAGACTTCATCATCAAATCCCACAGGATCAGCAGAGAGAAATCCCGTGATGCGCCAAGTGTTTTTCTTTGCTCATTTTGTTTTTGGGGGATTTTCTCTCCCAGGAAATCGAATGTTTACCATGTTAACTTTCTGTTCTGGCACTGAGTTTTAGTTTTTCCCTCTATTTCCTGAAGCCCATGTAACAAACAACTTTATTTGCAACAGTTTACATGGTTAACATCACAACAAAGAAACATGATATCTATTTCTTTTTAGTGAAGTGTAAACCATTTAGAATAGAAGGATATTCATTGCCTATCGTTCCAAATAATGGTTTGTTATTTTGTAAACCATTAGTGTTACAGTAACAGGTCCAATTACGAGGTATTTTGCTGCGCTTTCGTGAGGTGTTTCACAGAGATTTAATGTCAAGTGATTCTTGCAACTCGGCAAACATTACAAATTCTTGTGTACCATCATGTTGTACAGTTTCCAAGTTCTTTGTAAAGTACATGAACATTTAATACTTTGTTCACTTACCATGTCCTTTAATTATAAGGTCCATTCTTTTATCCATTGACTCAATGATGTTATCTATTTTTTAACAAATGGGAAGGTTGTTATAGTGTTTATTACACGTTTGGAAAATTCGTTGTAACTTTTTCTGGTTATGATACATTGTAAGGCATCTTTTCGAAGTTCTCATTTCACTAAATGGAAAAAGTTTTCATTAGGATTAATGTCTAGACTTCATGCTGTAATCAATGACAACTTTGCCCCTATCAATTGAAATATTCTTTTCACTGCAGCGCAATTTTGACTGGGATCTCCATCTTGAATATACAGTTTCGAATTTCCTTTCTGTGCTCTAATGAACATTCCATGGAAATTCTCACTGACAAAATTGACAAACTACTCTCCATCCAGCTTAATGCTACAAACAAGTGAATCACCCTTCCTCCTGTCCCTTCCTTTCTTCCCTTAGCCGTACAGCCATGGCTTGTCCCCTCACGATGTTTTTGCCAAATTCGTCTATCAGGTGTGCATGCGCCTGGTCTGCAGGATTTATTTTGTGAATGAAATTCACACTGTCCAGATAAAAAGGAAAATCTTTCTTCCACACTTCCTTGGAACAATTGTTCCTCATCATCTTTGCAAAGCGTAAACGCAACTTGCAATCATTTTCTTCTAAAAGCCCCTTTCTTCGTGCTTGCAAGAAATGATAGCTGTGTCCGTTCAAGCAGCACTGCACAGTTCTCACATTTACTTCTTTTGGGCTTATCCCTGCTCGATCCACTATTCAAAGGCATGAAAAATGACCTTCATGCTTTCTTAAGAAGTGTAAAGCACGAATAAGTTTTCTTTCATCACATTGAGATAATTTTTTAGGGCAAACACCAACCTTAAAAAGTTTCTCCTCCATCTTCTCACATGCAGTTAAATTCAGTTTGCAGTATGTGTGCGCTGTTGCACACGATATCTTGAAATGTCTGCATATTTTCCACATAGGCATTGCCTTGTTTGTATCTCGTTAAATGATATGTACACGTTTCTTTCCAGTTCAACTGACCCGCTGAAAGCCATTGTAAAGAATTGTTTACACAAAATTTTCAATGTAGCTTTATGTAATAAACACTTAAGTATGTGATTAACACTACTGCATGTGTGCAATGAGCCATTACAACTAAAAATGGTCTATTGTCAATTCCAGGCTCCAATTTGGAGTTGTTCATTACAAAACAAATTTGTCACCCTATTACGTGCTAAATAAAGCTGTTATGCTTATTCAACTGTTGTTTTCTGGGAAAAATAGAGGATATAGCATATTTTACACAATTGCAGACAAAACCTGTTGAGACAAAGACATATCAAGCAGCTCTCCTCAAACTGCGATGCGAAAACAACACTCCTAGCCCAGAAATGCCCCTTGTCACTCTCCCTTCTCAATGTTGCTATTTGTTGTTGGGAAAATCTTTTTTGCGATGAACCAGCTAACATAGATACTCAAAATGAGTTTTTGGGTCAAGTGTGCAGAAACAATCCCTGCACTCTTCATTTTTTTGATGAAGCAAGTGTAATCCCCACTACAGGTAACAGAAGGTATGGTCATTCATCAATGAACATCGGTGAACATCGCTGAACCAGCCATTGAATTCCAAATATATGCCTATAATGCAAATTTCACAGTAAGGAGTGTCATCCACTACGGTATTCTAGATGGCTCTTCAAACAGAACTGAAATGCTGTTATTCTTTGATGACATTAACAAGCTGAAATCAAGCTCAATGAGAAAGGGATCCAACAGCTAGAGGAAGCTGTAGAGGAAGGGTCCAATGACGAAGAAGATTAGGCCATTTCACTGGCCAGGTCTTCTTCTCAAAGTATAGGCAGAAGAAGCTCTGTTCATGTGGTATATTTTGCTGTTAGAACTTGGGACTTGTTTTTAGGCAACTTGATAGGTTGAAATTTTGTTCCACATCTTGAAAACCCTTCTTATCTCATGACTATGATGCAATGTTTCAAAACCAAATAAAACATCACACATGAGTAATCCACATCATCCTTAATTCCACACTTAAGCATTGCGAGTCTTTTATTCTTTTGTATTTGAGGTAAGAAAATTTAACATATCAATTGCTTTTCATTTTACTATGCATTTCTTTCTATATAGTAAAAGTTCTAGCAGAGTTACCGAGTATTGAGAGATTTGCATATAACAAGTTCACATGACATTTTTGAATGGCAGCAAATTTGAAATTTTTGTTTCTATGCTATCAAGGTAAATTGTATTCAAATACAGATAACACTGTATGATTTAATTTAGAGAAAACAGTAAGGCAACTATTTCTCTTTCCTTCTGTGGTCATCTAATCTACAGAGTATGTACAATTATGTTAATTTATGGTAAGAATTACTAGGGAAACTCAAATTAAGTGCAGAGGTCGAGAGGTTTGACCTCATTTTCCACATAGTAGTGACAGAATTAAGAATGTCAAGACATTTAAAAAGGTCTCCCAATGTATGTAGGAGAGCTGTTTACTATAAGGAGGGATACTCAAGTGCGTTCCCTTTATTTTACTGCTAATAGTTGATGAAAAACACCTGGTAGGCATTACGTTCTTAAGGGCAATGCCATTCCCTAGGTATTACCCTGAGCAATGCTAGAAAAAGTTCTTGCAGTCTGGGAAAAGTGGAAAAGAGAACACTATGCAGTGAATGTCAGGAGGATAGTGAGATAGAGCAGCTAAAGAAAATACTTCAGGAAAAGATGTTGATATCCAGGTATTACGATTACAGAACAGAAAGTTGCTGCTAAAATGTATACATGTAAACCAAATAACAACACTACTGGAAAGACAAACGGCAAAAAAAACAAAAATAGAGTAAAGGGCAGTAACAGGCATCTTACACTAGTAACACAAAGGATGACTTGGCATGATGTCATTTGTTATTGCATCCCACTGTACTACTTCAGTTCATCATGTTAGCCTGTTTACATCGATAGTAAATGCAGCTGTTTTTGTAAAGAATGTATCGAAGTTCTCAAATTAGAAATCCATCAATAGTAAATGCAGCATCCCCTCCTTGGAAGGAATGTGTAAAAATTTCCAATGGAAAACTGTCAATTTGGAAAGCATACCATTCCACGAGGTTTGATCAAAACAGAATCCTTTACTGAAAGAAATCCACACCTGTCCAAACACAAAATTCACACCATATAAGCAGTCTTCTCAGCAAACTGTACCATTGCAAGGTTCACACACTTTCTGACACACTGAAAAAGTCCTCAAGGGCTATCAGGGTGCACAACTGATCATTAGCAAAACCTGGAGTAAGAGATATGAAGGCTGCAAATAAATAGCAGCCCAAATAAAATGCAGATGACAATAAGAAGGTGAGATCCCTTGTACGCCAATGATCAGCCATCTTTTGTTCACTAAAATCACATACTATCACCTTCCAAGTCTGCCATCTTGAATGTCATGGATGCTTATGAATTCAAGATAATAGCAAAAGTAACAAAGGTCAAACATTGCAAGAAGTAGTTCCAACTTTTTTACCAGCCCAGCAAAAGTAGCAAACTGAATCCAAACAATGACCTCAATAAGACTGAAAATGAAGACTACAACTCCTGACTACAATGAATTATTAACATTATTACTATTATTATTATTGTTTCTCTTTTTTTTTCCTACCATGTTGTAATATTAGGTTTTATATTTGTTGTATATGTTTATTATATTTATTTATTAAGTTACTTTTGCTCCATATTTAATACACAAATATAATTTTTAATTGCATTCCATAGATAGCTGCCAAATTTTTCTTAGCCTTATGGTTTTTATAGGCAGCTAATACCATTTTATAAGCTTCAAATTGTTACCTTCTTTTTTCCTTTTATTGATAATGTTGTTCTTGACTGATCCTTCACAAAGAACCAACAGCGAAAGAGCAATTTCAGGTGTGAAGATTTTTTTTTTCCATATTTCAATTTGCGAAGAGTAAAGATAAAATGCAATACAACCTGAGCAAAATAACATCAACAACGACAACAAATCCCAAACGTCTTTA
>Ga0099803_1196697_pt1 | contig 15066 bp, 10 predicted proteins | sample Orb8nscriptome_6_FD_81142 | JGI IMG/M metagenome (GOLD analysis project Ga0099803, IMG submission 81142) | Coral microbial communities from Puerto Morelos, Mexico - Orbicella 8 T C metatranscriptome (Eukaryote Community Metatranscriptome) | ecosystem: Host-associated > Invertebrates > Cnidaria >... | reverse complement strand
TTTTATAATCTTTGATTAAATAGCTTTCCAATGATATATAGTTGTCTGTGGTTTGGAATTATATCCTGACTGGTATAAGAGTTCAAAAAAGTTGCATTTTTTCAGGTATACCCCCGCCTTAACGGAAAAGCATTAATGTGTGTTTTCCCGTGGAAGGTCACATATTGGGTTTAGGTATCTACAGTTTAAACTGGACACAAGACACCTCTAAAAGTATACAATGCAAAACCTTAAAACTTGCCAACGCTATAAAACAGTAACTTAAATAGCACAGCGAGTTTCAATAGCTTCCTTTTTTAATTTTTCAGTTTTTGGACTCCATCAAAAAACTCGAGAGTTACCAATACATTACTGGAGGTTTCAGTTTATAGTAATTCGTGCCAAAGGGTTTTAGTTACAATGTTCTAGTTATTACATATTTAAGGTATCAGCACCAGCAAATAAAGGACATTTTAAAAAATAAAAAGAAATATAATATTCGTGCTGTAAGAATTATTTTTCTATTAGGATGAGTTATCGATGACTTGAAAACACGGGAATGTCAATTTTTTTTTCAAGTTGAAGCATCTGAAGGTGTCAAATTGGTTAATTATTAAACTGGTCAAAATCAAGAAATTTGTCTTTTTCTTGCATGGTATTTTAAAATCTTGCAAAAACCGCTTTGAGATACATTCAGCAGAACAGTTTACACCAATATAGTTTCAGCCCCAGTTGTAAATGAAAGATTTCCAACTAAAATGTGCAATTTTATTAACTTTAATAAGTCATCAGCACTCTTCTTCCTCACCTATTTCAACATGATTTCTTAGCCCCAAAACTTTGAATATTTATAAGTTCAAAGAAACACAACATTAGTGTTCATTGTGATACACCTCGACACATATATAAAGTGGTAGGGTATTATGCAACTACTACAATTGACGTTTTGCCCTGGAGTAATTAAGCTTACCAGTACCTGTTACATTTTCACTGCAACCAAATATAAGTAACCCGGACACGTCGGTTGAGAAGTCAAATGAATGAATATAAAATTGCTTTTCAAAGTCATTGCTTTTCAAAGATTGCTTGATACACTGCACTTGCACGTTTTAAAGAGTTCAAAAAATCAATTTGCTGAAGGAAGTATATACCTTCTGAAAAAGGCTCTGACAGTTAAATTTACTCAGCACCAAAAACAAGTTTAGGGTTAACATGTTTCAGCGACACAATCGTATTTAGTTGTTAGTTTCAAAACATTTTTTGCCAAGTGTGACCAGAAGTAACATGTGAGAATGGCATAGTAACCTCATTAATTTCTTAGTTCTCGAAAGTTTGACACAACATGTTCAGCAGCAAGAATGTTTTCAGTCTTGTTGGTAGCCTTGCTGGGGTTAGGTTTTACCCCCTAAACCAGCTGCATCATGCAACATCGTAATTAACGAGGTGAAAGAGCTACGTGGTTTTTACCAATACACGACTACAAATGCACTCAAACAGAAGCATGCAGCTCAGATCATCACACACTTTGGATCACTCTTCACTTCACAATGCTCTACTGTTTTCAAGGATTTTGGTTTGTTCACGATTTGTTCCATTTTGTTTTCCCGCCTCACCACCATTTACAACCCTGCCGCCAATTGTGCCAAGACGTCAAGTCCTCATGCATTCATCTTTTCAAGAAACTCGGAACTCCATGGCCAGCCGCTATGAACTGCTCAACTCTGCTGTCATTGCCAAATCTCTGTCTTTCTCCCTCACAAACCACACACATGTCTCTGCTTCCGTCTCCTATTCAGCCAGTTGGGAAACATGAAAACCCAAGCTAATAACCACACCAGAGAGAAGCCCTTCGTCTCCTCTTACTGCCCGAAGCAATTCACCCAGAACACCTACGTAAAACAGTATGTGAGAGTCCACGCAGAGGAGAGGCCCTTCACCTGTCAATACTCCATCAAGTCATTTACTCAGGCCTTCTACCTGAAACATCAGCTAGTCCACACCGGAAAGGAACCCTTCACTTGCCAACGCTGTGACAAACAATTCACCCAAGGGACTTGCCTAAAAACTCATCTACGCAACCACACCAAAAAAAAAAAACATTCACCCAAAGTGACTACCTAAGAAATCATGTATGCACCCACAGTGAAGAGAAACCCTTTGCCTGCCCCCACTGAAACAAAGAATTCATCCACACAGACTCCCTGTGAACCCATGTCAAAAGTAAACACCGACAGGACAAGTCCTAGTCAAAACATTTTTCAAGTCCAGCACCGCCCCTGGCACCCTATGTGATTTTTATAGGTCGTTTTTTCAAGTCCAGGGCCACCCCTGGCACCTTATGTGATTTATTGGTTCAGTTTTTTCAAGTCCAGCACCACCCCTGGTACTCTTATTGTATCTGTTAGTTTAGTGGTGATATTGAACTTTTTCAGATCATTTAAAACCCCATGCAACATGTAAAGATTTGTGAAAATTGTTATGATTTGCTTATTTTCCCTTTTTGACTCCCATACGGCGAAAAGCCTTACAGATGGGATGTCTCTCACTTACATTTTTTTAATCATTATGTCAAAAACTGTGTAGAACACATTTCATGTAAAACGAAGAATGCCATTAAAACTTGTTTATGAGTCATGTGCACCATCTTGAATTCCCCTTGATCACCAAAGCGATTTCTCACATGACATCAACACTAGGTTCTATGATGTCAGCCCCTAGAAAAGAGGGAGGGGGTAACCCCTCCTTTTACAACGACGCCAGCCCAGAGAGCAGGGGAATCCCCCGTCCTCCTTTTCAACTTCCATACCTTATTTGGTCCCGGATAAGTACTGCATGATGCGTACACCCCCTCTTGGCTGACATTATGAAGGGTATTGTCTTTTCCATTACTTTATTTGGTCAAGAAAGGCTGTGATAGGTCAGATCATCACTCATGCCATGGAAAAGTACTGGACATTGATTGGTTCTTCAATTCTATACCCTGTATGTACCCGTGTATTAGTCAATCCCGTGTATAAGTCAACCCCCTATTTTTGAGGCCAAAACTAGATTTTCTTAATTTCGAGGTAAGAATTTCTTGGAAAACTTATCTTGTATTTCTTAGAATTACAACAGCTACAACAGATATGTAAACAAATCACAGCAAGTTTCAACGCGCAGTTTTAATAAGCTTATTATGGCATGTATACGAGTGTTTAACCCAGTTTATAAACACATGTGCACGTGGGCTTTTCGATGATAATTTTTGTCAAATGCTCACAAAATCAAACAACGATTTCAAACGAACAGTTTTAAGTGCGATTAAAACTGGCTTTGTAAGACAGGCAAAACACCAAAGAAGCTCAAGACTTTCAGAACGACTCCATAAACAAAGTGCAACGCCTGCATTGGGAACTTGGTAGCCAAGCCTTAAAATAGGTCGAGTACTTGTACAGAAGTCCCCACACTTGTATCCTGCTAGGTTACTAAGCAGAGAAGTTCGAAGCACGGAAGATGTTTTCTCCGAGTGGCTTTACTAGAGCTTTATTTATAGGAAAAATATTGGTTCTTGATTGGAGCATACTACACTTATCCAAATATCTTGATGTGACTGAGTGTTAGAAGGGGTGTAGGGTAGAAATCTTTGCGCAGACTTATCCATAATAAATTAAAACTCGATAGAAACATGCTCCATGTTTAAGCTTTATCTCATAAGGCCAAAATTCTATCGATCAACCTCGAACATCATGTGTTCTAATGTGACTCTTTCTTCCCAACTCCGCCCGAATATCATATCACTCTGCTTAGCCTGAATATATATGTATATCACTCCGCTTAGCCTGAATATTACTCCGGTTAGTCTGTATAATAAATGAATTGTTTGCCTCAGCTCAGCTGTTCAGGAAATGGCGACATCTTGAATCACTGCTGGCTGAGTTCAAAACCGCGGGCTCACTTCCAAACACCCTCCTTTTCCACAACTTCGGACCACATTTTCAAACCTTGCCACTGGACAAACTTCAGATTGACTCCAGCGCGAACTCTGTTTCCTCTACAAGGAATCGAACAGTTTGTTAATCTCATCCATTCAAACCCAACCTCTCTATAAGCCTTCAAAGTTGGGCTCTTATGCTACTTCCCAGCCCTCCTCAGTCATAGGCCCCAGACTCCTGTTCAATCAGTCCTTGTTTTTGTTTACTCACATGTCACGGACTGCCACATTGAACCACACATTCCTCTCTCCACCTTTGACCAGCTGCAGTCGGCTTTGCCTCCTCCTCGTACCATGTAATCTAAAGTTTCCTACCGGCTCACTTCATCCGACAAATCAAGCTCGGATGAATCCGAAAACGCAGAATTACTTCAGCTTCCAGCCCCTTCCAAGAAACTCTGCACAAGCCAAGTCCAAATATCCTTCCACACAGCAGAAACAGACTCCATCCCACGCGGCCTCGATTCACACTTCCAGCAACAACAGTGGCAAGAAGAAGAAGAACAAGAAGAATGAGAAGATCAGCCAGAGAGGAAGAAGGCAAAGAAATGAAAGGCGACAGGAACCACGCAGGATATATTCCCATCAGCAAAGTCCGAAAACAATCATATACCCTGGACTAGAAAGAATTGCTGGGAGAAGTGCAGAACTTTCTCCGGGAAGTCAAACGTTTTTCCACCCATCAAGTCAACCTGGAGAGACAAGCGAAACCACTGGCAATGTCCACATAACAGAAAGCCCAGGAAAGGACGTTATGTGAGTTCAGAGACAATTCTTTTAACGATTTGATTATTGTTGTCTTTATTTGTTCAGACTTGTCCCTTTCATGCCCTCAGGTTTTCTAGTTTTTTGAAGGACTCACCTCCAAGTGGAATTGCAACCAAACGTTTTTCTGCATGCGGCATCATTGGAATCGTATATGGACTATATTAAGGTGACATAATGGATTTTTTTGATGTTTGTGCGGGTACTGGGTCGAATTGAGCAGCCATGTTGGATGTTGTGGGCATGTCAAATCTTTTTGGCTTGCTTATCCATGTTCCTAGTTTTAAAACCCATTTGTAAACTACCATAATTTTGACTGTCATAATCTATTCCAAAATTAATATTCGTAGAATCGGTCCATACCATAAAATCCAACAACCATTACTGCCTGAAATTTGCCCATCAGATATAGTTGTATTTCAGGCTATATCAAGTTATGTTATGTATGAATTCATATCCTTGACTGCAGAATTTGTTTTCCTGAAACTGGTTCAGAATGTCAATTCCAAAAGGTGATATTTAGGACTTGTGTTAATTATTGTTATTGACTGTTTAGTGCTATGTCGTGAATCTTGATAAATAGTGTAATGTTTTTTTTCATTTTTGCAGGACCACAGGAAATTGTCACCAACAACCATATCCAATCACTGCTGTTCGCTATTGAATGTGGTCAAATTCCTTCACTGAGAGAGCGCTCTGGAGTACCTAGACATTCCTGTGATCAAGCAGCTGAGAACTCAGGCCACACTTTTCCAGCGTCAAGGCGATTTGGAACGTCCCCAGACCAAGGAAGAGCTGACAGTTCTGAACCGTTGGCTTGACTGGTTTGGTAAAAATGAATTTCGATCTGTTCCTTGAATAGCATTGCCTTGCAAGTGACCAAAATCTAACCAGGTGGAAATCCTGTACAGTGCAAAAGTTCTTTTAAATTTTATAGTTACTTCAGTACTTCATCTTATTCCAAACACATATGCATATACAGACAAGCGACAATCTGTCAACCCGACTTAACCCACGGATAAAAATCTGAATGCTTTTTCTCAAATCTAACTTATCGGTTGTCAACTGTATTGTGATTTAAGCCGAATAATCAAATGAACCGGGAGTAAACATTGCGGATTGTCATCAGAAGGTTGCACACAAATCTAGTGAATTGAAAATTAACAAACTATAAGATTGTTGAAAAATTTTTGATTCTTTGCCATTTAAGATTGAGAGTCCCCACGTCTCTGTTTTAATCCCCATTCCATTGTTATTGAAGGAAAAGGGTTAAGAACAGGGTTGACTGGTAGGCACAAGTAGTATCATTTTACTGCTTTGCGATGGGTAAAAATCCTCTTCTTATGATCTGTAAATTTTACACGCGTGTAATTACACGTACCTAACACACACTGTCCACGAATACTACACGCAAACTATACGCATTTTACGCGCTGTAGGCGCTGCAATCCCTTTGACCGGTTTGTACATCTGTAAGTGACAAATTTGAATTTTCCAACCCCTAACAATAGTTGTTTCTACGCTTTGTGTATCCATGACTAAAAACTATGGATATGTGCAGGCTAATATCTTGATACAACATTTTGCAAGGAGCAGATTGTCAATGCTTGCAGTGTGCAGAGAGATTATTTTGAGATGGCTGTTAACAAAAGGGACAAAGCACGCGAATGCTGTGACCTGGTGTTTTTGGCCGTGCACGTTTTTATCCCTCCAGGCAGGGGTGTCGAGGTTCGTACCCTGGAGATTCAAAGAAACTGACAGGAGTTTCATCCTAATCAGGCCAAAGATGGAAATGTCCTCTTGATGAAGGATTCAGAAGAGGTCAAGCTTTACTTCCACAACTCTAAAACTGCAAAGTTCTTTGGCCATCAGGAGCTGCCTTCGAAGTGTTACACCATGTAAATGTCACACCTTCGCACCAGCACCTATTCACAGCACGCACATGTACGTAATTAGCATACAGCACAACCACCGCACATTTGTATAAATTAAGCAGTTATTTAAATTAAAACATTCAGTTTACCATATCCGAAAGCGAGTAAATAACAGAAGGTAAGACAAAGTAGCAGAATGACTTAATTAACACTTTTGAATATTTTGATTGGTCTCCTATTTTCCTATTGATCATGGAGGTAAACTAGCTGTAGTTGGATTCTTTTGTGGGATTATCCAATAGTTGTTGCATAATCCTAATGGTCACTTGCCATATTGAGGAATTTCTTCTTGGAGCCAGGCCTTGAATTTGCCAAGAGCTGTGATTATGATACTATATTATGATACGTCCCGAGATGTTGTACTGAAAAGAAACTAATCCACGTCACACCATTTCTTCTGACCACAGGCAGATCATGAACTGTGCAAAATACTTCTCGACTTTGTGAAAAATCACGGTCCACAATTGGTTGGCAAGGAAAGTGGTGACATCTTGCTTCTGGTAAGGACATTATCTTCAAGCTGTAATGCAGTAACTTACTGTCATTCCATTTGGGGTGAAATCAGACACATTTAAAGTTTATTGAGGGTTTTGGTACTTGGATCAAATACAGTAATTACTATGGTAACCCTGTCAGCAGTCATCCGCATTGTAATATATAGCGTGCGGTTTGTCAGCTTGTCAGCAATCGCGTGTCAGTAGCGTTAAGAAAGACCCAGCCCACCCTACCCATGGGTCTCTTTTCCTTAGCGGAACGACATCAATAAAGATTTGTTTGTTTGTTTGTCCAAAGTTCTTTACACTGACTATTATACTAGTCAATTTGGCATACGTATTGCGCCTTCAAGAAGGTCAGACAACAGGGCTGCTTCTTGGCAGCTCAGCATTTTTGTTTATAGAACTGTATTGTTTTTCTGTGCCATTTATGTGGTTCATTCAATGGGCTGCTACTTGGTGGATAATGCTAGTTGCTTTCTGGTTTGTTAGATGTTTATGTCGAGTGTAAGCAATTTCATTCAGACATCAGCTGCTGTGTTGCTGTTACCACAATCTACTTATGATGCACATTGTACTTCTCTGTTTTTCCAAGAGGTTCATTGTTACTGCTGAGATGAAGCAGAATGACTAAGATATGAGTTAATTGAAACAAAAGTTCAATTATGGAGAACAGGAAAGCAACAAACAAAATGCAAAGCAGGTGGAACATGAAATGAATTACGCATGGATGCTTAAGGTGAATTGTTTTTCCAGCTATATGAGTAGTAGACCTCCCAGCAGATTGCAAATTTACTCTCCCATCTTTTAACGTCGCAGTGCAAAACTGTTGGAGACATGATTATGCAAACAAAAAAAATGAACAAACATGAACAATAATTATGTCCATCAAAGAATAAATGCATTTTCCTCAATAAATGGCTTGTGGGTAGGGGTTAAAACCCATAATCTTTTACGATGTCTTAAGATATACATGTAGATGTTGCATAGTTACAACACGTTCTGCCATATTCTTTTGTTTCCTTTCCAATTCCAAAACCCTATGCAATTAAAACAGCATTTCTTTTTGAAAGCCAGAAAACCAGAGGATGTCAAAATAATGAACATTAAGAAAGAGCTCACCATACTAGAGGTAACTGCACCCAAAGGACAGAATTTTACCCAAGAAAATTATGCTGTTCTTTTAGGAAAAGAGCTTTTTGATAAAGGGGAAGTGAAGAGAATAAATGAAGGGAAGGTAATCACCAAGACTAACGTTGTCTTGAGTACCTCAGGGTGCGCCAAAACCTATGTCCGATTGTCCGGGACAAGTAGAAATTTAGTTTGGACATGTAAATCTTAAATATGACTTGTCCGTGGGACACGCACATTTCTGATGTCTAAACAACTACAGAAACGGAGGAAAATCGACTTCAAGTTGCAGTAGAATTGAAATATATCTAACAATAATAACAGCAAACCTTTAACTTGACAAAATAAGTGTAAAGATTCCTATAAATTTTGCTATCCTACAGCCATTTATTTGTTTCAGTGACCTCATCTGGCTTTAGTAACCAGGCCTGTTAAGACTAATCCCCAGGCTCTAAATTTGAGTCTATAATGGCGGAATCTCAAAAGCATCAGTCCACGCTGTTTGCTTTCCTTCCAAACCAGTCAACCAAAGAATCAAGCAAAAAATCAACTGAGTCTTCGAGTAGTTATGGCAAGAAGAAAGGCAAGGTCCTTGCAAAGCAGGATTACGAAAAGAGAAAACGCAACTTTCAAGAGCAATGGAAGTCAGAATTTCCATGGCTTGGCATTGCAGCAGACGAATCTGGAGGGAAAATGCACTGCTTCTACTGCAGAGAAAATGAAGCTTTAGCTGATGAAAGCAGCCCCCTCTTTTACTTGTAATAAAGTCGAAAACTTTCGGTTTTTTTATCTTTAATAACATTTGTACCTTGTAAATAGTTCACAATTAACGTTGCTATAAACTAACATACACCAAAAGTCACATGTTGAATTTATTTTATTTCTAAATACAGTTTGAACAAGTCTTTTTGGACAAGCACTTTTGGGCCTCGGACAACCAAATTCTCTATGATGGTTGTCCGATGGACAAGTGTATTACAAAATTTTTCTCTTACTCTGGTACCTGGGTAAACTTGCTTGTGATGGAGGCTCATATATAGTATCCAACACTTTCTTTGTTGAAACACAATGGTGTAAGAAGAATAAAGATACCGCAAGTAAAGGAGTTCCAACGGTGAAACTACCTTGTAGCTACTGGCCACACTAAGGTTTATAATATTTTGTCAATTTCTATTAAACTAGTCTTGCACAACTTAGCATCTGTCTTGATCCAGTTCATCCAACTAAATTAAGATTTTAAGAATTTTCATTGAGTTTTTTATTATTACAATAATTATTTATCAATAAGACGTACAGAAGTGGTTAATTGTGTACATGGTTTTATTAAATTGATACTCAATGTACTTCTTTTACATATTTTGGTACGTTTGTTTCAGTTTAACAAAATAATGCAAATCAACATAATATTCATTTGGTCATAAGGATAATTCTATCTCATCATCACTGCCCCAGGATCTCATGAGATTGCCAAGTGCATGTACATAATCAGTGCCTTTAGCGCGCATTATCAGTTCAGCCACGTTATTTTTTACAGCCAGAATATTGTCTTTATTTCGAATTATTTTGGGTTTCTACTATATACGTCGGCGCCAACATCACGTTTAAGATGAGCCACTAGACCAAAGACGCTGACGATCCCTCAGAGACCATTTCAGGCCCTTCGAGCAAAGGACAAGAGAACAATCCAAATGTGAACATGGCGGGAATTCCTCCCAGAATTCTCCAAGGTCTTCAAGCTTCACTCACACAACTCAGAGCTTCAAAGCAATGACATATCAGGCGATAACAATGTTACTGGTGGAAATGCTCTCAATATAGAGTCCGCCGTAGACAAGGTGCTTGGTACAAACAGCACCAATAATGAGAAATAGTGAGAAAACAACTCCTGCAAAAAACCCCTGACCCAGGGTCGCAAACATCACTAATAGACAGCCTGACCCAGACATTTACTTCTAGCAAGATGATCTCGCCAGCTACAGCAGGCAAGATTGCCAAGCTGGTCGATAGCATGCTTGTGGGGGGCTTGTTGACGGAAACGGTCAAAGAACGAGCTAAAAGAGCACTCACCACCAGAAAACTGTAAATATCTATCAGTGACAACAGTGAACAAGGAGATTTGGAACTTGCTGTCCAGGAAAACTCGCTCAGTAGATTTAGCTGTCCAGCGAGTTCAAGAACCCATATTACAGGGATTGTCAGCCTTGACAAATTTGGCAGGGAAACTGGTCAAGGATACAACCAATAGCAAGACACCAGATACTCGCCAGGTGCTCAACCAAGTAATGGATAGTGTTGCATTGTTAGGCAATACTAACTGGAAGCTAAACATGAAGCGCCGAGAGCATATAAAGCCTTATCTAAATCCCCCCTACATACGTCTGTGCAAGGAAGATATTAAACCTTCCACAAAATTGTTTGGAGATGACCTCTCAAAACATCTCAAGGATATGTCTGAGGCAAAAAAGGCAGGGCAACAAATGCAGAAGGCTCCTTAGAACCTCCATGTAAACAGGTAAGCAAATTTGGTCAAGTTGATGAATTTTCAGCTATTGTGGATACAGATTTTTTACCTCATTTGGTCTTGAATTTTCAAGCAGGTTGTGTAAAGGACCATATAGACAACTGGAGATCAGTAACTATTAACCTGGTTATTCTCGATGCCATTACGCATCATCACATTGACCTTGAAGGTGGATGTAGACCTGTTTAGGCTACTAAACCCAGACAAATTACATTTTCTTCTGGGGAAAAAGAAATTATTAGTGCTGAAATAACAAAACTCCTAAGTAAAGGGGTCATAGAATTAACTGACCCTTTAATGGAGGTTTCCTGTCCACAATTTTTGTGAGACCTAAAAAAGATGGGAGTTACAGACTAATTCTTAATCTTGACCCTCTGAATAAATTTGTCTCTTACTACCATTTTAAAATGGATACCATCCAAACTGCCCTCAAACTGATGCGACCAGGATGCTTCATGGCATCAGTCAATCTTAAAGAAGCATATTACTCAATTCCCATTGCCGCAGAGGACTGACAACTCCTTGAATTCTAAGGGAGGGAGGGAAATTATTTCCATTTTACTTGTCTCCCAAATGGGCTTGCATCTGCCCCAAGATAATCCACTAAAGTGCTTTAACCCATTTTTTACCAATCTCAGAGCTCGAGGTCATTTTTGCATGGGATATAGTTATGCAGCCTGTGAGGAAAACATTGTTCAGACAGTCAATATGTTTGTTAAGTTGGGGTTTGTCATCCCACCCCACAAAATCAGTGTTGGTACCCACACAAGAGGTCGGGTTTCTTGGGTTTCTTTTGAATAGCGTATCAATGAAAATAGAACAGGACCAAGCCACTGGTGTACTTGTAGTTTCCATTTGGCAGACTCAACCCTGGTTCACAACTCTCCTTCATCTGCTAGTGGACTATCCCCTCCGTCTTCCAAAGTCAAATCAACTACTAATGCAACCTCACAATAGTGCACTTCACCCTCTTCGGAAACAATTAAAACTGATGGTCTGCAAGCTCTCCGGAACAAGTCTCCAGCATAAACATGTTTCAGACAAAGCTGCTGAAATCATCCTCAAGTCTTGGCCAGCAGGAACACAAAAGCAGTACAAGCCGTACATCACACAATGGATTGACTTTTGTAGTAAACGGGAGAGTGATCCCTATGACCCGCCTTTAACAGCAGTTTTGGATTTTCTTAATTTATATAATATGGTCATGACGTTTTGTTCCATCTTTTACCATTGTTGAGGAGTATATTGCAAGTGGCAGAGACAAATATATTGTAGACCCCGATCCCAACCAAATCTACACCAAAAGAAACAGAAGGGAATGCTCCATCTCAATTCCAAAGTGCTCATCCAAGATTTGGAATGTTACTGGAATAAAGTACCAAACTTCTGGCTGGGGTAAAGGTCTTGAAAAATTGCCTTTGTTTACTAAGGCTGACATGAAAAAGCACATTGAAAATTCTGGCAAAAAGATGGGAAGTGTGGAACATCATTCAGTTCCCACAAGTTTGAAACCTGTGAAAACTATCCTTGAAGATGAATATTTGAAGGATATTGAAACAAATGAAGATGAACATTGCTTCTATTTTAAATGTAGATGTTATCACAGCTATAAGAACCATGAAACTCCTTATACGATAGAAGTTGCTCTTTGCATTATATCAGGAAATGTGATGGATGCCACCTGTATATGTGCTGTGGGTAAAGTTGGCTATTGTAACCATACATTGGCACTCATGTTGAAAATTTGCAAATACTCCTTGTTTGAGAGCAAAACAACTGAAGATCTAAATGATGAATCAGATGAAAATCCAGCTCTCGCATGTACATCAAAGTTACAACGCCGACACAAGAGAGGTCAAAGGTGATTCAATTCATCCCCAGCCAGCGATGGACTTAATTGTCACAAAAATTAGGCCTGATGATAAGAAAACTGACAAAGCTGTCTGCTGTCAACTTTATGAGGCCTGCAAAATAACAAAGCATGATTTAATAGTTGAAGAGAGGTTTAAAAAGTCCATTGCAGCTATCAAACCTAAAATGGGAATTGCTACACTTGCCTCAAACACACCCAGTGAAATAGTGCAAACCAAATTTGGTAGCAGCCTGGTTGGGTCTACAAACAGTTATCAGTTATCATATACTGAGTCCAACTTTCCTGTGTATGTTAATAAAAGTTCCATTCCAAGATGTCCTGATTCAAATTTGAACATAGACAGCTACCCAAGATTTCCCCTTAAAAATGCTGAGCATTGATTATACCCAGACAATCTTACTAGTGAGGAAAGAACATTTTTATCTTCAGTTAAAGTTGATGAGGATGAACTCAACAAAATTGAACAGGAAACAAGGGAACAGGTGAACAGTTAAAGATGGAAGGAAGAAAGAAAGTTCAGGTTCACAACCTCAAGGGTCCATTTGATTTCCAGCAGGCAAAGAAATCATGATAATTTTGCTTAAGAATGATGCATCCAAAGAGGTTTGTAAGTAGACGTAAAGCACATGGAAGAAAATATGAAGGAGCGGCAATTCTTGAGTATCAAAACCTTATGAAAGTAAGCAAAACACCAGTAGTAGTGCTAAAGTGTGGACTTGTGGTTTCAAAAGAAATTCCAGTCTTTGCAGCTACTCCCAATGGGAAAGTTATTGATTTTGTTTGTAGTCACCCATTTGGTATTTTAGAAGTTAAGTTCCCATCAACAAAATCTGCTGTTACCCCAATTGATGCTTGTGCTGATCCCAAATTTTTTTGTCAGCAAGTGGGTGACCACTGTTGTTTAAAAACTGATCATGAGTACTATGCTCAAGTACAAGACCAAATGGCAGTGACTGGTGCTTCTTGGTGTGACTTTGCTGTGTATACATTTAAAGGAATGTCAATTCAAAGAATTTCATTTGATCAGGAATTCTGGGATAACATTACTCAAAGACTCAAGTTATATTATTTCCAACATTTTCTAGCCTTTGCTATACAAGAATACAAAACCTAGGATAATGATCAAAGGCCAACAAGATTGTAATCCCTAATAGTGGACTGTTCAACTTTCTTTAAGTTACAGTAACTGTTATTAATGTACAGTAGTGTTTACTTTTTATAGCTTGTCAATGCCTTTTCCAGGCGAACTGTAGCATATTTACTTTCTTGCAACTAAGGGTAGTTTAAAATATTGCTAAGGGGGGATGTTAAGAGACACACCAACTGGTGAAAGATCTTGAATGATGACACCTCTTTCAGCCACAATTGAGTCATTGGCTAGAAAAGGAAGGTCTAAGAATCCCCTTCTCTCAGTTATTTCTCAGTCAGATATACTGCCAGTATAGAGCTGACTCATAAATGAAATATGTCCAGCAGGGGAAATGGCAATCAACCCTCTAAGTGTTGTGTGGTTCTTGTAGCTGCTGAAGAGTCTACTGTTTAACGGTAAACTACTCGACATCTGACACTTGATCTCAGCACAATCTATTGTAGCCCTCTGGTATTAGGATATTTGTTTTTTAAGTCTTGAGGCATGTTATCATCCACTACTTTTTGGGATGGCCAGATGTTCAACTCCAAACCTCAGATACATAAAGTTAACCCAGGAAATTATGATCCTGCTGACAGTAGATTGAGATATGTTGTACAAATGTCCCAGATGACGTTCTGCAAATCCCTGCCTTAATGTACACATGACTAGGAAGAATTCCTCCTTAGAGTTCAGTTTTCTAGGCCTGCCTAAAGCTGGTCCAGCACGAGGTTGAGTATCTGTTTCATAATATTCAGGGTCAACATCACTGCTAGCAGAACTCCAAAATCGGATGTTCTCCCCATTTTCTCCCAGATTTAAGTACGTGTATGTCACCATGAAAACTTTATATGAAGGAAAGCCGGTATAAAATACAATGTATTCATTATTCATTGTTGGGGGGGGGGGGGTTCATTGAAGGAATCATTGAAGTAAACACATTTTTCAGGTTAGGCTTGTTGTTTGCAGCAGGGGCGAAAACAAATGACATCATTGAAAAGTAAGTGCACACGAGACGGTTTAGTTTTTGGTTGTGATTCTGGACCGTGCAATCAACAATAACGTGGCCTGTTTCGTCGGGATGCCAGATGACCTGTTACATAACTGGGACAATCAATGTTCCTGAACACAACTTTTGAATCACGTTGGCTTGGGGATGTTTACTGTGGGAACAGCTTTATTTCATTAACTACAATTGTCCTGGGATTTGTTGATTAGTTCCAGCGGAGACAAATAGATTAGTTAGCCTTAGCTCTTACGCAGACGTTCC
>Ga0099803_1081917_pt1 | contig 15079 bp, 11 predicted proteins | sample Orb8nscriptome_6_FD_81142 | JGI IMG/M metagenome (GOLD analysis project Ga0099803, IMG submission 81142) | Coral microbial communities from Puerto Morelos, Mexico - Orbicella 8 T C metatranscriptome (Eukaryote Community Metatranscriptome) | ecosystem: Host-associated > Invertebrates > Cnidaria >... | reverse complement strand
TGATAAATTTTCTGTGCAATGAACCTTTAAGGTGGCTCGATAGGCTTAAAATCGAAAACTTTTTGTGTTTTGATTTTGTGTTTTAAGACATCTTTGGCCATTTTACTTTCATAAAAGCTACATTTTTTGGCCAACTTGTCTATGATTTTACATCAATTTGAGAGTTTTAACCAGTTTGTGATCGGTAACCATGGAAACCAATGTTGTTTGTGCGTTGTTTTTGCCCGAAAAAGGGCGATTTTCCAGTTTGATTTCAGCCTCATTCTATCCAATGCTATATTGGAGACTGGTAACAAGTTTGCATAGATAGGTGACACTTCATTTCGATTACACGGTCTAGTTTGAGGGAGAAAACGTGCAAGCGACCGAGAGTGAGTGTTTACAATTCAGTGGTGAAATCTTTTCAGTAAAATCATGCCTCCAACGAAAGTATGCAGTCGAGAAAGGAAAAAGAGAAGATTTACTGGTAACCAGTACAAAAAGAAAAATAATACTTCAACCACAACTGTTCCAGTTCGAGAAGAATCAACCGAGGAAAGCGACGAGTCGAGTGGAGATGCCGGAGGTGTGAAATTCAAAAATTTCAAGTCGTTGCCAGCTTCAGAGCATAAAATTGAGACGCAGACAGATGATTCTTCAGAGGAATTCAGTAAAACTGAGGGTGAAAATCTCCAAGGTTTTAGATTTGTTGATATCTGTGTCCTTGCCTCGGTATTCGAGTCGTTGCAATGCCCTTCCTGTAAACAGGGAACTCTTTCTCTCGAGGAAGATGAAGAGTCTAAAATGGGCTTAGCTTCCCTTCTTATTTTGAAGTGTACCAAAGGAAAATGTTCCCTTTCTCATTCATTTTATACTTCTGCCAAAGTGCCTAATAAACAAGCTTTCGAGGTAAACAGAAGAGCGGTTTTAGCTATGAGAAACATTGGTGTGATTCACCAAGGACTTGTAAAGTTTACGTGTGTGATGAACATGTTACCTCCCATGAATGAGAACTCGTACCGTGATCATGTGAAAGCTCTGCGAGGTGCAACCGAATCTGTTGCTAAAGAAAGCATGTCTAGAGCTGCCAACGAAGTCAAAGAGTTTTATGAGCCCAACGAAGAAAGCCTCTATGATATTGCAGTGTCAGGAGATGGAACACGGAGGAAGAGAGGGTTTTGCCATCGTATGGAGTAGTTACTGCAATGTCAACAATCACAGGCAAGGCTCTAGACTGTGAGGTAATGTCCAAAGAATGCAAGCAGTGTGTGCAGTGGATGGGGAAAGAGAGATCACCTGAATTTGAAGAGTGGTGGGAACAACATCAACATCAATGCCATGTGAATTTTGAAGGGTCCTGTGGATTAATGGATGCCACTGGATTGCTAAACATTTTTCAAAGGTCTATTGAAAAATATGGAATACGATAAGTTGAATTCCTTAGAGATGGCGACAGCAAGGCGCACAAACTCTTACTTCAAGAGGCTGTGTATGGCAATGTTGTGGTCCAAAAACTTGAATGTGTGGGCCATGTCCAGAAGCGGCTGGGTTCACGCCTACGTTCATTGAAAAGGGACTGATGAAGACTCCTTTAGAGGACGGCAAACCAGTTGGTGGCAACGGGAGGCTGACGGAAAACCGAATAGACAAACTGCAAGTGTATTTTGGAAAGGCCATCAGGCAGAACACTCACAGTATCAGAGCAATGCAGACTGCAGTCATGGCCATTTGGCATCATAGTAAATCAAGCAATGACAACCCAGATCATGGCCTATGCCCAGAGGGAGAGAACTCCTGGTGTGGGTTCCAAAGAGACATTGCTAAAGGAACTACTGACTATGTACACAAAGACCCAATACCAGAGGCTGTGGCAAATGTCATTCTGCCAACTTTTGAAGCCCTCAGCGAGGAGAGCCTCCTGTCAAAATGCATGCATGGAGACACACAAAACCAAAATGAAAGTATTAATGGACTGATTTGGCAACATGCTACCAAAGAGACACACGCAAGTTTGCCTACAGTTGAAACAGCAACCTTTTTGGGAGTAGCCCATTTCAATGATGGCTCAATGTCCTTGCTTTCTGTCATAAAACAGCTTGGAATTCTGCCTGGAGTCCACTGCATGAAAGCTTGTAGAAAACTAGACAGTGACCAGATTCACCATCCTCATAGAAAAAGTGGGGAGGCTGCCAAGAAACGGCGAAAACAGCTAAGGAAATGGAAAAAAGGACATAATGATTCTTTAGAAGCAAATGAAGGACCATCCTACGTGTCTACCAGCTTTCAACTCAAGATAAAGGAGGCTATCCATATTCAAAAAGAACTACCTTGCCTCAATCAGCAATTACACCATGTAAATCTAAAATTATCCTTTTAATTTACACCTTTTCACATTCTGTTGTTACTATTTGTCTTAATTAGCGTTTTTGTCTACTTATTATTCAACTTGCTTTGTAATCATTCATTCAACGGAACATGACAGACGTTCCGTCGAAACATGTCTTTTAAACTTAAAAAATTGGTCGTTTTCCTTAAAAACATTCCATTTCTGTTTCTAATTTAGTTTACTAACTTTAAGCCTTATTTTCTGAAATATGCAAATTTTCAGGATTTTGAACACTGGGAACGCTCTTTTTAAAAAAGTATATGAGCAAATGATTTGAAATTTTCGGTGTCTTTAGGATAGTAAGAGCTGTGAAATGAGCCACTTTTGCATTGAACTGACCAGTATTTTATGAGTTACTGGCTGTGAACCTCAAGTAATCCAAGGTAAATTTCTCATGTTTATGTAGATAGTCATAACTTTTGACTTATTCAAAGTATTGGCATGAGAGTGGCCCATTTCACAGTTCAAAACAATATGAACTTGCACTGAAAATTTGACAGACAAACTGTGTTTCTCGGCTGAGATATTTGGTTCCCAATATCTACTATTTTGGGAGGTACGGAAATGGGTGTGGTCAGATTTGCGGGTGTGTCTCCTCTGGAATTTATGTTATTCATGTCAAACTTCAGAACTGGAAACTCTAAGCTATGCTACATTCAGTGATATAACCTAGATTTTTGTAGTGAGGATCTCATGGCCATGTAAATGTTACAAGAATGACCATTTTCAGAGCCACCTTAACAGTCAATTTTTGATAACCAGAAATGTTACTAGCTTTTGCAATGTTGTATTGTTAGGCTATTTTGGGGGCTTATAATTCATCCCGTCATTTCATAACTGTAAATTAGAGTAGCAATGCAGTTTTTAGGTTTACTGCACAGAGTTATCTTTACTCTTGCTAGAAAAGATTTAATTGGCCCTCTATATAGTAAAGTAACTTTAGCACTGTTGCCAGATGAGTGATTGCACAATTAGGGACCTGGGTGTATGGGGGGCAGTATGCTTTCTCAATTAAACAATTGTCATTTTTCAATTTCCAGTGTGATAGAGTATCTTTTGCAGTTTAATTTGATATATAGATGATTGGTATATCTTTAAAAGTTTGCGAGCACTGTGTTCATAAAATGTATGAAAATGAAGGTAGGCTGTCCCCTTAATTGATTGGGAAGCGCGTTACATAAAACTGTTGTGACGGTGATGGTTTGGTTTGGTTATTACAAATTTCAAGCTGCAGTTAACTCTCTCACCCTAAAAGAGTGCCACTTAAAGATTCTACTCCAGCTAATGCCGGTAGATTTTACTCTGTGGCAGGGTTAAGCGATTTTACCCATCAATGAAGGGGGAACAATGCCAGCACTGTATGTCCTACTTCCAGGTGAAGGATGTTGAATAATTGCATGAATTTCAAAAATACTTAGAAAGACTGAGGAGACAGAGAGATGATGAGGGTGTCCAGGAAGTGGATGGTCTGGTGAATGGGAAAAATAAAGCAAAGGGAATCATTGTCTTTTCTCAGGATTTCAGCATGGTGGAACAGGCAGCTGTAGTAAAGTTACCTCATTTTCATGGTGCATTTTTGGCGATAGGGAATGCAGGCTTGTGAAGTAAGTACACATATCTTGATTATGTTAAAAATGAAATCATGGTGACAACATGCTGTAACATAGTTCTTGGGCATCTTTACCACTGGTTAAATAATAAATGGCATTCTACAGAGTTTTACAAATGTGATGGTAAGGTACAGCGTTTGGAACATATTATTGTAAGCTCACATTTTTACATGTCACAGTGGACAGACAAGGGCATTTGCCAGAACTGCAAAGAAACAGTTTTACCATATAGAGCCTCAGCTTTGGATTTTTATCAGATTCATTTTGACAGCACATGTAACTGACATTGTTTTAATCACTATGGTCACTTACTTTAAAGTCAATGGAATTTGATCCTCGTCTCTGTCTGTGTCCACAGAATGTTTTGCCTTATATCCAAGGTAAATTTTACAAAGACAACATCCTTCAATCTTGTCCTATTCACGAATGTTGATGATTTCAAGGCAGTCAAGGAACGGATGATAGAGGGGGGAACAGCAGATTCTCAAACAGCACATTTCCACGTGACAAATGTTCCCCAAAAACATGAGAAGGCAGGTAATAATATGATTGCACATTTATGATTAGTTAAATTTGCATGCTTCACCGTCCAGATAGCTCCTATTATCAATGTTATCCATAAGGAACATAATCTTGGGGAATATTGTATTGATGGTTCTATGTCACACAACAAAGTTGAAAAACCCAGAGGGCTTCTTGATGCGTGTTCTTTAAAAACTGCGATATCTGCCGAGTTTTTAACATTACCAGATTTAAGTTACAGCAAGTGTTAATAAATTTTAAAGTGATGATGGCATTTAAAAAAATCAGTCAGGCCATCAACTTTGTTCTGAAAGCAGAAGTTAATTGGCCAACTAGAATTCTGAAGAAAGTGTTAGCTACATGTGGCCTCTGGTTTAGTCTTTACTCAAACCACAATGTTTGTGAACCGTTTTATCCAGTTCTCCTTGATGAACATGCAGTCTGATTTCTTGTTTTGAGAATGTTGATCAATGAAAATCTAATTTGGAGAAGATTGTTCAAGTGTTAAATTTCAACATCACCACTACAAACTGAAATAAAGAAAAGGAGTTTGTTGTGTTTATGTTTTCTCTTTTCATTTGTTTCAGGCCCTTATTTGAGAGAAGCAGTTAAGACCTTGGTCATGGGCCACTGGTGGGTGTCGTGACAAGTCACCGCCAGACATTTGTCCGTCTCTACAAGCCCAGAAAATTTAACTACTGTGGGCTATGCCCCAAACCAGCCACTGCCATGGAAGACGCCTTTCCCTGGTTGGTGGAGATTCTCTCTAGAGAAGGAGATACAGTTGTTGATGTTGATAGTAAAAGTGGGGGTGCCTTTGTCGCAGCCCTCAAAGGAAACAGACATGCTGTGTGGATTAGCTCTGCCTCCTTTGAAATGCAAAGTGAAATGAAAGCAACAGTTGACAGTACTTTTGCCAGTGACTCTGATGACAGAACCATCTCTGCAGATTAGGATTACAGTGATCATAATATTTCAAATGTAATTTAAGCATTTACATGCTGATCATTTACCATTGTTTTTCTATAATAATATTTAAATGATCTTTTGAAGTAGTGGAGCACAATTATTTTTAATAGTTTAAAGTTCTTGTATATTATTCTAAGTTTGAAACTGAATACATTAAATTGTGTGCAGTTTGCAATGCCTCTGTAAATTGGTTGCCTGTGCTCTGATCCCACAGTGCAGTATTTCTGCAACCCGTGTTCTGATCAGAGGGTGCAGGATTTCTGCAGCCTGTGCTCTGATCCCAGGGTGCAGAATTTCTGCGGTCTGTGTTCTGATCACAGGGTGCAGAACTTCTGCACCCTGTGCTCTGATCCCAGGGTGCAGTATTTCTGTGGTCTGTGCTCTGATCACAGGGTGCAGATGATGATGATGAATGCATGGTTAATGTTCAAAATTCGCCCAAAAAAGCACGTTTTGCATGTACAACAGCTTTAGGGCTACAATGGTGAGACAAAGGAGACTGACAATGATGCCAAGAATTTCAATTACAATGAAAATGAACACACTCCGTTACTGTAAGCAATTTACCTCAAAAGTTAGTTTCCAACTCTGTTGTATAGCTAAATGGTGAGTGTTGTTTTTTTCATTTATCTCTAATTTTAAACTAGGTTAATTTAACTTCAACTGCAGTAGTGGAAAGCATTTATCATCAAGATTTAGTCAAGTCGTTTTAAAAATTGGGCGACAAAGTGTGAAAGTCAAATAATGTAAACATTTAATATTAATTCCTAATGTCTTTGTTTTTGGTTTGTTTTTGTTTTTGTTTTTTTGTTTTTTGTTTTTTGTCTTTTGTGAGTTTGGTTACAGTAAATGTAGGACTGAATGATTATTTTGGCAAAATAGTCGCATTTTTATTTTCATTTTTCTATCAGGGGAAAAAACACAGCTACTGAGGAAGCATTTAGGAAAGATTATGGACGGTTAGCAGAGCTAAGGTCATTGTTACACAGATATGTGCCATTTGTAGCACTCACTGCTACAGCAACAGCGGCAACGAAGAGTACAATAATCAAAGACTTGTGTATGCAGAGTTGTGTCCAGATTTTAGGCAATCCAAATAAACCGAACATTCGGTATGTTGTGGCTGATATAGATCATGGAAACCTGTATGAGACCTTCAAGTCAATAACTGATGACATTGATGAAAGACAATTGAGTGCCACTAAAGTGATGGTATTCTGCAGAAGAAAAGAGGATATCAAGGAATTGTTTGAACTTTTCAGTCAGTCCCTGGGACCAAAGGCATATGTACAGCCTCAAGGAACTGAGCTAATGGATGATCGCACATGGTTATTTGCAATGTATCATAAGAAGACACACGATTTTGTGAAAAGAACAATAGAAACAGAGGTCTGCAAGGAGTTGTGACATTATTCATAGTTGGTGACAAATAATTTAAGAGTAATGAGATTTTCTTTGCCTTGTTCCTCAGGGACCAGGTTGTCCGGGTGGTTGGCTGGTCCAATGACGGCGAGGTCCAGAGAATGCTGTGACCTGGAAATGGTCAGCTTGTATTCATCACGCCTTCCAGAGGCCTTGAAATCCGAACACTTGAAGTCCTCACCAATGGTTTCGACTTTGACCATGCATGTTTCAGAGATCGAAATGCCTTGTTGATGAAGGACAACAGAGTGGTCGTGTACTTACATAATAAAACCAGGTGGTTCTCTGGCAGGGACAATTTAGCATTGCAGGCTGGATTTCTGGTTTTTCCTGTTTTTTAACAGAAGTAAACAAGATTAAAAAAACATTCGAATGGTTTTAGTCAGGGCTAATTTTAAATGTAAACTTGTGTGTTCATTGATCAGTCGATCTATCATACAATGTCATATAGGTTGTAGCTTGTTACAAAATGAATTGAAACTGAAGCCTGGTAAAAGATGAGCATTACTAATGACCAACTCGCTCACTCTCTACACAGAATGACCCCAAACTTTGCCATATTATTCGTTGGTACATGAATGATTTCTGTCTGCACCTAACCAGGGAAGGAAGTGGAGATTTTCTGCTTTTGGTAAGTTTACTGTTACCAAAATAATGAGAGTTAAATTTGTTTAAGTCTGACTTTCAAACTAGGGTGGACAAATGTTGGTTTTCATCCTTAAGTGGTCCGATTAAGATTTCACCCTAACCCTAACCGGGAGGTAAGACGAGTAACTTTCCTGGCATATTGTCTTAAAAAGCTGATAGCTTTGAAAGTGGACTTTTCCATCCCCAAAACAAGTGGTTAGGACAGACAAAAAGGTGAGTTGCCCATTGGAGACCAGTTCTTAATATCTGGTCGCTAAAACTCAATTTTTGCTTGCATTGCCAACCACTGCGTCACAATTTCAATCCCTGGTCACCACACAACGACCGGGACACTGCCTTTTCCAGCCAGGAGATTATGTGGTCTGCATCAAGAGAGCAGCACTGTGAATGCTCCAAAAATTCTTCTTGGCCAGGTTCATTGTGTACAGGGAAATGGAGATGTCAGTTTACTCTGATACAAAGCCATATCAGCAAACCTGTACAAACTACAACTTGACAGACAGCCATCATGCGAGAGCATCAGCAGCTTGACTCCAGTCTCAATCCAAGCTGCCAAAAATCACCCAGGGGTTTATCGGCTTCAGACATCTAGAAGGCAGATTGTCAAAGCCATTATGAAAGATCAGCTACTTTACAATGACTCTGGGCCCTCCGATGTGATAAAGAATCAAGGGACTTTTTCACTCAGGGTTCAGGTGGACACCTTCGTTTAATGCCTTCTCAGTTAGAGAAGGTGGAAATTTATACTTTTTGAAAGAATATTTTAAGGTACTGTGTAATCAAGTTAGTTGTCACTCCAAAAGAAAACTTTTTGTACCAAGGCTACATTTTAGAACGTACTCAGTACAAAAATAAAATAATGCAAAGAAAGAAAGAAATCTCAATAAAATATATATACTGTAGCATGCTTCATGTAGCGTGTCTGATCTTTCACAGCGAGACACTTGAACTACTTGAAAACATCAACACAAGGAGCTGGATCCAGCCCAGCGCCTAATAACGTGGAGAACAAAGACCCCATTTCCAGCAATGAAGCAGCTTCTGCAACAAGCCAGAGACCTAGAATAAACAGAGGTACAACCACACAGCTTAAGATCTTCAAGCCCTTGACCTCCACAAAGTTGATGTGGTGAACATGAACCCAATCTGCTCAGGTGAAAATGTGGTGCAAAGGACTGTTATTTGAGGAAACACAACCATTATTTATACACAATAGAGACATCAGACAGTAGAGTGTACAACATACAATAGTTATGTAGTGAGCTATTTTTTGTTTTTGTTTTTTTGGTATGTAGGGCTCAGTAACTTTATAATTTTTCTCACAGATGAGCAGGGACATTGCATCATGTATTACAGGAATTACTCGCATATGAGATGGGACACCCCTCAACAACTGTTCAAGGTACATGCATGTTACACTGTTTTGTTATTAAAATTAATGTTAATTTTTAAGGTCATAAAGAAAAAGTTACTAAATTCAAAGCCAGTGGAAACATTTCATGACATCAGCCTTTTACTGTCCTTGGGGAAACTAAAGTTTGGCATTCAAGGTAAGGTCTCTAATTTTAATTTCCATAACAAAATGTCTACAAAGTGCAGTTTATGACATTTTTATCTTTGGTCTTTTCAAGTCCATACCAACTGAGAGACCCAGCCTTGTGCAGCCCACACTGAACAAAATTGATGTGGAGGCTATGAAGAGAGATCTTAAAAAATTTGAGGAGCACTATCCTGTGGGAGTCTCAAGAGCATGGGCTTGGTGGCTCCAGGATATTGACAAACTTTTGGAGCTGCCTTATCACTCGCAGTGGCCTTTAGAAATTCTTAAAAGGTGTCCCAAAATGCAGAGGCCAGCAAATGAAGATATCACCATTCCTGATCATTTGCAAGCCATGCATGACAAAGAAACAGTTGAGACTCAGTAGGTGTGTTTCTTGGTTTATGGCAAGTGGTGCTTGGTAGATGTATTACAAGTATGATACACTACATTGGCAGATGGGTACAGCTTATAGTGTACGTGCATCTTACATATTTTTGAGGTGTTAAGCATATTAATGGAATTTAAAGCTACACTGTACGACTGAGCATTTGTTGGGAAAAAACAATAAAACATCCACTGTACATACATCTCCATAGGCATGCCTGTACTAAAGAAAATCAGTTAAAACTTATATTTAGTGTCCAGATCATTACAATTTTCTTCATCCATGGAATCCCTAAACATAAAATATGCTGACTGCTTGGAGAACATTGAGGTGGGAAAGTTTGTGGCAGTCCATCTGGTCAATTATGATAAAATGCCAGTAATTGGAAAGGTTCTTGAAGTGAGTGAGTCAAGATCCACTACTGGAAAGGATCTTTTAAGGGGAAGTGGAGTCCACAAGATGTGCCCAAAAGGCAGACTCCATGGGTTGATGAGCTCCCCAAAACTTGTATCATCTTATGTCCATTTTCTTTAACTGACGACAGCAAACTATTGCCATCTACCAGGAAACATCTCCAAGACGAGTATGCCAAATTAAAAGAGAAAGAATAGAATTGCTTGTAACATTCGCTACAATATTTGCATCCATATCTGTCAGGTCTTTATGAAAACAATTTTACCCCCACTCTTCTCGTTTGAGTATGGTTAAAGTGGATGCGTAACTGAAGTGTGAATGAACTGGTAGCCCAGTCAAAAAGTTAGATTGAAGACGTAAAAACGTGTTGGGCAATGCTTAAGTCCATGGCCTCTGCTATTTGACAACAGGTTTTTGGAGGACACTGTATACATGCATGTAGAGTACATTGACCCACTGGAAAGTATCAACTGCAATTTTATATGTACATGTAAATTGCAGTCTTTAATTGTCATCCCTGTAATGTACTGTGGTGTTCTTGAATGCTCTTTTTGTTTTTTTGAGGTGCCTTGTTTCCATGTTAAATAGAAATTGTTAGAAATTTTTCCTTCACATAAGGTGGGCTAATTCTGACAGAGAAAGTCTGCATTGATGCCCACAGTTGCGCAGTTTGAGTAATCTTACTGTTTTGGTCAATTCTGAACTTTCCTGTCCTCTTAGGTACTGTTTGATACTGTTTTTTAAACTTACAGCTAATGCAATTTTGACGTGCAGTCATCATTGTAATACAATGTGTAATGTTTACAGTTACTTATATTAATAGACTGCTGTGAAGAAACTTGTTCTTCATCGCTCTCTCAGTATAATCCGAGTGTATGGAATCTGTTAAGAAAATTATGCCATATTTCTATAAAATTTCTAATTGAATATTGTTATCAAGAAAAAATATTTTGATTAGACATTGTTCAGGGAGGCAGCAAGATCTAAACCCTGTCTTCAATGATAAGATTTAATGTGGCTACAATGGATGTAACACTGGCTTTGTAGGGGATCAGAAATTCTGAATCTTCTCCTGTGTTCTTTGAGGGATCAGAAATTCTGAACCCTTTCTAGAGTTCTTTGGGGGATCAGAAATTTTGAATCCTCTCCTGTGTTGCTTGGGGGATCAGAAATTTTTGGATCATTTTCTATGGAGGAACCTCTCGAGACAAGAAATTGAAACAAATTAATTTAATTAGTTTCTTATGTGTGGCTTAAACATTACACCTCAGTTCAATTAAGGGATTGGAAATTGCTTGGAAGAATTTTTTGATTCCTTGCAAACAGGGAAACTTTCCGTCTGAGTTTTCACACTGCTTTAAGATTCAGAGCATATTGCAAAAATCGTCTTTGGAATTAAATGCCAATCATAGATTTCCATCTAAGCTCTACGTTTCGCTTTAGGTCAATTTTTCACCCATTTCCAACAAAACTTCCACGCCTGCAACATAAAAATAAACAAATTAGCACTGCAGGTTGGATTTCTGGTTTTTCCTATTTTTTAAAAGAAATAAACAAAACAAAAAACATCCCAATGGTTTTAGTTAGGGCTAATTTTAAATGTAAACTTGTGTGTTCATTGATCAGTCGATGCATCATACAATGTCATGTAGGTTGTAGTTTGTTACAGTGTGTATTTAAACTGAAGCCTGGTAAAGGGGAGCATTACTAATGACCAACTCACTAACTCTCTTCACAGAATGACTGCAAACTTTGCCATATTATTTGTTTGTACATGAATGACTTCTGTTCACACATAACCAGTTTACTGTTGCAAAAATAATGAGTTAAATTATTTTGTTAAGTCTGACTTTCAAACTGGGGTGAACAAATGTTGGTTTTCATTCTTCAGTGCAATTAAGATTTCATCCTAACCTTAGCCGGGAGGTAGGGCCAGTAAATTTTCTGGCATACTGTCTTTAGTTAAGAAAAAGCTGATAGCTCTGAAGTGGGCTCTTCCATCCCCAAAACCAATGTTTAGACCATTTTCCCCTCTCAAAAGAATTCTCCCAGGGTGTGTAGGAATGATTCAAGCCAGTTAACAATTCTTTGCAGGTGAATGGATGCTCTTCAAGACTCCTCCATGGGTGTCTCTAGAAGTATTGGGGTTTTCCAAGTGTTCCCTCCACCCTTGGCTGACTTCTGGTGAATTCTGACAAGGTCAATCTCTGGGGTAAAACAGCTTGATTTCTCACTCCTGGTAATGCTAAAGGGTGAAAGAAAGATGTACACAGAGGGGAAAATGCTCTTAGTCTACCCATTGGGTACTCTTAGACATGCATGCCATTAATAAATTGATTGTTTTTTCCCCTTTCCCCACAGAACAAGGGAAAACTGGTCTCAGTGAATATGCTTCATTCCTCTTTCATCATATGGGCTTATTCTCAACATGGACTTATTCTCAAAAAAATCAAGCTGGATAAACCAGAATCTCACATGAAATATACAGACACTGTAATGCAGTCCTAAGCAAATTGGGAAACGTATATCCATGGGATTGGCAAAGTCGGTGATTTTCTTCCTATTGTGTTTTTTGTAATAATGGAGGCTTTGGATAACCACTTTAGAATAAAAATTGGCAGTATTAATTTGAATAACATTTCAATGACTTGTTCATCATTTCCAGATTCGTAAAGCTAAAAGTCAGATTCTTGAATGCTTATTTATGAAATGCTCTTTCTCCAAAAAAAGAAACCTAAACTGAACATTCAATCTGAATCAATCAAAGCAAAACTATGTAGTATGGTATCACTGTCTGGTTTATCAAGTCCTCTCTTTGGGGCTCTACAAAATATTAACATTTTTGGATCTTGTTGTATTTTTTCATGGGAGTTTCATGTTTGATAAATAACTGTTTGCTTTTTTCTCCTAGTGACTGCACCCGTGTGCTTAAATCCTTGTTGGCCACAGCACTCTGACATTCAACCGATCAAGCGCAGCAGCCTTGTGATCGATGTACCAATAAGCGAAAGGAGCTTGCTGTCAATCTGGCCAGAGAGTTTGCTGAGGGCAGTCAGGAAGATGGAGGCAGGGTAGGCCTCCCCACCAGGGCTCGAAATTAAAAAAATCCTTAAATTGCCATTTGGCTACTAAGTTGGTAAAAAAAGGTTGCCAAATGTAAATTTTTAGTCACCAGATTGTAAAATCAAATAGAAGAGACACATTTTGTAGGCATACATGATGTACTCAATACTCAAGGGTCTGCTATGCATTACATGTAAAGGGCAATTTTGAAGAGGGGTAGTTTTTCGATACAAGAGAATTGTTTAATTTACTGTGCCTTAAAATAAAGAAGCTGCTGAATTAAACATGGCAATCCAGTTAGTCATCGATGAATCATGGGTTTTTGATTTATTATATCTACTCAAATAAATCATATCCTTCATTCACAAGTAATGTCGCTTTTCTTTGAGGTTGAAAGGTTGACAGACGAAAAGGTGAATTGCCCACTGGCAACCAGTTCTTGATATCTGGTCACTAACACTCAAGTTTTGGTCACATTGGTGACCAGTGAGTCACAATTTCAGGTGCTGGTTACCATGCAACCATCGTAACCCTGCCATTTTCAGCCAGGAGATTATGTGGCCTGCATCAAGAGACCAGCACTGTGAACACTCTGAAAATTCTTCTTGGCCAGTCAGTTTACTCTGGTACAAAGCCATATCAACAAACCGGTGCAGACTGCAACTCGACGGACTGCCGTGGCGTGAGAGCATCAGCAGCTTGACTCCAGTCTCAATCCAAGCCACCAAAAATCGCCTGGGGGTTTATCGGCTTCAGACGTCCAGAAGGCAGATTCACAAAGCCATTGTGAAAGACCAGCTACTTTACAATGACTCTGGCCCCTCCAATGTGGTAAAGAATTGAGGGGCTTTTTCACTCAGGATTCAGGTGTTTGCTCAGTTTAAGGATTTTCCAACCAGTTTCCTTTAAGAGTTACCAATAGAGTTGAAACTCAGTCTCATCAGGATTAAATCGCAGACTAGACACCTTCATTTAATGCCTTCTCAGTTAGAGAAGGTTGAACTTTATACTTTTAAATGAATACTTTAAGGTACTGTGTAATCAAGTTAGTTCTCACTCCAAAAGGAGTTGATTAAAGCATGTTTGTGAGTTACCTCACAGTTATAGTTCAGTGTGCGCCTTTATTCTTTTTGACATATGGTACCAACAAGTGCCTCTTTTAGTTAACTTCCAATAACAAACAGAAAATGTGCTGTGTTTCTACCAAGTTATGGAAGAACAAGAAATGAGTTCTGTTCACTTTGATCATCAAAATTAATTCTTTGCTTGCGCAATCATTGTGTTAACAGCCCGTGCTCATTCCATCAGGTTATAGAGACACAATTTTACTAACCCTTTCACTGCAGGTCATTTCTTCACCCCTGTGATTTTTGAGCCTTTTTTCTTCATTGAAAAAAAGAAAGAAAAAAATCAAATAGTCATGTTTTTAAAGTTTTTGTAAGTTTAGTCATATGCAGTTTCATTGTTTTTAGGATGTGCAAAAGTTTTCGTACCAAGGCTACATTTTAGAACATACTCAGTATGTCGTAAAATAGCAGTGAAAATAAAATAGTAAGCAAAGAAAGAAAGAAAACGCAGTAAAATATATATACTGTAGCAAGCTTCATGTAGCATGTCTGATTTACAGCGAGACATTACAGGGGTAGACTGACCCGCAGTTCTCTTGCAATGAATTTGCAATGAAGGCAGAGCCTGCCATGAAGACAACAAAGCGATGTCTCCATAAAGCATATGAAGTTGGTACTGAACCAGACTTAGCCATCTTGTACTACTTGAAAACATATACACAAGGAGTTGGATCCAGCCCAGAAACCTAATGATATGGAAAACAAAGAACCCACTTCCAGCAATGAAGCAGCTTCTCCAACAAACCGGCAAGCCAGAATAAACAGAGGTGGTATTACAACCACACAGCCAAAGATCCTCAACCCCTCAACCTCCACAAAGTTGATGTGGTGAACATGAACCCACTCCATTCAGGTGAAAATGTGGTGCAAAGGACTGTTATTAGAGGAAATACAACCAGTATTTATACACAATTGAGACATCAGATGGTAGAGTGTACCACATACAACAATTACATAGTCAGTTTTTTTTTTTTTTTTTTTTGAAGGTAGAGCTCATGATGGCTTTGTTTTGTT
>Ga0099803_1079962_pt1 | contig 15315 bp, 12 predicted proteins | sample Orb8nscriptome_6_FD_81142 | JGI IMG/M metagenome (GOLD analysis project Ga0099803, IMG submission 81142) | Coral microbial communities from Puerto Morelos, Mexico - Orbicella 8 T C metatranscriptome (Eukaryote Community Metatranscriptome) | ecosystem: Host-associated > Invertebrates > Cnidaria >... | reverse complement strand
GTTCCTAAGACATTTTGACAGCAATGAGAGGAATGAATATATAAATTTACAAAAGAAAGAGAAGTTCTTGCCCTGTTCAGTTCTCTGTCATAAAAATATCATTTACATACACTTATTACATATGGTTTGTGTTTAAAACTGATATAATGTACACTCTGATTGGCTAATTCTAGTGCATTATTTACATTTACTTGGTATACGTCGGTAAATCATAAAACATCACGTGTGACTGAAATAAAAAAATAAAATTATTCTCCTGTAATACCCATGGGCCAATTATGGGCATGCTAAAAAGGTCCTAACACAAAGTAAAAAGAAATTAAGAAAACTATTCCTTTTTCCTGAAAATTGTAGCGAGAGTGCATTCTATCACCCTGACGAGATAAAATTTAAGGAGAATAGTTATACCACAAATGAATTGGTAGGAGACAGGACAAAAGAAACAGCCGGGAAGGAATTGAAACTTTCTTTGAGGAGCAAAAAAGTATGCATGCACAACGAAGAAAACAGTCAGTGACATTCAGTTAATGAGTTAGTTAATAAAAAAATTAGTGTGAAGAAAAGAGTAGAAAGAGAGAGAGAGAGTGGAGATAGGAGAGAAAGGTGTGATTATTTGTTTTGGATTTTGAAATTAAGTGGGACGGTACGGCATGTCTGAGACCTGCCCATACCAAAATATTTGCTTTTTCATCTTCTTCGTAATAATAGTATAGGACTCTGTAATATTTAAATCAAATCAAAGGTCAGTTACATGCGTAATACCAGATTTGAAAAATGTCGTATAGAATATTGGTTTATTATCTATACGAATGTCTTTGTTATTCCATATGACATTGTGCCACAGTTTCTCTGCAGAGAGCTCGTCTCGAAAATCCACCCACCACTGAAGCAACTCGGTATAAAATTGAGAAGAGATTGTGAGATCCTTTATATTATAATTGCAATGAAATAAGAAAGGGCTGCCAAAACTATTTAGTATGTGATGTAAGTAATTTTTCCATGTGCCGTCATTTTCGCTGAAAATTCTCTTTAGCCAGGCTAGTTGTAAGGATTTAATCATTGTTTCTAAATCAATCATTTTCAGTCCACTCTTTTCATAATCATTTATTGCAGACAAACGTGTAACTTTGTCTACGCCTTTCCATAGAAATTTAAAAATCAATTGGTTCAGTTCTTGGATAACTCCCTTGGGGGTAGTTAATGACGATACATAAACAAATTTTGGGACAATCAGGGATTTTATTATTGTTACCTTTCCATAGAGGGAGAGACCTCTTGCAGACCAAATGTTTGTAAGTTTCGTAACACTGTCCAGGTTTTCTATGAAGTTTTTTTGTGTAGTAATTTCTGATCATAAGAGTAATAGACCCCTAGGGCTTTAATTGGTTCATTTGGCCATTTAATACCAAAGGGTTTTGTTTTATTTTCTCTTGAAGATCCAATCCACATTCCTTCAGTTTTGGTGGGATTAACCTCTAAACCTGAGAGCTTCTTAAAATCGTCGAGCAGCCTGAAAAGAGTCTGAGCTAAGTTAACGTCTGAGAGAACTGCCGTTGTGTTGACTGTGTATTGGAGTAACTTTGTTTCTTTCTTGCCAACAGTGATGCCTTTTATCGTTGAATTTTGTCTAATTGCAATAGCCCAGGTTTCAATGGCCACCACAAAGAGATATGGAGAAGGTGGATCTCCTTGCCTAACTCCTCGTTTAATTGTGAAGTAATGAGAGGTGATGCCATTGTTAATAATGCAGCTTTGTATATTTTTATAAAAAGTCATTACCCGAAGAATAAAATTTGGACCAAAATTAAATGATTCTAAACATCTTTGAAGAAAATTAAGTTCCAAACTATCAAAGGCCTTCCGGAAGTCAATGAAGAACAACAAACCGGGAATATCTTGTTTGGCTGTTAAGTCCATTATGTCAAAAATTGATCATACTGTTTCACCGATATAGTGATCTTTTATAAAACCAGTTTCATTGTGATGGATAATGTTCAGCAAGACATTTTTTATTCTAGTGGCTATAGCTTTAGACATAATTTTTGCGTCCATGTTTATAAGCGAGATTGGTCACCAGTTATCCAAAAAAGAGCGGTCCTTTCCTTTCTTTATGATAAGTGTTATGACTGCTTGTCTTTGCGAGCATGACATTTCACCTTTTTCAAAGCATTCATTTGTACATTGAATAAACGGTTCACTAATTAATGGCCAGAATTCAATGGGAATTCCATCGTTTCCAGGAGTTTTGTCATTTTGGAAACACTCTAAAAGCAAGGCTCATTCTTCTGAAATGATTTTACCCTCACATGACATCTTTTGTTCTTCTGAAAGTTTGGGAATTAATAAATCTTTTAGGAAAGTTTCAATCGCTTCATTGCTCTTGTTCCTACTCGTGTATAACTCTTGAAAAGAGCGTGTTCGTACAAGATATTAAATGGATCTGTGGTAATCGAACCATTGATATTTAATTTTCTCATATGCTATTTGATATGATTTATCTTTTCTAGATTCAAAAAATATTTGGTACTTTTCTCACCGTGCTTGTGCCAACAGGTTCGTGCACGGATAATTATTCCTTTGACTTTTTCTTCATAAAACAATTCCAGAGTTTCTTTCACAATTCTCATATAAAGTGTAAATACTACATTGGGGCATAACCTCTCATTAAGAAAATAGGGCCCATGTACCCCCAACCAAAAGCAGTGGTACTAATAAAATGAAATAGTAAATCAAAATCAAAGTAGAGGTTTAATTGCAGACAGGATTTACGTGCAATCATCTACTTGACATTTGGACTATATAAGCATTTCACCAAACCAAACTAATTGGACAGAACAAAATTAAAACAAGGAAATCTACACAATATGCATATCACTTCATCTGAGTAGCAACAGCAAATAACTTCTCAATGAAAGGTAACTGAATGAAAGAAAGGATAAAGAAAATTCGTTTAAGCTTGCAGTGTTAAAGTTTAATAATTATTCACGCTTAAATTTGAATACTACAGTGTGTATTTTTGCCAATTTAGCTTTGCGGTCATTTTATTGGCGGTAGCTTTGCCAGTCTTCAACCAAATTAACCTGGGAATTCACCCAAGCATTTCGCCAAACCATGCATGCAAATAAAACAAAATGAGGAAATCTCCATACTTTGTAATCACAATATGCAAATCTTCACATAGGAACATCAAAAGTAAATTTAGCAAATCCTGTTCACTTCGGCTTAAAATGGTTTGTACACCTGTCTTAGTTTTCAACAACAGAAGAAGAAATTTTAGCAGTCTACGAGGCGGCTGTGCCAACTAACACAGAGAAAACTTCAAAACTCACCCGGCTGTGTTTACAAATAAGGTTTTGGTTAAGCTTATTTTTAGACGTGAGGTTATAAGCTTAAGTTGACGATGAAAATCAGCTGGAAACTTAATTTGTTTACAACTTACAACAACCTCCACCAAACGATTCACATGTCATTGTTTAGAGATGAGTGAAATTAAAACGATGTAATTTATAAAATATCTCACAGCGTGGCTTCAAATAAGGAAGACTTTAAAATGGATTGCAATTGAAAATAAGCTTATATCGCCGAAGTAACTTGTTAATTTTCATAGCAAACGCAACAACAAAAGTCACTTACCGCAAGTTGCCAATTCAGTTCAGCCAGTGTAAATCTTCCAGGCAGAAACTTGCAGCAAAAGTTGTGAAGACTGAACTGAACTAATCTTTTTGATAGATCAACCAATCGACCACTTTTTTCCACTGTGTTTACTGTTTTGTAATTTCTCTAAACACTCAGGCATGTTTGATTTCTCTTGTTCATCACCTGACCAAATCATGTGACTTTTCTTGCACGGCTGCACAGCATCATGTCGCACGAATCAGTTAAAACTTAGGACTGCAGTCTTCTGAGTCAATATATCGGGTACTTTCGCCTCCTTTCTATGGCCCTCGTTAGCTTTGGTTCACGGCATTGTTTGGTATTATTTCACCTCCTTTCTCTAGCCCTTGACTGGCGATAATTCACAGCATTGTTCAGTACTGTTTTACCTCTTTCCCCAGCGCTGGCCCGCTCTTTTTCGCGATCTTCGCTACTTCTTTGCGTTTTAGTTCCTGCTTTCTGTTTTTTTGCCTCAGTGCAACCCCATCTTAAAAACATTAGATCAACCTCTGCTATCGTTTGTCGACATAACAAATAGAAATGAAATTAAAAATCTTGCCAAGAAAAATGGCATTCTTCTGCTACAAACGGAGGGTGCGTGTCTCTGTCAACCTATTAGCTGGAGTATGGCCGCCATGTTTGGCAACTCCGCTGCCATTGTCGTCGTTGTCATCGTTGTCGTCGTCGTGCATACGCGCCCATGAGCAATACCGTTAGCCATGATAACCATGTGAAAATCCATTCATGGGTTTCCTTTTCTTTCCCATATGAGTATGGGGCACCGCTTGGCAGCCCTTTGGGCTGCTGGAGCTCCGCTATCAAAACTTGTGTTCAAGGTTTTCTGACTTTCATTGTTATCACATTGAGGGGTTTCAATAAGTTTTTTAGCAGGTGGGCATTAGCGTATGACAACAGGGCAAAACAAGTACAAGGCCCATAGGGCCTTGACAAGCTAGAGGGTCCTGAGTATTCCTGCCCAGAAATTTTGAAATCAAAGACTAGCAGGATGCATTTTCCTGTAATTTGGAGCATAAAAGTGGATAAATCAGTTTTCATAATCTGCTACTCAGTCTGATTACATAAAAAGTTGGTATTACAATAATTTATATTCAGTATTCCATACATGTAATTACTGGCTTTGACAGGTTTCTAGCAAAAACAAACTTGCAAGATTTTTTTTAGTAAACTGCACAAGCAAAATTCTGCATGCATCTATGTGTATACTGTAAAGAGACTTTATACATGAGGTGTGAGATGGCTTCTTTCCATTGTTTTAAAAGTGACTTAATAGTGCAGAATAAAGCTTTTCAATGTCCAGGTGAAGGATTAAACTGAACATGTTATTTTTAATTCAGTGCAGACAGGTTATGTATTTTTGTCCGCCGTTTGTGGGAAAATGAAACTTGAAACTCATACCAGCAGGGAATAAATTGGTCATATGCTAGGCAACCAGTGAAAATAGCAAACTGATTGTGATGACTATCTATAGCTTTGTCGCTTTCTAGGGCCAGCCAGGCCAGGCTGAGAAAAAATTGTATACTTCCTTCACACTTTATAGACAAAGAGCCAGAAACAGAAAAAAAAGAATGTATATTGTGTTTTCATACTATTTCGCTCTAAATTTATAGTGATGAACCGTGAACTGGGGAGTTTTTTAACCAGTGGTAATTGGACTTCACGGTCAATTTCAGACCATTTACCCTTGCAGCGAAATGCAGAAATACATTTAAGTACATCAACATGAAGACAGTACTATAAAATCAAAACAGGCTCTTTTAATGAAGTTTCCTATACAAAAAAGTGAGTAATTTACTCGTCCTTAGGAAAACTATCCATGAAAAACTTTTCACTATTCACTTTGCAGTGCTTTTTTGACATACTAAATAAATAAACTCTTTCAGTATATTTTGCAACTCAAAGTTTATTTCACATGAAACTCCACCTACCTCTGGACTTCTTACTCCAGTGGTGCAGAAAAATATTGAGTTATTTGGCACGTGATTTTGACACATTTCAATTGGGTTTTCATGCATATAAGAAGTTTCCACAATGCATCATTGAGCAAATTTACAGGTGGGTTTGGTTTGCAATTTGAAGATACAAGAGTGATAACGCGTACTATAGCTGACAAAATCATGTTTTCTGTGACTTGAAATAAGCTTTTTTTTAGAAGACTGTCTTCCTCCGGGAAATAACATGGGACAGCAACAGTACTATTTAAATTATCAATGAAGCAGCCGGGCAAAGCTCTGTTCTCAGCCAATCAACTTGACTGGTGCCCAGCCCTTAATGAAACCCCTGCACATTGTTATTAAATAAGATTTCCTGTATACATTATTAGTGATTTAACAGGCTCACATTGTTTAGGGGTAGAGCAACAACCTAAGAGATTTCTTCTGCCCATCCATCTCTCATTAATGTGTGCAAGGTCATGAACTAAGATCCTTTTCTTTCATTTTATGAACTGCTGGTTGATAATAATATTTTGTGTTTTTTAAGCTTCATTAATTTGTTTAGTTTTGCTGTTGCCTTTTGATCACTTTATCTAAACTACATGTGGTATGTTTATGTGCTGTTCACTGTTGGGAGAGTTTCTCTCTGCCACTCATCATATTCATGTTGAGTTTTTGTAAGCTAGTGCTTTCATCTTTTAATTGCAATTTATTTTCATAGGTGCTGTTGGTTTCTAGTCAATTTCTGTTTGTCTTCAGATGTATTGTGTACTTTAAGTTTGGTTTCTAGCAACCACATTATACAATAATAATTACTGTATGTATGACTAAAACGTTTGTTTGTGCACTGGATGTTTGACTATTTTCATTGGCTTTGAAATCTGAAATTATCTGATCAGTCTGATTAGCTTTATACTACTTATATCTAAAATTAAGGTAACTTAAAACATTTCTAAAATAATTATTGTCTCCTTCCCTTACATGCATATCCTGGAAACTTGATAAGATGAGGAAAGGACCGGTAAGTGATGTTTTCTCTCACAAGTCAAACTACTAATAAGGCTCTTGTTGAAAGTTCATTCCATCGAGTTTTCTCCAAAGGATTTCTGAAATAAATTAAACACTCGTTTAGGGAATTGGGTTCAATTGACCATGATGATTGAAAACTACTAACCTCCAACAAGGTTAATAATCTTAACTGATATCTAATCAGAATACGGCCTTTTAGAAAGTTCAAGCTGTCTTTTCTTACCTACTCATCTACTTATAGCTCAGGAAGCTACAGCTATAGTGACTTCATTACTTTTGGATGATCTGCTTATATAGGCTGTTTTGTCCAGTTTGTCTGTTATGGTTATAGCATGGTAATAAAATCAGTGTGTAGAAACAGTTGAGTAGTAGAACAGCATTTTACTTGGCCAATTAAGCCAGGTTATCAGGCAAACACACAGTCTTTGTTCTTATTGTTATGAAATTACATGTAAGTTATCACAAAAAAGCAGATGATTGGCTGAAATCAAAATGATGACGAAAGGCCATGCACTAAAATGCATGCATTAAAGCGTAACACAATATCTCTACAAACATTCCATTACATCCATCTTAATCTTTGGCATTCATTTGAAGCCTTTCATTGATGACTTATCAAACCACATACTGGTAAAATGTCTTCATAATAAGTGCAGTTTCGGATAAATATAGTTTCAAAGGAAAAAAAACATTTCTATGGCTTATAACAGGCTGCAAGTGATAAAGAATCAAGGTACGGTGTATAAACATTTCCACATGCACATTGAAGTACGTGTGTATCATGAAATAAACCGGAAACAGGCCTGTTGCCATCCACATTTCATCTGTTTCTTGTCAAATAATCCAGTAAGTCTGCTGATAAGTATTCCACATTGTTATTTTCCTTAGTAGAAGGACCTTCACTGATATTGAAAAAATGATAATATTTCCACACTTTATACCTGGCATTTACCATACATGTAGATCTTGCACAACATCCAGCATGTTGAAATCACAGAAGGCAAGGCTGTCAAGCTGAGTGTCATTATTTTAGGAGTGCAAAAAAGCAGCGTACAAATAGTGCTAGTGAAATAAAGAATTAAATGAAAGACATAAGTTAAAGACAGGAATTCATTTTAATGTTTTTTGTGAAAAAAAAAATGATATAGAATTTGTCTGTACTGTTTTAAGTCTTTTATGCCACTATAAAACTTGACTCACATGCATCTGAAACCCTTAACCTGTTAATTTTTTTTTTTTTTGCAAAACAAGGAAAGAGGAGTACGGAACATTATATATGGCTTTTAAAAAGAAAAACTTACTATTTCAATTATGACAAGGTTTTCGTTGACAGTTGACCCCCCATGGATTTGTAATGGATGTGTGTAGATTTTTTTGCAGTATTCGTGTCTGGCAAAATTTCAGTTAAAAAGTATAATTTGATTCCAGGGTGGGTTACTTTCAAATTTGTAGTTTTCATACCCTTATTTATGCACAATCACTACTTGTAAAAACTACCAAATTTGCCCAAAAGCAACGAGCTCAGTTAAGATGTTATTTGTCAAATTGTGCATCTTTTGACAGAGCAATTCCCCAGAATAATAAAGGATACTTCATTAACTTGAAACGCTCTTGTTATGAAATAGCACACATGTTGAGTCATTGTTTGCCAGTGCACCATATTTAATAGAAAGGAATTAAAGGGTTAAGGTGGCTGAACACAGTTTTGGATACCTGTGTTTCATTCACCTTTTTCTCTAAAACCCTTGATCATTTGGTCGCCAAGAATGGCAGCACGCAAGTTAACAACAAAAACTTTGTATTTTTTTATACTTAAGCTGACATATGTGCTATTGCCATTGTGGTTCTCGAGAAATAGATGTATTTCTGAGAAAGCTATACCATATTCAATCACAATTTTTTGACATACTATGCATGCGCTGCTTTTAACTGGGTTCTTTCGCTACTAATGAAAAATCTGCAAATTGCTAGGTTCTTTGCATCATTACCTTTTCTAACATACATTTCTAATAAAAGACAAAACAATAAATACACTGTGTTCAATTATGAAGAAAAATAGCACAGATAGCACGGGCATTGAGCAAATAAAATGATTGCTGTATCAGCACCATGTTTGCTTTTTTTGATCCTTGTGCACCTGCTGAATTGCATTAGCAAGAACGTGCACGGAAATATTGTGTTCAGCCACCTTAAGGCTTGTTCTCACTGGTGCATAACTATAAGCATAAGTCATAAAAGTATGGAATTTCTCTGCCTTCTCCTTGTACCCACACACCCTTTGGCATACTCCTGCTTTAACCAGAACCACAGCAAGTCAGTGAATAGAATGGACATTAAAGGGACAATGTCATGAATTGCACATGCGTGACGTTTCACTCGAAACTTGAAAAAATCAGGTGGAATTTTTCAAGTTTAAATTTGGCAAATTCAAAATGGTACTGACTGGTGGAACCAGTCGTGGTGTGTGAACAAGGGGAAACTTACTGTGATTAATAGCCCATGGTACTAACACAGAGAGATAAAGCTGCCGTAAAGGGATAATTTAGAAGGCAAAATATTCCATACTTGTTTTGGGCAAGGTTAGGGACAGCCTGTCAGCCCTGAATATGGTGCTCCTCCACAGTGAATGCAGAGTCTTGGTCAGTTGAGGTACTCGGCTCATCTTGATCTCCTTATCATAGTTGGGAACCTGTATTCATTTAGCTTTTAAATGATGCATTGATCATAGAATTTTGTAGAGATTTGCTGCCTGTAAATATGGAGAATACGATGACAGGTCGGAAAATTCGGATTTTCTTTGGTTGCGTCAAAAAGACCCTTTTGGTGAAGTATTTTCAGAAATATACTTTCAAAGTTCCAGCGACCTCACATTTTTGTGAAATCTAGGAAAGTCCGAAATACCGCTCAATCAACCAAGATGGCCGGTACAGAAAGAAGGGAACTTGCCTGGATTTCATATTCACACAGTTTGTAATTTACACTTTGATCATTTCTCTGAGCTAAAATTCATCTTGAAGTAAATATGTTTTGTCTACTTCTTGGCCGTTTGAAAACTACAACCATCGCAATTTAATCTACATGTAAAATTTCAACTGATTTTAGAGGGTCATAACTCTTCTAGTATATGAATCTTTCAACAAATAAAAGGTTCTAAAGGAAGAGCTATGCTATAGGTATACCATATCATTTTGGCCTGTCAAAATTAAGCACGCTAGACAAAAAACTATAAAGGGTATTTTGACCAATTGCGTCTTTTTTAGACGAGCTAGCAAGAACTTCGATTTCGCAGTCATCTTTATGAACATAATTCGAAATACAGCATGATTATTTAGCTTTGTGGCCTCAAAATGGTAACAAAGTACGAAATCTGCATTCACATAGCTTTCAAATGGTGTATTAAATTTAGAAATCTGTTGAGAATAATATTTACCTGACACGGTTAGTATTGTGAAGTTGAAAGATACAAGGATCGTGTTACAATTCAGCAGTAGCTATAGTGAAATGCAGCATGATTTTTATACTGTTTAGCACATCTTGACCTTTAAATTGTTAAGTTCTCCAGAACCTGCTTTCAGTTAGCTTTGATATGGCATATAAAACTTAGAAATCTGTGGAGATTTATCAGAGAAACAAGGCAATGTAAGATCATTAGGCAGTAACTAGATGTGCTGTTACGAGTGCTGATCATTTATGGTACACAGCTTTTCTAAAAATAGCATGTGTGATATGCACATGCTAATAGATGCATGTCTCAAACAGTGTTTCTGCCAGACCACGCCATTGTGAGAATCCCGCGTTGTAATCAGAGATGGCCCCTGAAAAACGAAAAAAGGGCCAATTTAGCCATTTCCTTTTACAAGACTGCAGGCTTAACACAGGCACAGTATTTTAAAAGCCATCCCAGGGCTTGAAATTGCAACCAATATGGTCACCAATGCAACTAGCATTTCATCCTTGGTGACCAAAAATTTGGGTTTAGTCGCCACAATTGTAAGAACAGGTATTCAAAGATGGCTGACAACTTTGAGTGTGTTTATTGCATGTGCTTAGTCACGTGACATACAGTGTACATCATGACTGACTAGGGAGGGGAGAGTAAACTAACATTTTATGTCAAATCCTACCCTTCTTGATAAGAATTAAAACACTTCAAATTAAAGTAAAACATGTTGAACTAAAATAAATGTCAGTCTCTGGTTTAAAGAAAATAAATCAAAAACTGAACACAGTGTGTAGTTTTATGGGTCTACAGGTCAAGCCGGTTTGGTGCTACTACTTTTCTATCACTTCGGGTGACATATGGATCGGTAATGTTCTCCTTTACTGGTTCTGGGTGCATGTCTTGCTCCTGGGATGGTACATCTGGCAACAAGATGGGAATTCTAGCTTGGTCAGACTTAGCATCCCTAGGTGGCTCCTTGTCCTGTACTACAGTTTGGTCTGCTCAGGAAGGCAATTCTGCATTCACACCAACCATGCCCTGGTGCTGGGCAGACTTGCAGATGTTGCCTGTTGCAGCAATACTTTCTGCCATCTTCAGCCTGCACCACATAGGATCATGATGTATGGTGATGCTTGACTACAATGGTTGGTTTCCATACTTTGGAGTTTGTCCAAGGCTGGAGACAGGTCAATGTCTGGCAATGGTGTTGTTCGATAATCCAACAAGGCCAGGTACTGGTCATTTTTTTCCCACAACTTCTTAACAGTTTGCACAGCTCTCTCTACTTCTCCATTGGCTTTTGGGTAATATGGGGATGTGCTTAAAGCCATAATCTTTGACAAATTCTTCGAACTCACTACTGCTGAACTGGGGGCCATTATCTGATACCACCTCTGCAGGGATCCCATGGACTCCAAACTGCCTTTTCAACTCTTCTATCACAACTCCACTTTGTGGAGACTCCAACTTTGTAACTTCAATGAATTTGCTGTGGTAGCAGACAGAGTAAATAGTGTTCTCCGCGAAGCTCAAATAGGTCCAAGCAAGTGATGGTGGCACTGAGGACTTCAGTGGTTTTCGGAGGGCTGATTCTTGGCGTAGTCTGTACACACACTACAATTATTTACCAGTTGCTCAATTCCTACAGGCATTCCAGGCCAAAAGAATACCTCTGGCGCTTTGTCTGCATTTGACTATTCCTAAATGACTCTTGCGGATCTGACGGAGCATTTCAGGCCTAAGAGACTTTGGAACAATTAAGCGTGTTCCCTTGAAAAGGAGTCCGTCTGTAAGAACTACTTGTAGCTTGGGGTCTAATTTTGTCTCCTGGAATTCTTCATATTGTTTATCTGAGACTAAGAGGACCACATTTATCTCTTGGAATTCTTCATAGGCTCCATTGTCATTATTCTGCAGCATATCTCCACATCATACCCATGTATATTGAGGATCAATTTCAAAAGTCTCAGTGGTACTTGTGGTAAAGGTTTGTTGCTGATGGCTTGGAGAGGCTTATGATCTGTCTCAGTCACAACACTCCTGCCATACATGTACTGATGAAATTTGTCACAAGCAAAAACGACTGCTAACATTTCGGTTTCAATGGTGCGGACCTTGTTTCAGTGTCAGTAAGTGCTCGGGAGGCGTAACACACAGGTTTGTTATTTTACAACAGCACTGCTCCCAGTCCCTTTCCACTTGCATCGCACTGGATAGTTACTGGCTTATTGACATAGTATTGCAGTATTGGAGCTTGTGACACAAGTTGCTTGATCTTCCTGAAGCTCTCTATCTGTGGATGGTCCCAGTGGAACAATACATCTGATTTCTCTAGCTCTCTTAAGGGAGTGTCCATGGTGGACAGTCCAGGCAGATACCTGCTCAGAAACTACAAAGCCAAGAAGCCATTTCACATCTTTTTTGTCTTTGGTTCTGGGATCTCATGGATGGCTGTACCCTTCTGGGGATCAATCGTCAGGCCCTCTGCAGTTTGTGAGTGTCCTACGTAAAGTACTTCTCTCTGGCAGACCTTGCATTTCTCTTTGTTAAGTTTCCAGAAGTTTTTGCAGTCGTTTGTCATGTGTTGTTTCGTCTCCTCCAATGATTACATCATCCATTATGACCTCAACACCATCTAGGTCTTCAACCCTCTGGTCTATGGTTCTTTCGAAGATTTCTGTGGCATATTTTACTCCAAAGGACAGCCTTGTGAACCTATTGGAGTGTTAAAGGTGCATAGATCTAAATTTAACTGCCAGAAGCCACTTTTGGCACCTTGAAGATGGCTACTGTAACAACTTAATCAACAGTTTTCATAGGATGGGAGGCATGTGGGACTTCGTGGGAGGCACGGTGGCCTCATGGTTAGTGCGATCATCCCTGGAGCAAGCAGTCCAGGTTCGAGCCCTGGCTGGGGACACGGTGTGGTGTTCTTGGGCAAGACACTTAACTCTCACAGTCCCTCTCTCCACCCAGGAGCATAAATGGGTACTGGTGAATTGTTGGGGAAACCTAACAAATTGTGGGGGAGTGACCTGCAATGGACTAGCATCCCATCCATGGGGAGTAGAAATACTCCTAGCCATTTCATGCTACAGAAACCGAGATAAGCTCTGGCAGCTATGAGCCATCGGCTCCAAGGCTTCACTTTTTCATAGGATAGTGGGACCTCTTTATGGCAGCATTTAAATCTTGCGGATCAATGCACAATCTCACTGAACTGCTGGGCTTCTGAACTACTTCTAGTGTGTTCACCCACTCTGTCGGTTCCTATTGCCACACAATGACTCCATGCTTTTCCACCCTTTTCAGTTCTTCAACAACTTTCTCTCTCTGAGGTACTGGTATCGTCCTTGGGGAATGTATAACAGGGGTAGCACCATCAACCAGTTCAATATGATACGTCTCAGGCAAGCATCCTAATCCTTTGAACAACTCTGGATAGTCATCTAACTCCACTGTTCTTGTAGGTGGTTTGCTGCTGGTCAGCTGGTGAACTCTCTTTAGTAGGCCAAGTTTGACACATGTTTCCACCAAGCACTGATTCTACTTCGGTTTCTACAACAAAGAACCTTGACATCTTCGGTATTATCTTTGTATTTCGCACTCGGCACCACTTCTCCACAAGGTTTCAATCTGTGCTTGGAGAAGGATATCAACACAGTATTTGTTGTTTTCGGCAGAGCTTGTGGTCTTTGCTTGAGATTGTTGTAAGTGCTCAGTGACATAACATTAGCTTTTGCACCACTATCCAGCTGGAAGCAAACTTCAGTATCTTCCAGCTCAAAACTTCATAAAACTGCTCGTCTTCTGCAATACAGCTTGACTTAACTGAGTAAACAAACAACGAGTCATCTTCGCTTTCTTCATGGTCACAGTCCCCTTCTGTTTCCTTGTTGGAGTCGGCCACTTCTTGTAACTGATGGACATCCCTTTGACAAACAGAATTTTGAGAAATGATTCATCTTTTTGCAGTATCTGCACTGCTGCCCCATTGCTGGGCATTCCTTGTGTGTTTTATCATAACCACACCATCTGCATTTGTTTATTGGTTTCTTGTGCTTCGATTTGACATCCTTCATTTCAACAGTCTTTTCAGTAGGTGGCTTCCCTTTGTTTTTATTTGAACACTGCCGACGATTCCATGGCGTACGTTTTTCCTTTCCACTCACTCATCCGCATGAACGCTAACTCCTGCCTGATTGATCTTTATCCTGCTTCCGTGGCCAGTTTGTGCTTGATTTACGAACTGGAAAAATTATCAGATCAGCTTTGTGACTGTCTAACTTTGTGACTGTCACAACATTAACTTTGTTGTGTTTTCCATAATTTTATACTGTAGTATTAGTAACAATGCAGAGAAGCTGGGCCAGCATAGCATCATGGGTCACAAGTTACCTATCAATAGCAATTTGACTATGATGTTTGTCTGCCTCTTGCGTTTCTCTTGGCTTTATGTTAAATGATAGTCAATCTTAAAACAAAGTTTTGTTAAAGATGACTTCTAGTCCATACTGTTAAGTCTCAACACTCCTGTGTTATTAATTACAAACCACCTACCTTACATGTATCTTGGAGGCATTTTAAATTCTTTTCCCAACAGTTTCTTTGATTTTTACAGCTATGAAATGGTTTCATCAGGTGACCATATCAAAAAGAGGGAAACACAAATAAATATAAAGCTTTGCCTCCATAATTGTGGTTAACCTGAAACTGAATTTACTTCATGTAAGTAGTTACAAAATGTTTTATTTTGTGTCTTACGTGAAACAAAACAATAATCAAAAACAAACTCTCGTGAGTGCGCAGCATGGACTGGAAATCATGTTTAACATTATTCTGTGACCTTTCGTTTAGAATTTTCTATTTGACACCTTCACAGTTTGATTTGCATTATTGTGTTTATGGAGATTTCCTTGGTATGTTTTTTCAATTCATTTGGTTTGGTGAAATGCTTATCGGTGAATTTCTTTAAAAGGTAATGTTTCAAATAAATGTTAAGAGCAGCTGCCTATAAATATAGACCAAACATCACCACAAGTTGAAAAATCGATTTCGCACATTTTTTGCCCATAGATTGGCCCAAGCTAGGAAAAAAAACGGACCATAGTTCGTTTCTGCCAATACAGGTTTTTCTGGAAGAAATTTGGGAAAAATGATATGGTTTTGTCCCGATTGGGCTCAAAATGTACTTCTGGTTTTGCTGAATTTTCTGAATATTTGATTGCATCCCACACC
>Ga0099803_1247667_pt1 | contig 15893 bp, 16 predicted proteins | sample Orb8nscriptome_6_FD_81142 | JGI IMG/M metagenome (GOLD analysis project Ga0099803, IMG submission 81142) | Coral microbial communities from Puerto Morelos, Mexico - Orbicella 8 T C metatranscriptome (Eukaryote Community Metatranscriptome) | ecosystem: Host-associated > Invertebrates > Cnidaria >... | reverse complement strand
TAAATCGTTTTCTCGCGACAGAAAGCAGGGAAATTCGTGACCTTGTGTGTTCTCCATGATTTACTTTTAAGAAGACTAAACAACGACAACAACGGCTTTTGGTGTTGTAACTAAGCAACGAGTGAGGACCCTGGGAGCGAGGTTACCTGCAAGAGGTCTGGACCGTGGTCGCAAAGTCAAGACCCTACCAAGCTAATTTTTTTGGGTCTCGAGGTCTCGTGGGTTTTTATTTTCATTTTATACACGTCTCTTACAACTCGAAATTACAGTCCAACAGGTGAAACAGGTTGACATGTAACACCGTCACTCGAGGCGACGAGTCCACTTCATCAATCGTAAGAACCTTGTACGCCCTCCGGGAAGTAAGTGAAGTAAACTTGTGTGTGTTCATTTTATAATAATGAACAAATGAAAAACATTTGTTGTCTACCATGTATTTCTCGACTCGTACCAGGAAAAGTAAGTTTCGTCACATTGAAAGGTTCGAATTGGAAAGGTGGCTGTTTTGGGAAGCTTGTCTTGACGCACGCGTGCTATATTGCACGCGTGTCTTTTCACACGCGTGTCTTTTCGCACATAAGCGTGTCAAACAGCTCACTGCTTTGGACAAAAGCTTTAGCATGCAAAACAATATCTACCGTGACACTCTTTGTTTTGCTTATTACATATGCGCATATCTGAGAGATAGGTGACACGCTTAGCGTGCCGTGTCATCACACGCGTGCCCGTGCGTTCACCTTTTTCCCTACTTTCCCGTGGAGGGTCACAAATGGGAGTCATAAAAGCGGCATGGAAATTGTTGAAAAAATGATATCTCCGGTTCTATATGATACAAATCGTTCATTCAAACGCCAAAATACTGTATCTTTGAAGACAGGAGTTTTTATCAAGGTGTCTGAGATGCGCCGTTTGCATTAGTTTTAAATTTTTCTGCCAGGGAAAGTTTTGTCTAGCAGCTTGGTTGACGAGTAGATAATATTAATGAACTTGATTGTTCTCTGAAGCGTCAAGGCAAATGCTTAAGATAACTCTGGTTCTATTTGGCAAAATCGTTCATTCACACGCCAAAATACTATATCATTGAAGACAGGAGTTTCTAATAAGATTTATGTGATTCAATGTTTACATTAAGTCAATGTTTTTGCAAGGGAAAGTTCTGCCTAGTGGTATGCGTTGACAAGTTGATTACACAAATGAACTTTCGTTCAGCGCAGTGGCAAAAACATTGCTGATTCTGTTTGGCACAAAGGGTGTGTTCTCAAGTGTATGCAAGTATGAATAAAAAGTTAGTCAAGGTTTCATGTGCAAAGTGAGCGAGTGTTTTCAAGTTTGGATGAAAAAGTTATTTGAATGTGAAGTGAAGTGAATGATGAAAGTGTGGTTTTGTGTTTTCACAACCTTTGAATAAAAAGTTAGTGAAGGCTTCATGTGCAAAGTGTGTGTTCACAAGTTTGAATGTAAAGTTATTTGACTGATCACGATGGAGAACATTTCCCACAGGGGCTGTGTCTGAAATTCCTAAGAGGGTGGGGGTGAATATTCAAACAGGTTTCCAGATGGTCAACAGAGCTGTCATCATAGGTGGGCTGCTAGGGATATTTCCTGGCTATATGAGTTAGGGCCCAGGCTACTTTGATAAAAAGCTAAATTATGGAGATTGGAAAAGATGGTATTCCTTGGCCTAGTGCAGTACTGATACACTTTTGGGCCACAATAATCATTTCCTTTCTGAAATTTTCACATAACATGCACAGAAGGTTTTGACTTCTCAACAAATGTGTGACATTACACTTTGAAACACTTGAAGAGTGTGTAATTGTGTTATACTGTCCTAAATGAATTTTTCATCCAATTGTAGCAAGGGACCTTTTTCCCTCAGGAATTGAAACAACAGCTTGTCTACAAACAAATACAGTTGGACCTGTATAATAATGGCCCTGCATTAAGCGGCCACCCTCTATTAAGCAGTCATTTTTCAAAGTCCCAATTTTTCGTCAGTACAAACACTGTATTTGTTACTGTATTAGGCTGCCACCTCTATAAGCGTTCTGAATTAAGCGTTCTGAAGATCCTCGTCGAAAAAATGATATCTCCGGTTATATTTGACACAGATCATTCATTCAAATGGTAAAATAATCTTTCCTTGACAAAAAAATTGTTTGGTGCGCTGCTCACGTTTCGGTATGCGTCGGCAAGTCGTTTGGAAAGTGTTTATTGTCTGAACTGTTCTGAAGATCTTCGTTGAAGAAATGACATCTCCGGTTTTATTTGACACAAATTGTTCATTCAAACGGTAAAATGCCTTTCTTAAGCTAAATATTAGTTTATCAAAGTTTCTATGACACGCTGCTCACATTTAGTTATTTTTTTCTTCAAGGAAAAGTTCTGTGTTTAGGCATGCGTTGGCAAGTCGCTTGCAAGATGGTTATTGTTTGAAGCGTTCGGAAGACCTTGCCGAAAAAATTATATCTCCGTATATTTGACACAAATTGTTCATTCAAACGGTAAAATGCTCTTTCTTCAGCCAAATAATTGTTTATCAAAGTTTCACTGGCGTGTCGCTCACGTTTAGTTATTTTTTCTTCGAGGAAAAGTTCTGTGTTTCGGCATGAGTTGGCAAGTCGCTTGCGAGAATGTTTATTCTTTGAAGTGTTCCGAAGACCTGATTGAGAAAAGAATATCTCCGGTTATATCTGACACAAACCGTTGCAAATGGTAACATACTCTTTCCATGATGAAAGAATTGTTTACTGGAGTTTCTATGGTGCGCCGCTCACATTTTCTAATTTTTAATTTTCTTCAAGGAAAAGTTCTGTGTTTCGGCACACATTTCCAAGGCGCGCGCTTGCTTGGACCGTGTTTACTTTGTGTTGTAAAAAAGTTCATTTGGTTGTGTTTGCTCCATGAAGATGGGATTGTTGAAGCGTGTAGGTTCTATTTGACAAAAAAAAGTGGTAAATTTTTGATTTAACGGCAAGATACTCTCTCTTTTAAGTATATTCAGTCAGTTAATTTTCTGTCAAGTGCCTAATTGCGAAATGTTAGTTTCAGCCAACATTTTGCTAATAACTCTAGTCTGAAGGCATACGCGCATATACAGTATACGCGTATTCAAAATAAAGAAAACTCTTTCTCGCTCTGTGGCAAGCAGTCAAGCCATTGAAAACAACAATGACTTGTTAAGAAAAGAAAAAACAATAGGTTAGCTCATACATACTAATCAGGCATGCGCGTATATACTGTATACGTGTATGTGCGTATATGCATACGCGTATGTGCGTATATCCATACGTGTATACGCGTATTGGGCTGACGCGAATTACGCGTATATTTTGGTTCAGATATATCTGAGCAGCACTGTAAGCCACGTGTCATTTTACATATGCGGTATCTTATTGTGTTTAAAATGTGATCCATAGTTGACTGTTTGGTGTTTAAAATCATAGTATTTGGCTTTGAATACCATCTTTAAGCCAATCACAAACACTGTTGTTGTTCTCTGGTTACCTGGCTCTATTAGCCAATGAGATGAAGTGTTAAAAAACGTTTTGGCGTCCTCACGTGGAGTGGGTTTCGTACAAAATATGCGAGGTATTCTATGTTGAAAATTCGCATTTTCATGGCAGTTATTTTCGACTCATAATGGCTGCTCTACTCCAGTCAGACTTGGATGAATCAGATTTTGAAGTCGAACAAGTAGACAACGGTGACAGTGATAACGATATTTCCATTTCTACTGTCAATACAGAAGATCTTTCTGATCTTTCATTCTTGAAAGATGCTGGCGAAGATGCTGAAGTTGGTTGAAGTCACGATCCTGCTCCGGTAAACGTGACTCCTTTCACGTCAAGAACTGGAGCCGTGAGTACAATTCCAATTGATTTCTTCAACCTTTTCGTTTGTGATGAAGTGTTTGAGGCCATCGTACAAGAAACTAATCATAGTAGTATATAGGTACCTGCAAAAAACGATAAAAAAGTGACTTTCTGAAAAGAGTGTGTTTTGGAGCTCACAACCCTCTATGTTTTCTCTATTTTCTTGTACATGTACAATGAGCAATTACACATGCTGTAACATCCCTTTTCTGGTTGTTATCATGATCAGATGAGCTACTTGGTATAAAACATGGAGTGAATGTGACTACGACATCTGAAAGCAGCAATATTTTGTTGTTCACTTGGTTTTGAAAGTAGATCTTTGAAAAGCTTGTTCTTTTCAGTGCTGTTAGTACAACATTCATCGCAGCAATTACCACATTCATTCTTACTATGTTTTCAAAGGGAACCGCTACAGTGCAATGCTCAAAATGCTTGTTGTGAGTTTTGTGGCAAGAGCGTGATGTTTCTGTTTGAGTTTGACAACAACTGGTTGATGTATTGAATTCAGTTTGCAATTGTCTGCTTTGGGTATATGACCATAATTGGTCTGAGTACAGGGAGTATTTTGTCAATGTTGACCAATGTGTTGCAATTTAAAAGAAACTCTATGGCGAGACGTGAGATGGAGAGGTTCATAGTTGCTGAGTTTCCTGAATTTAAAGCCTTTTTTTGTAGCGATGTTTTTAAAGCTTTGCAGGAAGAGAAATAAAAGTTAAACATAACTTTCTTTTACATAATGTCGAATATTCAGCTGGCTTAATCTAGTTAAACAAGCAATGTCCTTTTTTGTCTTTCATCTTTTCATTAATTATAAACTTTTAATCAGCATTTTGATATCACTCAATATCTAGTACTTTTTTCACTGCTAAAAGTAGAAATTGACTGACCTGGGCTATCAAAGCTTGACAAATATTGGGAACTTACGGTTTTCTAAAACAGTCAGTGGTTGGACTTTGGTGACCACAAGTTTCGTTAGGGCTTATCAAAAAATACCCTTCTGGCTTTGAGTTAAAAGTGTTCCAAAAGCTAACATTATTAGTATTTGATTAGTTGTCGGCATTGTCTTGTGGCCCTGGCTACCCTCTGAACATTTTGTGTTTTTTATGGTCCATGGTGTGTAGTCTAGCTAAAAGCCTAGACATGGCTTCCCTTCTGTGTTATGGAATCTGTCCAAAAATGTCATAAGGAAGGAGGGAATGGCATTCTATCGAGCATTGGTCAATGGAGAAAAAACAACAACAACAACAACAACAACTACATAATGATATTATTATGCTGGCAAAAACTGAGAAATAATTTGTGATGGCCTGTTCACAATAATTTTTTGAGGTCTTGTCTCACAGTCGATAAAGCAGTGTATTGTACCATTTTCTTCCCAATCTTATTGAGTAGTTGGCAAACAAGTTTGGTTATTAACAAGGTCACTAATATCATAATCGGGCAAGTGGGGCATGTTACAGTGCCCTCAGTAAATTTCTGCTTCAAATTATGTAAGAGTAAGGTAGGTTTACGATGGCACCAACAGAAGTTCCTACTACTGATTTGTGTTATTTTAATAAATTCATTGGTGTCTACATTGGTGTTTACAAACTTGTCGTTGGAAACTCTAATTTTTCAGTTTTCAATGTGTTCATTTTTCCTGTATTCATTTTGTCTTTATGATTTCTTACCATAGAACCAGTTTAACTGAATTAGTTTCATCCATGAATACGCAGTCTTCTATGGTTTCTTCCTTGAATGATGACTTGTTTGTTTTCTGACTGTTTCAATAGTCTTGATCATCTGGGTTCACATTTAGCGCTTAAAGATGTTTGTGGGAAAATTCCCCAACATTGATTTTTTTCTGAGACTTTTACTACTCTAAAATGATGACTTAGTTTTGAAGAGAACATGCCTGGAAGAACGCCCTAAATCTGAAAAATTCAACTTTGTTAGCGAATAAGGCCACAGTGCCTGTAAGCCCAAAAATATTGCAATTAGATCTTTAAAGTGAAATGTTCTCTGCCAAATATTCTTTAAGTGGACTTATTAAGTGAATTTAGTCAACTGGTGAGGTTCCTTAAAGAACAAGTTTGCATTTAGCGCCCATAGTTTCATGGACCTTGCAGCCGCAAGATGGCAGGATTTGATGTCCTGTTGGCACAAATTTTGAAATTTTTTTAACTTCCCACATTGATTTTTTTTGTTCATTTTTGGACAATATGGAGGTAATTGTAAATAAAATCTGTTTCTGGAAAGAAAAGTAGGGGTCACTGAACGTCCAAGATCGTTAAATCCAGGCAAAGCTATAGCAATGGCCATCTGCCCTATTATATTATTATTATATTATTATTATTATTGTTATTATTATTATTCATCTTATTACTTAGCATGTGCTCTCATGCATGACGTGGCGGGGAATTTGCATGCGCAGTAAGGATGCGTAGAAACAAGTAGCACGAACGTCCTTAAATGACAGTGTAGAATCTGTTACCACAGGAATTCTTGAATGGGAATTGCAGATTGGTTGCTGTAATGCAGTGATCTTGGATTTCTCAAGTATAGTTTATTCTTCAGTAGATGACAAGAATCTATTTTTTTGAGGAACCTACCTGGGCCAAAACATCTTGTGGCTGTGAAAAAGCAGAGAGCACAAGCTGCTTTGTTTTCTGAAGTTTTTAATTTTATGTCAAATTGCTTTGTTGTGGTGTTTCTTTTGTTCATGAGTGGTACATGGCCTTGGTAAGTTAGAGATGCTGAAAAATCAGAGGAAGTGTCTTTGAGACTAGTAACTGGGACTTCTGTTTCTAACGGAAACAGGATTATTTATAGTATGGTACAGTGTTTTCTTTAACGCTCAGTGAAAGTGCACTGTAGTTGTTTTGTCTGTTGCACAACAGGAGATTACAACAAAAATAGGATACTAAGTGGATGAAGACAAGGTAATGTTGTCAAAAAGCTATCAAAATTCCTTCGTCACAATGAGTACAAGATCTTTTACTGGTGCAAACTATTTTGTAAAACCCACATGTATAAATACTACCAGAAGTTTTGGTGCAAAAGTGAGTGTTCATGAGGGGGAAGCAGTCAAGTACATAAAGAATTGGGTTAGTGCAAGAGAAGTGTAAGCAATGTGAAGGTGTTGAGGATTTTTTTTGCAATAACATTAACAGCAAACATCAATGTAGAACAACATTAAGAGATTTTGGACATGGAGCTGGTAAGATGTTCTTTTTGATTGGAGTGGTTTTCTGGGAGTTTTGTTATGGTGAAGGATATTTCTGGATATTTATTACAGTTGAGGTGCTGTGGCCAGGAAATAACGAGGATGTTGAAGTAGTGAATGTAATGATTACAAGCAGGATGGCTTGGGAATAGCAGTGAAATTTCTGTGTCACTTGAGCAGTAGGTCAAATAACTTAAACAAATAAATGGAATTTTGAAGGGGGAAATGTGTATTTTCATAAGCAGTATGAAGCCAATTAGCACTTCTTTCTCCAGGTGTTTTGGGTTTTGATTCCTTGTGGAGCTTGTTAGGTAAACAAGACGTTTTGTGTACATTAGCCCATTGACGCCTGTTGTGCCTGAAACCACCTGTGATGAGTGTTGGCCTTTGTTCCACTCATGACGTCATCTCCTTTGAGCAAAATTGACATCATTTATACTCAAGTTCTGCAGGAGGACACAATCTTTCCATTGATACCCAGATCAGAGTGAGTGGGTCAATTGAGAGTGAAATATGCACCATGGAAGGAGGAAATTTTCCCTCAACTACGATTGGCTGCTTGGCTTCTCTGTGGTAAGAATTTCCTGTCTCAATGATGCTTTCTCTGGAATTCTTGAACTGGAAGCAAGCCCAGTAGAAGATCAACAACATTGGCAAAAAGATAGGAGAAAAAGGAAGGATGAAAAAAAAAAAAAAAAAAATCAAAAGCCTAAAGATGTTGGTCACTTTCACAAAATTTTGATTTGTGCCCGCATGTGGATGAAACCTGTGCCACAAAGGTGGACTCTCTTTAACATAAAAATTTATTTCAATCTTTTTATTTACACTATATAGGGCATTTTAAATACAGTTTATAGGTAAAGTAATGAAAATAGTAAAAAAGTTAAGAAATTGAAAAAAAACCCATAATAGGAATAAACAAACGCGAGAAATAATATTGTTGACTATACAGTCTATAGGTAAACCTGAGAAAACACACAACAACTGAATAAGACTACAATCAGTTGTTACAAGAGCTACACCAAAATAACATAATTTAAAAACAGTATCACTCTAACAAAAGGAAACAAACTTAACACTTATACTTAATCTATTTCAAATTCATTCCCCTATAATTAAGCGTTTGGTTTTTCCAGCAGTTCAGTTCACCTTGCATTTTAAAGAGTTAATCTTGTCCTTGTCCAACAGCGTACCACCAATGTGCAACATCGACACAGGAATCAAACCTATTTAACACTTCCTCTATCCAACTTACTTCTTCTCCTGTTTACTTGTTTTACTGCTGTTTATTCTGGCTCTTCGGTTCACTTCAGTGCTTCACAGAGCAAATAATGGCAATCAGAACCATTTCTATCGCTATTGCTGTTTAGAGTTTGGTGATTCTCTTGTAATCATTTTGAAAGCTTGCGGGAAGCCCGTAAGTTCATTTTGTTTGCAGTAAAATTCAGGTAAATCCAGTGAGAGTTCAGCTAGTGAGTCGCTTGCTCCCCCAGATCTTTATGCTCTTTCCATTCTGAGGTAGTGACATGGAGTACTTGGAGTCTCCCAGCTAGCATGGTCGATAATGGTTTGCAAATCCACTTCAGAGATTGCCAAAGAGATCACACAGCCACTCCTCAATCCATGCAAAGTAATCCTATGGTTACCAAACACTTGAGGCAGTTCTTGAATGTAAGTGGACACATGGCTTTGTGTTGATGAGGATTCCAAAGGTCCTATGGCTATCTCTCCAGCGGGCATTGTAGGATAAAACCAGTAACCTTCAACTACTATGGCCATATATTTCGCACTCAAGCTTTCCTGGCATATGACTCTGTGAATTTGGAGAGCCTTTGCTGATGACTTCTCAGCAATGAATGTGCTTCTAAATGTTTTTTCCCACTTTCTGACCTGGCTCTGTACTGTAAACTCTCAACTCTTACAACCCCAAAATCATGAAATGTGCAAACGCCAGGTATTACAGCTAAAGAAAGGAAAAGAATATTATTGGATAAGGACTAATTACAAAAGTATTGAACAGATATGGTTATGCAATGAACAAATACAAGTTATTTAATCGAGTGTTACAGAATAAATGTAATTCTAAACAAGCTATTACTATGAGATGTAATTAAGCACTCCATGATGGCATGGCTGAGCAAAAATGTCATCAAGTGAGGTGCTAGTGGAAAGAAAGGCATGCTTTCATGTTGCAAATGTCTTTCTGAGTAGATTGGAGCTAATTTCACTCACATCCATGCTGAAAATGTCAAAAATGCCTAAAAAAAAATGTGTTTTTGCCAAAAACCGCCAGGTTTCAATGGGTTAAAGTAGTAAAGGAGCTAGGTGATGCTGGTACATCTTGAGAAAATTGGTAATTTTCTCTGTTTTTTTGTTAGGTTCATGGATGTGGTTTTGGGTCTTTTCAAGGTATTGCAAGTGGTCTACTTGCTGGAAAGATATATTACACTTGGTGCATCTATGTGGCTTTTCACTGCAGTGAACACGGCTATGCATCTGTGGACGTCTTTTTGTCACTCAGGTTTCCTGCAAATAAAAAATCTCTTCTTATGCATACTTTTTGGTCATATTTCGGAAGCTGGATAACCCTGAAGGAATGGATAGGTGAACTTGCCAAATTTAGGAGGTGGTCTTGTTGCTACAGGGCGACCGTAAATGGTCACAGGTGTAAATATTTAATTTTAGTAATTTGAGGAGAGCATGTACACGAACAAATCAGTTTGAATTATATGGTGTGAGATGTAGACGATCCTCGCATTTATCTCCTTTTCATTACTGTGTTTATGCAGTTGGTTTTCATTTGATGGAGCAACTGATTTCAACAATGGCTGCAATTGCAACAATTTGATGCAGGAAGAGAAAAGCAGGCATGCTCTTTTCAGGTATGGAGGAAATTTAATAAATAGAAAATTGCTTAAGTTCTTGAAAGGCCGCAGTTCTGGTTCGAGTACCTGGTTTTAACCCGGTATGAAAATATTATTTGGCAAGAACATTTTCATATCTCGATGCAAATCTTTCAGTTTGTTTGTGATTTGGCTAGACCACATCTAGCAAGACAAGACACAAACGTGCGATGAGCAATCCCAATGGAGAAGTGAGTAATTGTTGCTTTGGAATAGATTCCCAAGTGGTGGAGTTGCTTCTCTTGCTGATAGGATGGTGATCTTTCCAAATACTGATCAGAACTTCTGACCAGTCAGGGGATAAACCCTCAGTACCATTGTTTGTTTGAGTCGCTCATTTCTTTAACATCACCGCTCTGCAGATGTTCCATAGCTGGGAAAGTTGGCAAATTTGCTCACAAATTTGCTAGTGAATTTGCCAGCACAAAATCAGGTTGGGGAAGCAGCAGTTGGCAATCCCGCAATGGAAAAATGTAAGATCCACCACATGCAACTTTGGCGAATTCATTCACCTGAGGAATGACAAAGGAATTCTAAAGCGAATCGTTGTTTAGGTTCGCTCACCTCTTTGCATTGGCAATGTTTATAGATAATTAAAATGCCCTGTTATTTACCTTGTGTTACTAGTTCCTGGAAAAGCTTCATTTGAAAGAGGAACAATTCTGTTGAGGGGATTAGACTTTTTTTTGGCTCCTTATTGGTGGAAATTTCTTCAGTTTTGCTTAACAAACACTAACAAAGATAATTCTCACATCATGGTTTTGCCTCACTACTTGAAGAGAAGAGCGATTTCTTTCAGGACATCTCCAGGGTTATTGACAACAAGCAATGATGAGAGGATGTCGAGATAAGGAATTGTGTTGGATACGTGTAATGAAATTAAAACTTTATGTCGAAAAATCACTTGGCTGTGAAATGTCAAACTCTCTGGCTTAGGCGTTAGTCCCTCCTTTTGCGTGGTTCTCGCCCCCAGGAATTTGCTTTGCTATTTTTTTCACATGGTTTTCTTTCATGTCACACATGACGGACAAAGCAAAAGAGGGACTACTTGTAGTCTACCAGCTCCTCTTCCTCCAGTTGAAGTTCCTTGACAGCATCTCTATCTCCATACTTTCCTTTTGCCATTTCAGATGCACAAGAGAGGCCATCCATTTCTGATAACACAATATATAGTATGATGTAATAGCCCTAAGGACTCCTTGATCACAGCACAGTACTAGAATTAATTAATATACTAGGTTTAATAGACAAAGGAGAGCACATGTAAAGTGGTTCACTGTGAATACTCTTGAGGTACTCTCGTACCCCCCAAATGATTCACATTTGTGACAATTTAGAAAATTTTGAAGCAAAGGCTCTGTACATGAGGTGTGCTTGTTTTCCAAAATCTAATTCACAGCATAATTTCAGGTTTTATTGACAAGAAGAAAAAAAAGTTTCTTAAGGTCATCAGGCAAGATATGCCCTGCTTTGGGGCAGGGCATCAGTATCTTTGATCTTAAGGTGTTGTGGCCATAGTTATGTTTGGTCACAATAGGAGGGTTGCACATGTTGTGAGCATGCAATGACGGAATTTACGTCCAATGTAAACTTTGAACCTGTTAGTGCGACCCCTGTCTATGGGAATTTTAAGGGAGCTAATATCTTGGTGACTTAGAATGAGGCTTTGTAAACATCCTTAAAAGGGCCCAAGTTTGATGTGGATTTCTTCATGAAATGCTGACATTATGGGGTGAATAACTGCTTTGACATTCTTTGGGTACTTCAATGATAAGGATCACAAAAGTACCTTTGTTTTGTAGTCAAGTCAACGTGAAGAAGTGTACAATGATGGCATGCATGAAATGCCTGTGATATTGTTATGCATCAGTTTTCCAGAATGACCTCATCCTTGTTAAAGAACATACATGCATATATTTTATTTACTCTAATCAATTTTAGGTAGCTAAAATAAGCTAATATCTTGGAAAACATAAATAAAAGAAAATGCAATACTTATACAATAAGTATGCTAAAAATAATGAAAGAGCTAAACTATGTACATAATAAAACTAGAGACAAGTTGCATTGCTAATGAAAAGAGTCATCTGCAAAAGTAGAGGTTCTAAGTGAGTCCGGAAGAGAGTTCAATAATTTAGCAGCTAAATATGAAAAGGAATGCAGGCTGGAAGTTGTTTTTGGATCAGGAAGAGTGAGAATATAATTGGAACTGCTATACAGAATATAACATTGGAACTGCCATAGAGTACTGGTCAAAGGGATTGCAGCATATTACACACATGTAAAGTGTGTGTACTACACGCACATTACCAGCGGTGTCCACGCACCTTACACACTCCTTGTTAGCAAATAAATGAAAATGCATCTAATTACATGTGTTTAATTACACACAGTGGATGTGATATTGGTCGGAGTCCCACTAGCACTTGACAGCGCTGTTACAATGTTGTTCTGACCTCTTAGGTTAACAACAGTGTAACAACGGTGTCACAACCTGCGGTTCCACTAGCAGTTGTTAACAGCAGTTCCAAATTTGTGGCTGACAACTTGTCAAATATCAGCTTACAATTTTGCTGGACAAGCAAACTCAAAGCAAGATGGCTGATGAATGTGTTGCTGGTTTATTTTTTATCGTTATTTTAATACTTGTCGCAAGATCTAGAAGGATCAACCTTTATCTCCATATGGTCTTGAGGGAATTTCTGCATCGTCGAAGAATGATTCTGGCACAGGCTCTGAGAGCTCGAAGAGTTAGAAGGAACCGTCCCGTTTGGGTTTACCCTTGGCCACAACTTTGGCTAGAGGAAATGCTCAACAACAGAGCCCTTAACAGCCTTTGGAAAAGACATTTTAGAGTTTCTAGAGGAACATTTGATTACATCTGTGGCATGGTTTCTCTGGAGTGAATGAATTAGTAGGATGCAATTTACCTTTCCCAGCTGGTAGAGGGCTGGTAAGCAGTCCAGTCGTTAAGATCCATAATTCTAGTGAAATCTTTGTTGTTTATTTCGCGTGTTCAGAGTGAGTGCTAAAAATCTGAACGTGACCTTTGAGATGAAACTAGATCACTTTAGCGCGTAAATTCTTATCGCGAAATGGACTTCCTGTTTAAAAAACCTTGATTGGTCTATCTCAAGTGGATTTAGATAGACACCAGATAGATTGTGCTTTTAGAGTTGTAAACAGCATTGTTAAAATCCTTTGATTAAGCCGCGTAACCTGAGCAACAGACACTGACTGACACAAAAAATGGTCGGTCACACTTGAAACAGTGTGACACCGTTGTAACAGTGTTGTCAAATGTGCTAGTGGGATCTCAGCCATTGGGTGTAAAATTACATGCAGTCATTCAAGTGCAACTCTGAGGTCTTGGGGCAATTTCTACATCATCGAAGAATGATTCTGGCACGGGCTCTGAGAGCTCGAAGAGTTAGAAGGAACCGTCGCGTTTGGGTTTACCCTCGGCCACAACTTTGGCTAGAGGAAATGCTCAACAACAGAGCCCTTAACAGCCTTTGGAAAAGACATTTTAGAGTTTCTAGAGGAACATTTGATTACATCTGTGGCATGGTTTCTCTGGACATTCAACACCAAAATACACGTTTTTGACAAACGATTCCCGTTCAGAAGCGTGTTCCTATAGTCCTGTGGAGGTTAGGGTCAGGGAATTCTTATCAATCAACTGCGATAACGTTTGGCATTGGAAAGTCCTCTGCATTACAGGGCGATTTCAAACATGGTCAGTTTTCCAATGTAGGAGAATCAATACAGCAAAGCAAAAGCATAGACTGACTTCTTTTCTTATGTTGAATGTTTCAGGAGCAAAGATCTTTGGATATGGTTTTCTAGAAGGACATTATTTGTGAGAAAATAACCGTTATTGATTGTCAACACGAAATGTAGTTGCCATCATGGCGACTAAACCAGAATTTTTGGTTGCCAAGGATGAAATGTTAGATACACTGCTGACCATATCAGTTGCAATTTCAAACCGTGGGATGGCTTTTAACATACTCTGCCTGTGTTAAGCCTGAAGCTTTGTGAAATGAAAGGGCCAAATTGGCCCTTTTTTCCTTTTTTTGGGGGCCATCTCTGATTGCAACATGGGATTCTGGCAGAAACACTGTTCTTCACAACATATGTATACTCATGGATGATCAGTTGGATGAAGACGATGACGACGACAGTGATGATGATGATGGTGATGGATATTTAAGGGCGGATAATGCGGCCTGTAGGATAAGACAAGCTATTGCAGACTACCTTTAAACCTCAAGAACTTTACACTCTCCAACTTCACTTTATAAACTGATCAACACTCTGTAAAATAAACATATTCCTAGAATTTTATTTAATCTTACGATTACAGTGAATGTGACCAAGTTCAATTAACAAATATATATATCTAACCTGTAGCTACAACAGAGAAATATATGCCGATTAACATAAAAACAGTCACTCGTTCTATTGTTGTGAAACAGAAACAACACATTGATCTTATATTTCAGTCTTTCTTAACCATTTTTCCGAATTCTTCCTTCTCTCTAGGGCTGCCATCATCTGTTCCTCTCGCTCCTGGCTTTCCTTAAATATAGCCAACCATGAGTCATTGTCATTTTGCCCAGACCCTTTAGATGAGCGCTTTTTCTTAGTCACCTTGCCACCTTTGCCTCCATCCTTGCAGCCTTCCTTGTTAAAATCTTCGCTTAGGCGCTTCTTAGCTTTTCTGGGATTTTCCCCAGATTCAGCATTGGCCTCTACCTGCTCGGCAGCTGAAGAGGAGGTCAAAGAAGCTGGTGATGGAGTTGACCAGGAGCTTTCAGTAGGATTACTCTCGCTTGCTGTTTCCAAGAGAAATGGCTGATTCACGATATCTCTTGAGCCCATGAACTCGTCTAGAATATCAAAATGTGGGCATGTTTCAATGTCGTCACTTTCCTCTCCTGAAGTTTTAATTTTATCTTTCGCTTGCTTGTAGCGGCGTGTGAGGTTGAAAAACTTTTCTTTTGCCCTCTGAGGCGTTCTTGAGGTGTCGACCCCTAGCTTGCTCATTTCCTTCCTCAATTTCTCAGCTTTAATGGCCTACATTGTCCCTTTTTTCCTTTTTTTTAAGGCCCTCAACCTCCTCGTAAATTCTTATAAGGGTCTCTTCTTCTAGATAGCTCCATGACGGAGAGCGCTTTGTAGTTGTCTTGGAAGGTTCGGTGTTGCTGTTAGTCACAGTAGAAGAAGCTGGCATTGGGGACAATTGTAGTGGTGGAGTTGCAGCCACTACGGCTTGGCTGGATGATGGATAAGGCATGGCGCCAATTGAGGGAAAGGGCTGCGAATGCATATTTAGGAGGTCGAGATTAGAAAGGAAACCAAACTGACTGCGATTGTTGCTGTAAGGATCAGTAAAGGATGAAGTTAAATTCCCGCCATTACAAGTTTGTCTACCAAAACGGCAAATGGACTTTTTAAAGGTGACCTATTACAAAGGAGTAAATTACTTATGAATTAGTAGAATGCAATTTACCTTTCCCAGCTGGTAGAGGGCCGGTAAGCAGTCCAGTCACTGTTAAGATCCATAATTCTAGTGAAATCTTCGTTGTTTATTTCACGTGTTCAGAGTGAGTGCTAAAATTCTGAAGGTGACCTTTGAGATGAAACTAAATCACTTTAGTGCATAAATTGTTATCACAAAATGGACTTCCTGTTTAAAAAACCGTGATTGGTCTATCTCCAGTGGATTTAGATAGACACCAGATAGATAGTACTTTTAGTTGTAAACAGCGTTGTTAAAATTCTTTGATTAAGCCGTGTAACCTGAGCAACAGACACTGACACTGGCACTAAAAAAATAGTTGGTCACACTTGAAACAGTGTGACACCGTTGTAACAGTGTTGTCAAATGTGCTAGTGGGA
>Ga0099803_1225216_pt1 | contig 16297 bp, 16 predicted proteins | sample Orb8nscriptome_6_FD_81142 | JGI IMG/M metagenome (GOLD analysis project Ga0099803, IMG submission 81142) | Coral microbial communities from Puerto Morelos, Mexico - Orbicella 8 T C metatranscriptome (Eukaryote Community Metatranscriptome) | ecosystem: Host-associated > Invertebrates > Cnidaria >... | reverse complement strand
GGCTAGTCTTGTGAGGGTGGACGTTGAAGGTTCTTTGACATCGCGCTTGTCAAGGAAGTAGGCCAGCGCTTGCAGTCCAGGGTTGTTAGGAATAACCGTGTATAGTGATTTGACGTCCATAGTAAACAGAAAGTGATGATCTGGTGAAGCGGTGTCAAATCTGAACGAATCGAAAATGTGGAGTGCATGGTTAGTGCATTGCAGAGGCACTAGACAAATGATTCTTTGGGGTTAAAGGTCATAATCAGTGATTGTAACTGAAACTAATGGTTTGTACATGATGGTGAAAAGTGTAATAAACATTGGCAAGTTAAGATCTGCATTGTTTCAATGTTTTGTTCAGTGTAATGGAGACAATGGACAATTCAGGAGATTGCTAGAACGCGGTTGTTGTGACTGTAGGTTATGGTTGCATTCACACTTAGAAGCATCTCTGTCAGGTCTTTTTCTGTCAGCTGGCTAAACTCTTTGTCTTGACCTGACTGTTGTTTGTAAATTGCATACAGCACTGAAAGTTTGTCATCAAAGATGGTCAGTGTTACGTCTTCTTGATCAGCTGTGACAAACAGTGCTGGGGTCAATGAATGTGATTAAACATGGCTGCTTAAATTATCTCAAAATATGTGATCTGGTAAACCTTTTATGAAATTGAGCAGAATTTCAACAATAAACGCTGTTCCATTCCCACCCCTTCATATGCTCGAGGATAGAGTGCTACATCTTTTTCTAGACAACAAAAATTTTGCCTGGATGATGATTGTTATCCAGCAACATGTGAAGGATAAGGATAAGGATAAGGATAAGGACACTTTATTTAAAGTGGCAATATACTTAGCCATATGGCTAGTTTAAAGCATGTTTTTCTCAATCCGTTTGAGATTGAACAAATGTCATGTTCAAACTTTTCACAGTTGCAGTATGCGCTGTCATAATGATCATGGACAAAGCATTTTTCTGACACCAAAGAAATGAAAATTCTTTGGTGATAATTCCCTTGCCTTGTGGTGGGAAATATGCATTTGCGGCGGTCACTATTAATCATTAGAAAACTTCACCAATTATCAAAGTTCTTACCTTGTAATAGGTAGCAGTTTGTGTTCTGAAAAGGAAAGAAATTTGGTCCAAAATCCAACAAACATGCATAAGCTGCCATTTTGTGTTGTCTAAACTGTGTCTTGCTTGTTTACTCAAACATTCAAATCACAAAATAAGATTTCCTTTTGTGAAACATTCAGGCCTTTTAATATGCTTTCATGCCTTAATGGTTAAATTTTAGTCTGTGAGCTGTAATGTGAGCAATATTTGCTCACATTACATCTGTTTATGAGAAGACAATGCGTTATTGAAGGAAATTTGCCAGCCTGTATAGTCATACATCATTGACCATTGTGGTTCGTTTGTGGCCGCAGATTAATGCCTGTTTTAGTCAAATATTTGAGCAAAGTATGTTTGTTAATATGAGTGTGGATGAAGAGAGTCTCTTTGTGATTTAAAGAACCTTTGATTCTTTCGGTAACACTTGTGCACAATTTGTGACTTTGAATTGCAAAATTATTTTAGCATCAGTTACTGAACATGGAAAACAACAGTTGGGTTTAGATAAAAATATGTGGCCCCAGTATGTTACTGATGTGCATACAAACCCAGGATAACTGAATTGTGTCACCTGTAATACTTGTACCACTCAGCCTGTTTTGAACAATGTATCAAACTCTAAATTCCTGTTTATTGAATTTCCTCCGGGGTTGATGAAGGACATAAATGTCTCTGAGCTGTTTGAGATCACCGGAGCTCAGTACAAACTGAGAGGTGTTGTGCCATGCAATAATAACCACTTTACTTGTGCTGTTGAAAATCATTGTATATGGACTTATTTTGATGACCTTTGTTGCCGACGCAGCGAAGGAGCCTGAAGTTACTGAGTGAAGTCAGCAGATATAATTGGCAAGGGAAGCGAGCCTCAAACATCTATCACGATCCGTTGAGGTGTACCCACAAATGCAACCACAATGCCTTGCACGCTGTGTTTCTTGCCATGTGTTCTTCTCTTCTGGACTTGAAGTAAGTTCAGCTTTCACGTGAAAATGTTTGATGAAAAAGTAGTTTGCAGGCTCCTCACCTAAAGAAAGTTGGAAAGCCTGGATGTTAAAAATTTGTCATGAAAGAAATGTCATGTTTTCGTGGCTGTTTTAGGAGATAAACTACTTCAAGGTAATCAATCTCTTTGAACATTTGCGTTAGCATCAACAAATATACTCCCTTTGAACACTTCCCTTCGCATCCATGAATGTACTCAAGAACTGTTAAAGCACGAGATCGCAGATTCAAGTCTGTCCTTCATAAAGCAGTTATTGTGGACTTTCTACACAGTGGTGCCTGGGAACTGCTAACAAACAGATGTTTCTCCAGGTTTTTGTAGGCCCCCCCCGTCATCTGTGCACACTTCACTGCCAGGTTGCAGACATCTTTCAAGAATTGGCAACAGAGTTGCACGATGTTGACTTGCCACCACTTCGTAGTAACCTTTAGCAGGCCTTGTGGCTGTTGAAATCATGCCAAAGACCTACAAGTCGGGAGCTTGCCTTCTTCTGTTATACTAATTGAGTTAATGATTGTTGATCAATGAAACTATTTGTCAAAGAATTCAACCGAAATTCAACAAAGCAATGGTATCATAACAAATTAGAAGCATTTAGTATACTTACCTTTGCTTTGTGATTGAATTTGCTCTCATCCCACTTGACGACAGCTGTTCCCCTAAATGGAATGAAAGGATTTCTCTCAATGTCCATGGATCATACATCCTCCAAACTCCGGAAAATAGTACAGACCAAGTTATTGTTTATAGACATCATAGCCATCGATTTACGACTCTGGTCCATTGAACAGAAGTAAATCAGTGTCAGTAGTTCCCCCAGAGGGATTTTTGGCCACTTTGTAAAAAACCTGTTGGTTCCTACCCTGCACTTTTTCTTGTAAGTGCTGCATCTCCTAAAGGAGTAGAACCAGTGTTGAAATAAAAATGTTTGTTGGAAGTGCTTTTGAGGCTGTGGCTTGTGCAGTAGGCAATGTTACCAGGTTGTTTTCAAGAAACCGCTATGTAGCGATTAACTGTAGAACTTCCTGGGATCAGCCCTTGGGTGTTTCCTGTGAGATTCGTGATGGACTTTCTTTTTGGTTGAACAATATCAATGCTATCAATGGTAAGGTTATGTTGAAGAAATAGCTTTGAAGAAATTGGTAACTTGAAGTCTTCTTCCAAGAGACTAGTTTGCCTTTTGGGAGGAATGCCAGCAGACAATAACTGAGACAAGGAAATCCTATTAGTTGTGTTCGGATTTTAGTCATGACAGACAGATAAAACTGATACACATTTCAAGTAATAAAAATTAATATTCTAAACCATGTTTCCATGATATGTATTGTTACATGTAGTGTAAGGAGAAAATATATTGGTCATTATCTGGGATTAAAATTAAAATTGTAAATAATTATGTATATTTTGCATATTGTGCATATTTAGGCCTAAATAAAGTAGCTCTTATGGTTTCATACATTTTTTAAAAAATGAGGGGTGTTGTGTAAATATGGAACCTTTCCACACAGCCGTCATTCCAAAATACCAGAAAATGAATAATCTTCTAGTTACTTTAGTGGAGAATCCTCAGTTGTGTGTTTACATTTTGAGCAGCAACTCTTATAGCCAGTGTTATTTCACAAACGAGCAATCAGCGATGGTGCAATGATGGACATTCTAGACTGAGAAATTTCAATCAACTACAGGTTACATATTTCGTCGAAAGGGTTACTAGAGTCAAATATTCAAAGAAATCCTTCCTTCACAGCTCCACATTTCTTAATTGTGGAAAGCATTTGTATACAACCTTCCATGTCTGTTTGTCACCCATTGAGGTGTAAAAGGAGGCTTCCTTCATTCAGTCATCCTTATTGAGAGTGTCCTGTTAATGGCTTCTGGGAATAGCCGATCTTCTTTCCTTTAGCCAAACTACAATCATGGACAAATTGTGTTGGAAAATGCCAAAATCATGAAATCATAATCATAATACCTACAGAATGAGTGTCAACAACCCCATTCCCCCATTCAATGTTGGAAAAAGGTAAAATACAAACTTGTGTTAGATGAAAGTGTTTTGTTAACATTGCTCAGGGGTGGGGAGGGGCAAAATGTGTATAGAATGATTTTTTTCCAACCCTTGTGACCAAGGTTGTAGCTTTCTTTTAAATTGCCTTCCAGTTGGGTTTGACTGGAGTCACTTTTGCTAGAGTCATCATGGAGATCTGTATGGTGGTCTGGGACTGCCATAACAAAATAACCCATTGTCTTAACAAATTTCTTGTAAATTTATGTTTTATTTGCATTTTTGGTTGTATTCTTTGTTTCTTTTAATGTCATTTTGTTTTGTCTCGCAAACATATTAATTTAAAATCAAAAGTAATTAAATCAAGAAATTAATTTAAATCAAAAAAAAATATCTCAAGGAATAAAATAAAACAAAATGTTTTAAAAAATGAAAGTTATTTCAAACGTAACCAAATTAGCTGTGAAATAAATTTAAAAACTAATTTGAAAAAATAGTTTGAAAAAAGGCATTGTAAACTTAACTAAAAGCAAAATTGTCCGTGGCCTATCGTTGCCATAGGAAATGAAAGCAAAATAGTTGATCATGGCCTGTCATTGCCATAGCAGGAAAAAAAAGCTGGGGGGTCTAAAGTTGGTATATGAAACTTTTATCTTGATGGTAATTGTCATACTGTAGATGCCACCAAGAGGAATGAGCAAGACGGTGCAAGAGGAAGATACACCAGCTGACATTTTCAGGAGGGGAGAGGAATGCAGAAAAATGTGTCCATTATGCAGAAAACTACAGTGGCTCACAAGTATTACAGCAAAAGTATCAATTTAATACTACACAATTAAAAAAATAGCGTCAACATTAACTTAGTTTACTGTCTTAAGTTTAAGGTGGGCAAACTTATTTTTAAACCAACCAAAGTAAAGATCTGGTAACCACTCCAAAGGTTTGAATGCCACAGCAAAAACTTGTAAATGCTGCAGCAAAAGTTTGTGAATGCCAAGGCAAAAAGTTGTGAATGCCACGGCAAAAGTATGCGAACACCACAGCAAAAGTTTGTGAACTTCACGGCAAAAGTTTGTGAATGCCATGGCAAAAGTTTGTGAAAGCCAAGGCAAAAGTTTGTGAACGCCATGGCAAAAGTTTGTGAAAGCCACAGCAAAAAGTTGTGAAAATTGAAAAAAGCCACAGCAGAAGTGACAACACTTGTGTCAGTTTGGCCCCAAGAGAGACCCTAGGAACAAGGTTTGGTCCAAACACACAAAATGGCAGACGGAGATAGCAAAGAGGTTGCGATTCGCAATTATTTTAACAAAGCTTTACTTATGATGAAATACTTGCTTTTTGGGATAAATACCATGGTGTTGGAATGAGTATAGCTCTGCTGAAAAGGTGCTTGAAACAATACAGTTTGAAAAGAAGAAATGTGGAATATGATGTGAGTTCAGTTCAAGACAAGATCAGAAGTTTATTAGATGGACCTGACTGCATGGGAGGCTACAGGCATGTTTGGCACACCCTCAAGATGCAAGGTGTTGGTGTTCCATGCTATACTGTCGAAGCCTCACTTAGAGAATTGGATCCTGAAGGAACAGAGAAAAGAAGGGCACACTGCCTTCGTAGAAGGGCCTACTGGTACAATGGGCCAAATGATACATCACACTGCCATGGCTATGACAAACTCAAACCTTTCAGTTTTCCAATTCACGCCTGCATCAATGGATGGAGCAGAAAGGTATTATGATTGTATGTAACGCAATCAAACAACTGGCCTCATAATATTGCGACCTATTATCTTGATGCTGTTGAACACCGAGCTGGATGTCCTCAGAAACTGATTACAGACTTGGGGACTGAGAATGTTTTAATGGCTTCGATACACAGTTATTTTCCAGTTGATTTAAACAGTCATCATTGCATTACATCACCCAGAAATCAGAGATCAGAGGCATGGTGGTCCTACTTCAGAGGAAGCAGAACAAACTAGTGGATAAATTTCTTTAAAGATTTGGAACACCAAGGAACTTTTAATCCAGCTAGTGAACTAGAATCAGAGTGCTTGTGGTTCTGTTTTGCACAGTTACTGCAGGAAGATATTGAGCAGCTAAAAGAGCATTGGAACACACATTAAATTCAAAAGTCGAGACATGATACCATGTCTGGATGACCAGATTCCTTATGCTATTTACCTGAGATTCATGGTGGGACTACTAACTTGGTAGCACATGTTCCCGATGACGAGCTACAGTATGCCAGAGTGCAGTTAGTAGAACAAGCTTAAAGAAATGACTATCAAGAGTATTTCCAGTATGTTACTACCACTTGTGACTTACAGAGGCCTCACAGAGGCCTCACAGAGGCCTCACAGAGCAGGTTTAGAGTTATACAACACATTATTGGACTGTACAGTCAATGGCTCTTAAATGATTTACTCACTAAACACCGGCAAGTGTGATAACCTGGAGATGAAAGGGTCTCTGCTCATGGGCAAAGGGACATAAGAGATCATTCTTTATGGGGTATATTGTAGGGAGGAAAGGCTGGTGAAATATTTGATAGATGTGGTATATACGATGTAAGATACCCTGCTCCCTATATGTGACACTAAATTTTTGATATGACCCCCTCCCCAAAAAATGATAAACTATAAATATTAAAACTTCTATCAAGCTCAAAGGAAAAAAATATCAGCTAAAATCTGCCAAAACATGTTTTGTAAATTCTAAATTGTTTTTTAAACTAGTTGGAACTTTGCTTCTGTTCAGACCGCAAGGTTTAAGTGACAATAATAAATGCTGGTACTGTACATTGATTAACTGTTTATTGGTGGGATGTGATAGTGAGGTAATGTGTATTTGCAACAAAATAGTTGGTAGAGTTGCATTCATGCTATTTGGTGCATGACAAAGCAGGAGGTCCAGGGGCATGCTCTCCCATGCATTCTGGTAGAAATTTTGCACTACACTACATAATTCGACACTTGGAAGTTATTATTTTGAGTGCCTCCCCCCTTACACAGCAAATGTTTCTGATGCCGTCACCCCTTGCAGCCATATTTTTTTGGCATGCCTCACCACCTCATAAAAAAATGAATGGTCCCAAAGAAAATGTTATTTTGTAATCTTTCTTAGTAAACCTTAAAATGTTTATTAATAAACTTTGGAAAAATAAGAAGGACAAAATAAAATGGACTAGTATGTACCAAGACCTTTCCACGGGGGTCTTACGGATCGTTGACATCAAACTTAAGATAAAATCGCTCAGACTTGCATGGATCAAAGGACTACCCTCTAGAGATAACTGCAATTGGAAAGTAGTACCAGACTTTTTTTTTTAACAAACACAGAGGTCTCAATTTCCTGCTTCGATGTAACTACGATGTCAAATATTTAAGGCACATTCCAACATTCTATAGAGACATATTTATTGCATTTGATGAAGTCAAGACTCTGTGTATTTAATACTTTCCCATCAATGGTTTCTGTATAAAATACTATCATGGGATTTTGTAAAGCCATGACTGGTGTTACCAAGTTGATTTCTATCAATGGGATTTTAATATTTCACATAAGGGACTAGACATCTAAATTCACATGAATGGTTTTAAATACTTTCCCATCAATAGTTTCTGTATAAAATACTATCACGGGATTTCATATACCTGTGACTGGTGTTGTCAAGTTGCTTTCTATCAATGGGAATTTATAAACTTACCTGCACACGGCTAAATTTACATTAAGGGGAATTGTTTACAGCATTGCTTCTTCAGAAAATTCCCATCAATGGGAATTTACTAATGATGTGAATTTGCTAATTCTCATTACAGGTTTTACAAATCACATTAATGTTTTTTTTTGTAAAATTTTCCTGTGAATTGATAGATTGTTCATTGAGCATTTGTCACAAAAAAGAAAGTGGAACGTTGCTTACTTACATGTAAACCAAAAGGGTATATAAAGAAAACTGGTTTGCTTAGCCCAAGTAACAGTTATCCTTATACTGATAGAAATGCTGTGTAGGATCCTGCAGAATTTCCCAGGATAATGTCGAATCTTATCAGGATCCAACTTTGTCAAAAAGATTCTACTGCAGTTACTTCCACGATGTTCATTGCAACATCACTCTGGAATTGATTTATGTGCAAATATGCTTTGGGAAGAGTATTGTCTCCCAAAAATCTGCACACCAATCAATAAAAATTATTGTTAAGCACAGCCCAGAATACACTCGGAACACTCGGATAACCTGGGCTGAATAACATGAGAACAAGGCTAGTCAGTCCTTAGTTTGTGATTTTGAATAATAACTCAGTGAGAGTTCTTGCTTGTTTTTGATAATGCCTTCCTTCTGCTGCGTGCCTGAATGGAATCAAAAAGTTTAGAAGGATGAAAAAAATGAAAAGATATTCTAATTTTGCCATTGACAAAACTAGACATACACAATGCCTGCATGCAATAAGAAGGGATGAGGGAAAGGACTTTTGCATGACAGAGAAGACAAAGGTGTGTTCTTGACATTTTCAGTAGCTAAATAGAAGAGTAGATGTAAAGGATAATGTGGTCCCTTCAAGATTTAAATGGTGTTCAGGAATCACCATGAAAGAGGAAGGCTCCAGCGGTACAATTTCCTTTACAAGCTTTCGCAAAAATGAAGACACTGAAGCCATCGACCAGTGCTGTGGCATGTAGTTCATTGGATTCAGTGAATGAGAGTGAAACCGTTCAAAAAGCAGATGCAGATGAACTAGAGCAAGATGCAGAAGATGCCAAAAACCAAATGATTGCACTAGAAAACGAAAACACTCTGCTTCAAGAGAAATTAACAGCAGTGGAGAAAAAAAATTGAATCTATGACTAAGCATGTGTTTGAAAGAGAAAGATTTAAATGCGACGAAAACATATCTTTCTATACAGGTTTTCCCAAGTACGATACTTTTGTAGCCACTTTCGAATTTCTCAACCCAGGCGTTGAAGGGGAAAACATCAGATACTGCTCTCCTTCTGAACGTGGTATACCAGATGCTTTCTACAATCACATGGAAGAAGACGACTTAAAAACAGAGCACCGGAACAACAAACAGGGGAGACGAAGAAAGCTCAAACCAGTTGAGGAATTTTTTATGGTAATGTGCTGCCTGCGAAGAGGGTTTGCTTTGCAGCAAATGAGACGTTCTGTCAACAGAATGATTCCATTTCCATTGTTACTGAAGAGTAGCTCTTCCTTTGCAAAAGATGATGAGGTGACTACTTGGCTTGTGTCAGTTCCCAGTGTAATTTAACAAATTGGAATTGAAAATGGCAACTTTACTTTTGCTGGACTAATTTGGTTTGAAGGTCACGTCAATATAGTGCTATATTAATGTCAACCAGCAGACTGTATATTTGAACTGCAGCATTAGCGTATATGTACATGGTTGGGCCTTTCTACTACTCACTTGGAGTGCACTTCTCCTGTGTGGGAGCTTTAAGTCATTTCCCGAATCTTGTATTTCCTCTTCCTCTGGGTTATGTGCCATATTGAAAAATAATTTAAACAAATCAATGGGTTGCTCACTGCCTGGTAGTTGGACTTTAGGGCCATGAGGATGGTTGAAAGGGATTTCAAGTTAGCAAGTTAGGAGTCAGCAGTTGTTATCAGGAATTATGCCCAGCTGGAGCATGCGCTTAATGCTGAGAAGCTTCTGGTTCAGGACCATTGGAACGTTCAGAATCATCACCTTGATCGTCCTATGAATCAGTCACGTAAAAGTCACAGTTCAGCTCTTCAGCAGAATCTTTTGATCCAGTAACAACAGCAGTTGGAGGCGTATCATTCTCAACTATGATTCTAACTTGGGGTGTTCCAGACCCACCAGAACTTTTCTTGTTGCCATATTTGATCAGCTGACCCCAAGTTCCCAGGAAGATCAATTAAAGATTTTTTTGTGATTTGTTTTCAGCCAAAAATGGAAAACCCAGTCAAAATCACGATAAATTGATCCATTCGGTTTGGAGCCAGGTTAGTCACAATAATAATAATAATAATAATAATAATAATAATAATAATAATAATAATAATAATAATAATAATTTGATATCGGTAGAGGATTATGTCAATCAAGCAAAGATATCGCTAGAATGTTATGTCCAAACAAGCGAGGAAGAACTGTTAAAAGCTGTCAGGAGGGATGGGGATGAGAATAGAGAAACAGCTGCCAACTTTAAAGCGAGGAGAAGAACTGAAAATATTCAAGACTGGAAAGAAAAGCTGGTAATGTCGTGTCCAAACTGGCAGAGAATGGGGTTGGGGAAAGGGGTGTGAAAGTACTGCCCCTTGAAATAGATATAGATATACCTATATGTATAGCTCTTTGGCGTACAAAGCTATGCTTTCATGTCCAAATTGAGCACCTACCAGGATGAGTCAGTGCTATTAGCATTGCCCATGCTCACTAGTTAACTAGTTTGAGCACTCTGGCATGGCTTAGACGATACCACCAGTGTGGGATCGTTTGGCGTGACCATATGGCTTCTCCATCCTAGCATTAGCAGTACACTGATGAGGCCCAGAAGGCTGAAACAGTACTGTCTGCAGTTATATATATAGATATATAGTAGTGAATGATGGGAACAGAAATCGAAGCAACAAAGAAATGAGTAAAAATGTGTTCAGCCAGAAATCGAACCCAGGTCTCCTGGTAACTGGTCAGATGTCTTACTACTAAGCCACTGAACCAACCCTGCCATTCAGTTGAACTGGAAGGACTTTTAAGTAGCAAGCTCTGAGGAGAATCACATTTTCTGCAGTTAGGATCACATCACTCTGCCCAAGTTCATCAGCGATTCACAGTAAATTGCCCCCCCGATATGAAATAATTGTATAGGATGAGCAGAAAAATAACAACAACTAACTGCCTCATTTATCTTTGAATCACCAACCTGTTCCCTTTAGAAGGTGATTCACAGTGATTTCTGACAAATATTAAATAGTAGTGAATAATGGGAATATAAATAGATTTATGGAGTCAGACTAATTCAAACACATTTATTCGCTACTCCAAGTTTCATGCTTCTTGCAAAGCAATCATCAGGCAACTGTCACAAAGAACAGTTATAATCTTAGATATACACATTTAAAAATAGGGAAGAATGCCTTACAGCAGGACATGTCGAGATGCTATTGTATGATGAAAGTGTAACAGTCTTGTATATAAAATACAATTAAGCAATTGTGGTATTTAACAGAAATTTCTTAGGGTGTCTACAGGTCAATGTCAGTTCATTTCTATGATTAAGTGTTGCCATTTCAGGTTTACAAATGATGAGAAACTTTTCCCATAAACACAGGTTACATTTTTTGTTGATGTTTGAATACTATTTTGCTTGTTTCACTTTTTTGCATTTGATTTTGTAATTTATTTTAAGGTCCTTCAGATTCCATATGTGTTTACTTAGTTCAGTTACATTTCGGTACCGTTGGTTTCTGAAAGAGCACATGTGGTTTCTATACCTCTCTTTGAAAGTTGTGTCGCAAAGACTGATGTATGTTTCTTTCAATTCCGGGGTGGTGACCTCCACTTGGTAAATAATGTTCATCACATTACAATTTCTGTCCAGGGGGCAAGAATTGTTGTTATGGCAACTACAGACCTGTTTCATTTCATCCAAGGATTTTAATTCGTTGTTAAGTTCAGCCTTATTGTGGTTGGAGATTATGGTCCTGACGTTGCTCATGTAGCTAAAGTCAGTTTTAGAGTGTTGCAGTTAAAGATTTTATGAAGTGGATTTGACTTAGAAGTATTGGTCAACAAGTGAAAGAAAGCATTTCCCGACTCATTTCTACATTTTTGCTGTAAGGTGGATTGAACCACGTTACAGTACTGGTCAAATGTAAGTTGACAGTCACTCGAAACTCGAATGACTCAACTTGATCCTCAATCCTCAAAACTCGAAAACTTCAAGTATCGAGTCTCGAGTCGAGTTGTTCAAGTTTCGAGTTGAGTCGTTTGAGTTTCGAATTGAGTCGTTCGAGTTTCGAGGTGAGTCTTTCGAGTCGAGGAGACAAAGAATTTATTGCTCGATTAATTATTCCAAATACACGTACATGTCAATCTTGTTGGTTTACTTTTGCAGACAGGGAAATTTTCGAGTTGCGACTAGAGGCGGTAAGTGACTCTACATTTGTAAATCAGTTGGCTTATTTAAATCAACTGATTTGTCCCTCGGTTGAACTTCTTTCAATTTGGATTTAATTATCATTCATTTCAGAGTAACAACAGAGTAACAGTTCTGAACATAATGCTGAGTTTGGTTTAAATCAACTGTGCGAAGGGCTCGATAGAAATCAGAAACTTTAACTCTCAAAGTGCTCATGCGACTCAAAATCACCAGCTTCTTCCAATCAGTTGTTTGTGTTGATGCTTGGTATGAACACATTTCTTTCGACTCAGAGCTATCTTTAATCCATTCGCTGATGATTTCAGAGTAACTTTTCTGGTCAGTTTTCAATTCGATGCTGGGTTTTGTTTTTACAGCTTGATAGAAGTTAGAAACTCTCGAAGCAGCTCATGTTTGATATTTACATGTGGTTGATGCGAATCAAAATCGCCAGGGCTTGTCTAGTTGTTGTTTGTTTTGTCGCTCAATTTCAATAAGTTTCTTATGATTCAGATTATTTTTATCCATTTGTTGATTATGATTTCAGAGTAACTTTTTTTGTCAGTTTTTGATTCTTGATGCTGACTTCTGGCTTGTGTTACATACACTGCATAAATATAGAATCAGAATCTCGTACGTCCATTCTGTTTACTGGCCTGGAGTCCCAGATGGAAACACTGACTCAGTCAATGAGCTAAGAAGTAGTATTGTTATATCTCCTTGCCTATACAGTCTGGGTAGCAAAGATGATAGAAAACCTAAATATACAGCCATCTACTGAGTATCCCTTTGAAATATGTGAGTTCAAACATGGTTGGCAGAAAGTGTGATAAATTCATGTCACCACTGTTATTTTCTTACTTATCAACATAAACACCATGGTTGTCATAAACGTTATTCTGCATGTGTTTCCTTACAAAAGAAAAAAAAGCAAGAAACAGAAATGGCCAGGTTTCGATTCAATCGAATGTCCCGGAGAATTCAAAGTTTCTATTAATAATGAAACTAAGAATTTGACTTAATGTTCTCTTTTATGCATTAGAGGATAGAATCTTCAAAAACTGCGTGGAGTTTTGTTGTAAGCGATTGGGGTTCATGGGATTACATGTACTGGACAGTGTTGGTCATCACTTTTATTAGAAGTGATGCCTCCTAAAGGAGTTGTTTTTGTCAGTGTCTGAAGAGTGCAGCCGGGAACTAGTTTCTGGAAGGTTTTCCCTGCTGCTCAACAACTATCGGCAAGACTTTGTGCAAGTGCCCGATATACTTCGTACACTTTTCTGCATCCATTCTCTTGTTCCAAAATCTTTCTATCCCATTCATTAGCTCTTCCTTTGTTCTCGGTTTTATGATGTTTCTAAGGAAATGCTTTTGCTCGTGCCAAAGCATATTGATGGGGTTAAGATCTGGTGACTCAGAAGGGGTTTTCCACCAGTTGATCCTGTAGTCTTCCATGAAGTTGCTGGCAAGACGGCTGGTATACTTCAGGTTATTGTTTTGTTGGAATTGATGACCATCAGGGAAGGTTCTGCGGATAAATGGTAGCAGCCCATTGCTGAGGAGATCAGAGACAAAACTGCACGTCCATGTTGCCTTCAAACTCCATGAATTCTGTTGGCCCCCTCTTTGATATGCCTGCCCAAACATGGACTTTCACTGGGTGTTTAGGTTTCCCTTTTGACTTCGGCTGTTCCCACTTGCGATGGAAACTCAGCTTGCTGTGGACATAAATTCTGTCATCGCATGCTCGCGACATGTGCGACCCTTATGTCGCGATCACATCAGACATAACTATGTCTGCCACGCCTTAAGATCAAAGAGACCGATATTCTGTCATGAAGCAGGTCACATCTTGCCTAATGGCCTTAAAAAATTTTTTATTTTTCTTTTGTTACAATATCAGTAAAATCTGAAATTCTGCAATTAAATTAGATATCACAACACAAGCACACAGCATGTGTACAGAGCTCTTGCTTCAACATTTTCCCAATTGTCACAATCAATTGTAATTCTTCAGTATGGCTAACTACTTTAATCCATATGAATTTCAAGGCTTTCAGTTTTCGTAGCATATTGGAAATGACTTGCAGCCGATTTGTTTTCAGCAGCAAAACGCACAGTCACAAGCAGCTTTGTCGTTACCTCCCAGTCTAGACAAAAGAAGCATCCTCGGGAGAGAAAATGTCTTAAAAGAAAAAGTGTAGCCAAAGCAAGTGATGAGAAAGTCCTTTTCAGCTTTGGGCCGACATTATACTGATTATGGTCAGAATGATACCATATATCTTTTATGTCGCAAACGTGTGACCCCTCTTAGGGTAAATGCCCTGACAAACTTGTGTGACAAAAACAAAAAAGTCCGCAGTGCAACCCATGTCTTACGTTTAAGCATCAATATTGTACCTTGAGTCTTCATTACAGTGCATGCTGGCTTGACAAAATGAACTGGTCAAAGGGAGCAAAGACGCTGGGTAGGAGGATGGTTCAAGCATCCGTTTGTTTATTTTCCAATTTTCCAGACAGAATCTTGGAAATGGCAGTTAAATGTCATCACTTCTGCATTCATTGTTGTAAACTGCAACAACTAATTGGGACAACTGTGACGAATTCCACGATTTCATTTTATTCTGGGCTATTACCAGGTAGTTGATGGTGTGGTAATAAAAGCTCTCTCTTGTTTTGCTCAACTGACACAATTATCACAAGAATTACAACAAGGAGGTGAACAGATAAATAGACTACTGTAATTTTTTTGCACTGCTGCAATCCCGACTGCGATGTGCGATCGGCCAAGACCGCTGTTGAAACCCAATGGCACGATTTAACAATCACTTCTTTATTGCTTTTACGTTCATGGTACGTAGTGGAAAACTAAGAGCTGGTAAAACGAAGTTAGATACAGAAAATAAATACAGCTACAGTTGTCATAAAGAGCAATACAATTGTATTTTGTTTCATTTAAACCCTTACCTCTTCACCATGACTAGACATCTGCTCCTCCTCATTAACCTAGAAAAAACAAACGAGATGTAGATAAGAGATGGTAAAATGAAGTTAAGTAAGAAAATAAATAAAGATACAGTTGCAGTAAAGAGCAATTCAGTTGTCGTTTATTGTATTTTGACCCTTACCTCCTTACCATGACTGGACATCTGCTCCTGCTCATTAACCTAGCAAAAACGAACATGGTGTAGATAAGGGCTGGTACAACAAAGTTAGATACATAAAAAAAAGATACAGTCACAGTTGTGGTAAAGAGCAATTCAATTGTCGTTTGTTGCATTCAAACCCTACCTCCTCACCATGGCTAGACATCTGCTCCTGATCGTTAGCCTAGGAAAAGCGAACGTGGTGTAGATACGAGATAGCAAAACAAAGTTAGATACTGAAACTAAATACAGTTTAAACCCCTACCTCCTCACCATGGTTAGACAACTGTTCTTGCTGCCAAGCAATCCTGTAAGAAATTCCAAGCAATCTTGTGAACAAACAAACAAAAAAAATCAACAAAACTGTTCTCATGAAAAGCAAACGTAACTGAAGAATACCTCGCACGCAATATTGTTACATTGGCTAGGGATAAATTCTTTACTCACATCATACTATAGTTGCTGTCAGCTATGTCTCGTGCGGTTGCGTTGACGTGCACAAAAAACTTAATATTTCACCTTGAAGAACTTGTTTATTTTCTACAGAATCAGGTCATTCTTTGCCACTTGAATATGCCATTGTAGTTGTGAAATCTGTTTTCAAGGTACTTTTCTAGCTTGACTATTAAAATTTCAGTTTTTCTATCTACATGGTTCACTGTTTTGTGTTGTCAGTTTAAAATCCTTTCACCATATAATTTTGACCAAAATGAAGTCTACAGGATGGGTAGGTGCCTCGCATGCTTCTCAGTGTCCCGTTTGTAATGTTATGGCAAAGATCAGAAAGATAACTTTTTATCCCAGCTAACGAGTACAAGCACACGTGTATATTCTGTCTCGTCCTACTGCGCATGCTCAAAACCTGATATGTTTACATCTCCACCCTAAAAACTTTGCCGGGTGAAAGAAACAAACTTGGTCT
>Ga0099803_1207065_pt1 | contig 17300 bp, 13 predicted proteins | sample Orb8nscriptome_6_FD_81142 | JGI IMG/M metagenome (GOLD analysis project Ga0099803, IMG submission 81142) | Coral microbial communities from Puerto Morelos, Mexico - Orbicella 8 T C metatranscriptome (Eukaryote Community Metatranscriptome) | ecosystem: Host-associated > Invertebrates > Cnidaria >... | reverse complement strand
TTTAGCAATGGATCATTCCAAGTTTGTAATTTTTCTTGTCTCTCCTTTCGATGAGTATAAATAAGGTTCCCATCTGGATCCACATCTCTATCACGACCTGAAGCCACATATTCAAGTACTCTATGGAAAAATTAGCACACCAGTTAATTGTCCAGAAACAAGTAAGCGACAGCAGGGACGTACATAGTGAGGGGCAGGGGGGGCAGTTGTCCCTGCCAGGAAAACTAAATGTTTTTTTACATAGTGTTTGATTTTGCTGGGCTATTTCTTGTAGCTATATTGGTTCGAAATCTCAAGAAAACCCACTAATTGACTGAAACATCTTCCATCAATGTAAATTCCATTCTACGATTGTTTCGTCAAGCCAGCATGCGCAGTAAGGAACAAAGATTCAAGGTACGAGATTGTTCTCAATCTGCTGGGAAAATGTTGGGAAGAAAGCGCCCGGCTCCCGCTCAGTGAGGATGTTGTCGATCGGAAAATCGCATCTCATTAGTAACAACAAACACACTGGTCCAACCTTGTTGATTCGTTCACAGGCTATTATAACAAAAGCACTGTGAAAGAGGACAAACACATGAACATTCCTCGTTCTAACAACACCAAAGGTAGTATAAACGAAACATTGCATAGTCATCTACGCCACTATGAGAAAAGCACAGTGAAAGAGTACATAAACACATGGATATTCCTCATTCTAAAAACACGGGTGAAAGAGGACATAAACACATAATATTACTCGTTCTAAAAACACCAAAGGTAGTATAAATGAAACATTGCATAGTCATTTACGTCACTATAAGGATATCACAAGCTTTCGAACATCAAACTTTAGGGTGGTATAAAAAGAAAACAAAGCAATCTTTGAGAAATCAGAGACACTTTTGAAAGGCAATGTGTAACGAATCATTTGCGATGTTAAACACGTTGCGGCGATAATCATGGCTATAAACGAACTTGAAAAAAAAGAAATAAGAGAACGGCAGGGTTTCTGGCCCCTTGACTTGGGTGATAAGCAGTTTATTACATTTATGGTTAAGCCGTACTGCATTTATGGTTGGTCAGTTTATTACATTTATGGTCATATCTTATTACATTTACGGTTGGTGGATTTATTACATTTGTGGTTAAAACTGATTAAATTTATAGTCAGTATTACATTTATGGTTAATTCTTATTACATTTATGGTTGGTATTACACCTCTGGTTTTTATTACATTTATGGGTGATACATGAGTGAGCAAACCAGTAACATGCCACAACAGAATGCAAGCATGGAGTTTAAAAGTAAGACTTTAACAAAATGCTTGAACAGTTTGTTAATTGCCACGTTTTCATTTGGAAGTCGCTGTTAATGAGAAGGTGCAGAATTATGGCCCATATCTGAGCTAAGCTCTAAGCTTTTTGTTGTTCTAATGCAACCAAATGACACAGTTCATGAGAGTGATGGATATAGTTAATCCTGAGCAAATGCCCAAATAAAAGTTATTTTCCTTGGCCTCAGTTTCTTACTTTAATTTGACTCTCTTTGACTTGATTTCTTGCACTTAATTTTCAGACAGCCAGGTCAGCAGTTGCCTGTGAATGACCCTGGTAAAAAGGGTCTTCGTGAAATTCAGACGGAAACAATTTTGACTGAGTCAAAACAACTGTGTGGTTTTTCCTGAACATTGGGAATTCCAAATCCAAAGGGTCTGAGTACTATTTATCTCCTCCACTCAATTTGTGAAACAAAATAAAAAGGGCTTAGACAATGTATCAAAAATAAAGATTAGCAAACATTAAAACAACTCTACGATGCAATGCGCGTCATCGCCAACACTAATACAACATTTCTCTGATAGTAATTTGACAGAAATAGCTCTCTACAGCGCCTGTTGTTTACTGCTACCTCTGGGTGGGAAAGAATGAGCTGAAATTTTTGTCTGAAGGCTTTCTTGAAAGCTTCCTTGAAATCTGCCATCAGTCTCTTCTCCACAAAGGCACAAACTGGCACAACACACTCCAAGTGCATTACATTTACTTATTTGATCATTGATCGGTGCATTTAGAGGGGAGACTACAACCACAAATCATTTGTCCTTTGCATCTTCCCTACTGCTGGCAACACAATCAAATAGTGAAGGTAGAATCTGATAAAGCAGTGATTTGAAGTACCAGCCAAACTATTAAACAGTCTTGGCTGTTAAAAAACAATCTTCTGTAGATCCTCTTCTTGCCTTAGCTTTATGGTAAGTGATGGTTACCACTGGAGCGATATAATCTGTGGCAATGCATGTGCAGTAGTGCTCTATATTTTGATTACCAAATCAGTTAATTCAAGCTGTGGGATTGGTTGAATTACCATTATTTCTGACTTCTTTACAAAAATGCCCAGCAAAAACCAAATCTTTTGTCTACGTCATATCCATTGTTTCAAAGAATTTCAAGGGATATCCATCGTGGAAACAGTTGAAACAATTTCTCAAGAGATTGGACTCGACAGCCTCCATATTAGATTGCTATCAAAAGTCAAAACATGTGGAACAAGAATATTTCTGTTCGTCAACCAGTGCTAAATATTTTGTAATTTAGTGCTGTACTGTTGGTTTTGTTTTCAGGGCAATGCCACCAAAATAGCCCTTTCAAGCTGGAGACACATAACTATGAAAATATCAAATGCCAAAATTACCAAGAAATTTTGGCTTACATTTCAGATGATGTGTATCACTTAGCTTTAGGTGTGAAGATTTCAAACCATACTAAAGTCATGTGTTTTTCGGATCTATGAATAGCTTCTAGCTAGAAACAAGATAGTGCTGTAAACTGAATTAGTTCAACATTTAATCTCACTTCAGGGAGAATCTGTTCAAGAGGATTTTGATTTGTGTATTCGGGAACCTTCATTCTCACGTGGTAAAATTTACTGCGGGTATGACACAGAATGGTCAAATGGTAAGCTTTTTTATTTCAATACGGGTAGTCGCCTATGTCCGTCATTATTAAATAGTTATTTGTCATAATTTTAAAATTCAGAGGAAAAGTGACCATGTGTTATCAGACAAAGTTTTCGTATCAGCAAGAACCAAATGAAGTCAAACTTGAATTTATGTGTTTTTTGCGGGTATATTTCCATGTTAATCAATGGACAGAAATATTTTTTGACGGCCACATTTCCTTATGTTAACAACTGTTTAGTTTGTTTTTAGTAAAATAATTACTGAACTGGCAAAGCTGAACACTGTTGCACTATTAATGTAATTGTACTGTTACGTACGAGGTGGCCTCAACTAAAAGCCTGAAAATCATATTGCGTAAAATCATGTTTTCTTTTTCCTGGTCAAAATGTGTGATATATTCTACATGTAGGCCATTTAATCCACAAAACATTCTGAATAAAAATTATTACTTGTAAAGTAGGATCAACTACCTTTAGATAAAAATAGCTAGCAGTGTCAGGTCCCCTTTCACAGTGAATTGCATGAAACATGCTTGCACATGGAAGGTGGAAGATGGAGTGAGGGCAACAATGATCGCAATCACTAAGTGATTATTTTACAGCGAAAACAAAAAGGAAGGACACTGGAGAGAAAGGGGATTCTAGGGGATTATTAGAAACCATCTTTGCAGTCCTCAAAACCCAGCTAACGAAGTTTGAACGAAGTTTGATCCAGAGTTACAGAAGTACAGCTCATTGGTTCAGATGCTGAAGCTGTGATGACTGGTGCACGTGGTAGAGTGATACCTTGAAGAAGCTGACTAAAACTGAAGATTCCAAGTCTCAAATAACAGCCCTGAAGGCAGACCTAGATGGACGACTGCCTATCTCTGGGGTAAACTTGACAACCACAACAGAAAATCAACTTTCCAATCTTCTTAGAAGAGGTGAAGGAGAGAGCCACCTTGAAACAGCAACAGAGTGGTGTCTCAAACGAATGGTCTCACTCAAGACATCGTAAAGCATGGTTTTTCCTATTCTTGCAAACATTGCTTAAGTCTGTTTATCAATGCCTGTTTCTAATGCTTGGCCAGAACGAGGTTCCAGCACCCTAAATTGGTCATGAAAACAATAGTACCAGATAAGTATTCACCCTTGCAAGTAAACAAAACTGTTGTTTTGAGTTAACGTTTTCTAGACTCAGATTGAAGGAAAAGCATATCATTTCTATGCAAAAGTGCAAGAAAGAATGGCAATAAATTAACAAGTGTTATGGCTTTGTGGTCTGTGCCATTGATGAGATCAAAAAAATTAATGCATCATATACCCTAAGATGTGCAGCACTTAAGCATTGTTTTGCCCAAATTAAAGACATTTTGGAGAATATCCTTTCTCCCAGAGATTTTAGGAAGATGGTATTCCCAAAGGTGCACAGTACCCCTCACATTACCAACCAAAGAGTCCATTTGTTAATGTCAAACAATAAGAGGTAACACTGTTATAGGGACTGCTGTAATAGGGACTGCCTTTATCAAGGGTTTCACTTTTGCTTTCTCTCAAACCTCTGTTGGAATGGCAAAGACCTGGTATTACTCTCAATGTCATGGTTTCAGAGAAGAGGAGGTGCCACAAAGTGACCACAACCTACTGTATAAAATTAAGCAGCTATGAGATGCAATAGCCAACCTCATACGGACAAGTTAGTAGACTGACACGAGAATGCTACAAAAATGAAAAGTAACTTGCTTGTTTACATTTGAAGAGAATGCCAAAGAATCACAGAACCTGGAAATGTCCTGCACGCCAAAGGACAAGCTACACAACCTCCACCACTTGATCTTCTTTTTTCAGAAACCTCTAGTTGCAAGGGTGAAAGTGATGTTGCTACTTCTTAAGTTACCCAGGGCAAAACCATAAGTCTAATACACTAGCAAAAGTTTAAGACTGCTATCTTCATTCAATTATTAGTTCTGGTATTATCCACCATGCTCAAGTCACGCTGGGCCATTTCAGATAGCCAAGCCAGCAACGTTTTCTTTTACAGTGGTAATGTATGGTAAGAGTACCAAATATCAAAATGGTGGAGTTTGTTGTTCATCGCAAAGTTCCAAAAAAGAACTTAACGGGAAGATTGGCAGAGAAATGTTTCAATTTAGTCTGGCTGTAGTGAAAACGCACACCTTGCCTGCAGAAAGATCCTACAAATACAACCTTGCACAGCCTGTACACATGTTGTCATGATCAGCCAAGCCTTTTAAGGTTTATGCTTGCTTCAAGATTGCATCGCTAGCAAAGCAGGGTGGAAATTGTTGGTAAAAAATTACAAGCATGTCAAAGAAGTTCAACTTAACTTTCTGATTTAACGAACATTTTTTCCATCAGCTAACAAGTAGGCCAAGTTTATAGAGGAAGAAAACACCATGTTCAGAAAGGAGAATGATTCCCACAGCATTGTCATTGTTCACTCAAACCATCCTGGCATATTCTCTTATTCAAGAAGGTTGGAGGTAGTGCATTTCAGGTCTTGGTATTGGCACTTTAATAGTTTTAGGATAACCCAGATCAGTTTGTAATCTAATCTGAATGTCTTGTCATTTTTCAAGTTTTGCTGTGATCCCAGCCCTTCATTATTGAGTTCATTGCACACAAATTTTAAATTCCGGGACAACAGAATTTGAAAAAGCGGTACTTTTTGAGGACAAAGTTTGCTCTATATCAATTTAATCTTTACTTGGGGAGGGAATGGGTGCACGAATGTAAGAGTAACCAGCAGGAAGTCCAGGGGAGGCAGGATTAACCACGAGGAATGGGGAAAAGTGTGGCAACATGGTCTAGAATGTAATTCAGTGTATAAACCCTCTTGTGACTCACTGTATGTTTATAACGAAACTTTTATAGATGCATTTGAACCACATCTCTTTAATGTCAATCTGCCATAAAAAGCCAACCAAATGCTCTTCAGTGGTCTACCACATTGTTCGAAATTAATATTAGACAATTTTCCATTTGTCATGGCTCGTCCAGACATCTTGAGACAACAAAAGTGCCAAAGATTTCTTCCAGATGTTTATCAACAGTGCTTACATTGACAAAATCATCCGATTCAATGTTGCATAAACTCATTTGAAAGGGATCAAACCTTCACAACAACTAGAGCAGAAATTTCAGCGTATCTCAAGCTGAACATTTTCATTGTAATCCATGAATGCCCTCAGCATGCAATGTACTGGGATTCTCATGAGTTTATTGGTGTGGAAGGCTTCAAGAAAATGATCCCAAGGCACTACTTCATAACACTGGGGAAATATTTACATCTTGTTGACCTAACCACAGAAAGCCCAAATGATCTCCTCTGCAAAGCTGCCCACCTGTAACTCACTTGGAGCAGGCATATGCCAAAGCATACACTCCCAGGAAAAACATCACAGTTGACGATGGTTTAGAAATTAAATGGAAGGCTTTCCTTCAAGCAGTACATGCCAATGAAGCCTGAAAAATTTGGCATCAAAGTTTGGCTTCTTGCTGATGCTGACACATATGTTCCACAGTTCCACAGTTCCAAGTGTACTTGAGCCAGAATCAGACAAACAGTGAGCTATTTCAAGGAAAAGGCCTTTGTTATTATGTTGTTTGGACTCTTGGAGAGCCCCACATAAATAATAATTGGCATTTTTTCTTGGACACTTTCTTTTCATCTGCTGATTTGATGTGAGACTTTGAAGCACGAAACATGTATACTTGTGGCACTGTTCGCACAACCAAGAAAGATTATCCTTCTGACCTGAAGTGAATGAAACTTGTTCAAGATGAAGTAAAAATTACAGAATCCATCAGCTTAGATCCTTGAGAAGCGAACCCGCAAGAAGCAACACAAACTTGACTTTCACTGAGAATTAGCAAAGCTTCTTATTGCCGGCTACTATGGATATAAAGGTCCTCCCAATTCTGGAACACCCACTGCAAAGACATTAAGAACCTAGGAAAACTTAAGTGGCCATTTTCTGGGGAAAATAGAGGGCAAGAAGATAGCTTATGACATGTGCGTAAAAGTTGGCTGGAAAAGGAATGAAGACCACACCTTTGAAAAATCTGTGTGTGGACAGTGTGGCATTCCTTATGCACCAGTCACATCTGTTCTGACCACTTTGATCCAACATGTTTTGAAAGTGAGAACCAACTACATCTTTTGCCAAACAATTCAAATAGATATTGTATAAAACAGGATGCTATTCCCACCTTGTTTCCACACACACACAACAACTAAGCTAAAAGCCTGCTAGTGAGCAGTGAGGAAGTAGAGCTTTGCATCAAGAGGTAAGTTGCATAGGTTAGTGTTCACATGAGAAACAGATTCTGCTTACCTCTTGGGTGCCTCATTGTTTTGAGCAAAGTTAAAACATTTGAAATTTTGCTTCCAAACTTTTTGGTTTTATTATTCTTAGGTACTTAATCAAATGTTGGAAATTTGTGATGGTAACTTGCAAAAATCAGGACAAACCACACCCAAAGCTGCACAGCCTATTCATGCCGTGACATTAGTTCAAGATGATGAGAATCAGATCCTGTGCTCAAGTTTCAATTACAAAAACAAACCACAAAGGAAGAAAAGAAAACTATCTGATTTGAGGACACTCCTGGTCAATGCCTCTACAGACATGGGAATAACAATAGTACATCAAGGTTGTCAAACATATTTGCCCCTTAGCTTGCATTCCCCCCAGAAATTTAAATCAATCCCCATAGCAACTACTCCTCATGCTCCAATGCATGACCTGCATGACACTGTAATGCATGGACTGCATTGCTATGCCTCCAACTACCTATCTGCTGAACCAGGCCCTAATGTTATGCAGTTTCCAAATGCAAAAAGACCTTTCTCTCACCACATGCATTGTGCAAATTGTGGATGTGGCGTAGATAGCACAACTCTGAAAACTAACCAGTTAGTCACAACCAATGAAAGCTGCCGTTGTTGCAACCAGCCACTATGGTGGCAAACACAGCCATTTACAAGTTCCGTGGCTGCAGGAAATTTACTCCTTAGTGCTGGGATTCTCTTTTCTAGTAACTATTATGGCAATACCGCTAATCTTGCAGAGGTAACTAACATGCAGTTCTTCAGCCAAAGAAATTTTAGCTCCACCAGGAAAAACTTCCTGTCCTTTTCATCATGGCAGAGTTACTGAGATGGTTTTGAGAAATGTGCTGGCTGAATATGGAGTTAATCTGCTGTTCCGGCCTGCATACTTTCCGCACTTGAACACTTACGAGTTTTGTTTCAACCAGATTAAAGCTTTCCTCAATCGCCATCATATGTTAGCGGAAAATTAAACAGAAATTGCCATCTATGAGGCCTGCAGCAGAATTTCACTGCAAAATTCTGATTAAGAATTTATTTCAATACCCAGACAAAAAAAATTCCGAGGCTTTGAGAAAAACATCGCATTGATTTCCTGACTTGCTTGTAAAAAAAATCAAGATCAAATCGCCATCACATATAGCAATATAATAACAGAATAACATTGTAGAAGTATCAATGATAGGAAATAAAGTGGCAGCAATTTCCAGTTGTTGGATGTTCCATTTGAGGTTTGGTAAAGGTACAGAAAACACTATACTTTGCACGACTAAAGCCCCTGAAAATTACATGTTACTTGAAGGTCTAAGGTCAACACAAAATTTGCATATTTGTACCGTCAATTTGTCAAGGCACTGTGGAATGCAGAGGCCAAATTTTCATCGGTCAAACTGTTTTCCAAGACAGTTCCTGTGCAAATCATTTGCGTGGCACCCACTTGAAGAATTTGGAACATCTGCAAAGCAAAGTCGAAGGTTTCCTCTGGTTACGTTCAATTTCTAAAGGACTTGGACTGAAAAGATTAGCAGTAGAGTTTGAAAGCCGAGGTTTTCGAAAAACAAGTTCCCTAAAGTACATTAGATCATCAGATCTAGATGTGTTGTTTCCCTCACCGCATAAACTGTTGTTGGCGGAAAAAATAATCATTGAGACTGAACTCAAACAGCTGAAATGGCAAAAAATCCTGGACAAAAAGCAGACTTTGCCACCCAGAGAGTTCATCCCTTCGTCCACACAAGGTTCCCCTGGAAGTTCAGTGTCATCACCTATGCAAGCGTCAAACCTGGTGGTGTTCAACAAATTCTACAGCTGTCTGACTAACACCAGCACTGTTAGCACAAATTGTGAAAGTGAAACTGCTGAAGATAAAAAAGCTCCGCAAGTCTGTAATTAGACAAGTTCTTATCTTCAGAAGCCAGACACAGAACTTAAGCAAGATAGTGAGCTTTTGGCTGCACAGATACAAGGGGCACGAGATTTATTGATGTCGAAAATGCAAGCATTCGAAAATTATGAAAATGGAAGCGCAGAACAGCAAAAGCTGAGTACTTTTTGTCACACTGCAGGACACAAATACAGCAAAGGTCCATGTAAAGGAATTTCCTTCTACAACAACCACGATAAACATCCAGAAGTTAGGGCAGAAATACAACAGCAAGTGGTTAAAGGCTTGGTGAAAAGGCAAGAAAAGTCAAAGAATGAATTCAACGTATTCAAGGCTGCAAGAGAAAGAGCAGCAAGTAGTTTCTTTGCAGTGATGAGTTTATTAGTTGCCTTTTCGTTGACGGAAATAAACAACTTTTCGCCGTAAGTCCCTCTTTTGTGATTGGTCCAAAATGAACAAACTCCAATTCTTTTGTTCTTTTGTATGTAAAAAAAAAAACTCGTGATTGGCAGAAAATGTTGGGTGGCCTGGTTGAGTTTGTTACACTGTAACTCAAACCTCTACTGTTTCATTGCATGGCATTGGTGGATTGACTATTCTGCAATAGGACCGCAAATTACGGCTTCCTTTTGCTCACAAACCTCTCACAGCGTATTTATTTGTGAGATCAGGGCAAATGATTTAAGTTTTCAATCTCCCTATGTTGCCATGAGGGAGCTTTTAGACTTGGTATATTTTTTGCAGTCTGTTGACTTCTCTAATACTGTCAGTGTTAGCAAAGTCCTTCTTCGACAGCACCATGGCACAGGTTTGCCTTGGGAAGATATCAATAGGGTCACCGCTTTCAATAAAATGCTTGAGGTGCTTTTTGATGATAGACAGTGCAGCCCCTTTCTCATTGTCCTTTTACCTGATGGCATTTATTTGAATTGCTCTGGGCAGTATTGTCCATATTGGAGTTACAGGTTTCTATATTAAAAGGTATGTCCTTGCTTTCCAATAGGCCTAGTACATGAGATGTTTTGTATGCTGCGAACATACACTACATGAATACAATTTTACTCAGACCATGCTATCATTAAATCTTGTAAATCATTTTTTACCCATTGAATTTTCATGTTGGTTGGGTGCTATAGTGGTTACTGCACACTAATAATGAATTTACTTTTGGGGAGCATGTTACAACAGAATTGGTCACATTTACGTCCTCTATTCATTTATAATTTAGTACCCATACCAACTGTAGGCTGGGTAGATAATCCCAACATACTGCTGTTCTGTGTGATTTTGTTAAACATCTAATCATGCAACTACAGCGAGTTGAAAAATTGTAGGGGCTTTCATCGACTTGGGTATCAACCTCAATTCCAACTGAAGATGAAACTATTCATTATGAAATAGCTGTGGCCTGTTATTCAGAATGTGGAATGCTTCAGGGACAAAAACCCATATCAGAAAAACTAAACCTTGGTGCCATATGGCTGCCTTCCTCCATTCAGGAGCCAGGTTTCCACCACCCAATCACAAAGTTTTTCCACAGCCCCACAATGTAGGCAAGCACTTGTAGTGCTTTCTTTTGTCTCTACGTTTACTGCCCCATGCCTGTCCAGTATGATTTTGAGCAATGTAGGTGCCCTTCTATCCGTATCGCTCAAAACAGGACGCAACAGTACCAGCAGTTGCAGTGGCCATAAAGAGAATCAAATACACTTGCAGTAAATAAGGTCATTCACAATATTTTGTAACTTAATCTACGAAGAAAATTATTGTGAAGAAATTGTCAACAGCTTTTAATGCAGTGAGAAGTAATAGCATTTAACTGATATTTTTTGTTATTTATGTGATGAATTTCAATTGTCGACTATTGGACATTTACATATATAGATTTATGTCAGTACCCAGCCAATAATCCTGTCACTCCCCTGGCCAAAAACAACAACTTATGTCTTCACTATTTTTCGTATGCAAGTGCAAAATTATCAGAGAGGGATCCACTGTAATCAGCTAGGCTGTAGTGGTCTCCCTGCCTAATAAAATTTTATGTATGCAAGAATTTTAGTTAGGCAAAGTTACATAAATAAACAAATAAATAAATAAATAATTGCAGAATTCCCTCACAGGGCCCTGAGAGAAATTTTAACAATTTTATGTGGCTAAATCTAATTTAGGCTAAGTTAGACACGAATCAAGATTGCTGTCAAGCAGTCCTCCTCAGAGTGGGTATGGGGTGGCTAGGAGATTTGTGCAGGGGCACCTGGATTTTAAGCTAGGTTTCGATGTCAAATCATTCTCCATGGTTTTCACTGCTGGACAGATCTCATTAAGTTTTTCTTGTCCTTTGATCTTGCTGCTTTCAGACCTTGTGTTTTTTGCTGGTTTAGGATGGGCTGGAGAAAGTAACAACAGTATGCAGACAGCTCCTGTTTTGCCGCCCACAGCAGATGTCACAGGGGAGAATTGCATCACCCATGCAAAATTCAGAAAGCATGTGAAGTTATTAGTCACCAGTACTCTGCAAATTTGTAGTCTGGTTAATAAGTTTTACAGGATCGCGGTTTTTCAATCAAGCTGTTCATTGAAACTCTTTGGCATTACTTTGGTCTACTAAAGCTCTTTTCTACTTCAACATTAAGAAAAAGGTTAGTTTAACACAAATAGATTTGACTTTTAATGCGGCTGACTTAAAAATATGGGAAAAATTCCTCAAGCAAACTGAAGTGTTTGTGTATGCACAATGACAAACTGAATGCTAATGAACTTGACACAGTTGCATCTTTCTCTTGTTTTTTGTCTGCTGCATCCACAAAATAAGCTCAGGAATAAGAGATAAGCTTCTGGGAAAATTTGAGGCCTTGAAAATGTGGGGTTGACTCATACATGAATTCGACTCGTACACGGGTAAATACAGTATCTGTCAGCCGTACACTCTCTGCATATCAAAATCAGTTTTCCTGATCCTCTTGTTGATTGCTTGCAGTTGTAGCGAGTGCTCAGAGGAATTAAAAGAACTCAAGGTGACCCTTCGCCATTACGCCTACAGGTTACGGGACAACCTCATGGATGCGATTTTCCGGTTTTTGGACCTGAGTACAGCAGACTATTATATGGTTTGCGCAGCGCATGATTTGGCTTACTTTGGTTTCCTTCACTCCACAGAGTTAACTGTTCCTAATTGGGCTAGCTTTTCGCTAGCTATCCACCAGGGGGTAGCTGACATTGCAATTGATTCGGATGTGTCTCCATCATGTCTAAGGGTTAGGATCAAGGCTTTGAAAACAGATCCTCTCCTTCCTTCTTTTCCCTCCTTCTTACCCTCCTTCTTACTTTCCCTCTTGCTTTCTTTCTTATTCCCTTCAAGTTGAGTACATCATTGAGTTATTTACTATTGAATTGGATTTTTCAAGTTATGTACAAAATTGAAAGGAACGCTAAGGAAAGATTACAAATGGACATGTGAAACTTGCAATACATAGGCCAATCTTTATAGTGTCATTAACATGTCACATTTCTAGAGGTCATGCATTCCATCGCCAACAATTCTGATCATGAGGAATCTGCACAGCATCAGCGGTGCTCCCTGTGAATCCTATATGGCGGCCATGGGTATAAAGAGATGTGTGAGCTGCCGTGTGAGTGAAATTTATTACCAACAACTACATAATCTATCATCTGTGGTGTTGTACCGTACGCATAAGAAGAGGCAGAAAACATACCCACAGATGTATGTGGAACGACTAATTCATCGCCAAAAGGTTCGGAATGTGAGTATTAACAGACTTTCGAGCAAAGGAGGATAAAATTCTAGGTTTATATTATAAAGATTGATAATCTGATGGATTGGTTTAAGTCCTATGTGGAAATAAATAAATGCGAAGTTTAAAAAAAGCCAGATTTTTTTTTATTACTATTTTGTGATTGAGAGGTACTTATACGTAAACATTTGTATTGCTAAGGATCATGAGCATCTGATAAAGTGGGAAGGTTGACCTCTGGAGAGCTGCACATGGCAGCCGTCGTCTCATCTGACACCAGAACTTTAGAGGTCAGTTTTACCTTAGAAACCCTGCTTCAGAAGTTCTCAATTTTATTTTCCTGAGATTATGAAACTGATAGACATCATGAATTTGCAGGAGCGATGAAAAACCACCAAGATCAAGTCAAGTAAGACTGCATGAGGTTGGCCAGCACTTTTAGTCGGCGATTCTTGCAGGCCTTAAGTCAAAATCACTTGCACCAGCAGGGCTCAAAATTAATGGTAACAGTTAGTGGTTTTCAACGTTTGGTTACTAAAAATGTGCCCAAGTAACCCGACATGCTTAGTAAAACTTTTCATTAAATTAAGTATTATTTGCATCCATAGAAAATCTTCTGACAAATAAATATTAATTTTCACGAAAGGCTGCTGTTTTTTGTTGTTTTTTTTTTTTGGCAAAAGATTGTTTTCTATCGTGAACAATTTGTTGTTCTGAAAGATATGCTTACAGCATAATCAAACAACGAAAAATGCTCACTTTGCAGAACTCAAGGTAACCAGACACAACCTTAAAAAAAGACACAACCATTATAAAATTACTTATGCCATTTTGCTTATTTCAGCATTTGTTTTGTTTTGTTTTGTTTTTTTCCATAAGTGGCTCATTAGTGCAAACTGGTCATTATACAGAACAGATGCAGAAATCGTTGGACAGTTTTATCAGAAAAAGACCGCCGCCTGAAAGTTATGAAGAGGAAACGGTAGATCACGAAAAACCACAACAAACAGGTACAGTTTTGAACACTACAGAAGACTCCCAGAAGTGCTATGAAGAAAAGTGAAAAGAAGAAGGAAGAACTTTTCACCAAGAATGGAGAAAGGTTTTTTCCTGGTTGCAGTTCAACAAGTCTAAACAAACAATGTCTTGCAGTTTTTGTCATGAATTTTCCTCTCTCAATGACAAGAGCACTTCGTTTATCACAGGTAGTCAGGCTTTACATATCGGAAACATAAAAGCACACCCAAGCAGTCGTAAGCATGAGACATGCTATGCAGCCAAACAGCAAATTGCCAAACAGGAAAAAGGTTCAAGGGACATTGTATAAGCTTTGAGGCAAATGTCACCTGAAACTGAGGAGAGGGTGTAAAAGCTTTTCAACAGCTCTTATTACATTGCGAACTGTGAACGACCATTTAGTGACTTTGCAAATTTATGTAAACTCAATGTGAAAAATGGTTTGTCTCTGGAGGACACTTACATTAATGACAAAGGTTGTCATATTTTTGTTGAAACAATAATAGTGTTATGAAAGATGCAGAATCAAAGCAGGTGAATGGATCACGCTTTATTTCAGTCATGGCTGATAGTGGGACAGATACATGTAACAAGGACCTGGAACTTGTCTATATAAGATTTCTTGGTCGAAACACAAACAGAAAAGAAAAGACAATGTAAACAAGTGTTAACTTGCCTATATTTTACTTTAAGGGTCACAATGTAATATGAACCATCCATACATTAGTTTGTCCCATTTATTGGCACAATTTTCTATTAATATATTTAAAATTCATGAACCAATTCTTGGATAACAAACTTTATAATTTGGTTAGTAAAATTTATGTGCACTAACCCAAAGGGTTAGTAGTCCAAAAAATTAATTTTGAGCCCTGACCAGTATACATACCCATGGAACTAGATTTGTGTGCTATGTCAGCAAGAACAAGAGGGTGGATTCAGATCATGAAGGGTTAAAGCTGTATAAAAGAGAAGAGCTGTCTTTGTTGAACTCCCTTCCAGACTATTGTTGGTATTTTCTTAATGATCATGGCCAGGGGCAAGCAGTAGAATCCCATCTGAAAATAAAACCTGTGTTGAGTTGGACTCCTGCCCACCAAATAAATAAAGATGGCAAGTTGATACCAGCACCTAGAATGCCTGTAGGAAAACTAGGTGTTGACATATTAAGAAGGCCATGCGATGTCAACAACTTGTTTGAATAAATAATGATTGTTGATATCTCACAATATCAATGATTACAAGTAGTTTTGTCTCTACAGTATTATATAAAAATTATGTTGTAGTTCAATTTTATCCTTGGTTCAATTTTTATGTTATTTTCTTTGATATTCATTATCATATATTAACATGAAAAAGAACAAAGGAAAATAAGCACCCCTGACTATAACATGTGGCAGGACACCTTAGACACTGAGTTTGGTAGGGGCAAATTTAAGCGCCTCTTTCGTGGGCCTATGCGGAGTGGTTGTAATAGGAAAGACATGGGCGGCCAAGAAAGGTAATTAAAAGTTATTCATTGACATCCACGTTTACTTAGAAAGCGAGTTTAATCAGAAAAGTAACACTGTACACAGTTCTGAGTGAACAGTTATGTTGAGACTACATATAAATAGGCGTCGCTGAAAGAGGTGTGTAGCTCTCACCATGAGGTTAGTAAGTCCCAGTTTTATATTACATTACTCATTACAAATAACCCTTGTATGCTTTCATAGGAAAAAGATACAAGTTAATTTTTCATTCAGTTATAATAATACTTATTTCAGGCAAGGGCAAATGTTCCCTGTGTAAGTACTCAAACTCAGAACAAAAGTATGCAGAAGTCACCATTTAGCACCAAGCCAGAAATCCAGGTAAGAAGCCAATTTGAAATTATTCATTCAAAATGGTTTAGTTGTTTGGTTTGTGGACACAAACTATATTCTGAATGAAAATTGAAATAATGTCTGTACAAATTGAATCCTAGCAAGAAGTATCAAACGTCCAGTTCAAATAAAGTTATAGAGGAATGCCATTTGGAAAACAGATGAACATTAAAACACCAGTTGTAGAAATTCATGAAAAGGAATACCAGTCAATTTGTGTTTGTGTTGTCATGGATATTGTTTTTTCAATTTTCTCCACAGTAGTTTTTATAAAATTGTAAACATATGAGTAAATAAATAAAGTTGTTGTTGTTGTTAGTGTAACAAGCAAGCACTTCATTAATTTGGTTATATGTTATGTTTTGGTTTTCAGATAGAAGCAGTAAAATAATCAGTGAAATGCAACCTCAAGGGTCGCTTTTGGATAAAGACTGATGGGACTGATGTGAAAGCAGCCTTACAGGAGTCATTGCGACAAGAGTTGAATGGTGACGTGGATTTGCTGGATGGTAAGCTGCAAGATATACGGAGGGAGTATGAAGCAAGAATATCGAGCTGTGAAACAATAAGTGAAGACAATAACATAAGCAGGGAAGATTTAGTTATCGCATTTGTAGCACTGATTGCTACCCTAGAGGAAGACATTGAATTTCTTGATGATGGTCTCCAAAAACGAGCAGTCTGAGAGTCTTTTCATTCAAAGTTCCACAGCCCCTGCACTCCAGTTGAGACTCTGAAAAGCCTTGCTTGGGGCATTGTAGAATTTCAAACACTGTTGGAACAGGCATCCTTCTTCACGGAGCAAATCATTACTTTCATTGCTGACTTGAATTTGTCGCGATCACAAGCACCACGAGCATCTAACTGGAGCCTGTGGCTGAAACAATCCCCTGGCTATTTGCAATTCTTGCAAAACCTCTTCCAGAAAAAGCAGATTTGTGCAACACACATTCTTGTTTTCATGGTGGCCGACAAGCAGCGCATCTGCAAAGCTTACGCCATTCCCACCCAGTATGTGCCTTATAAAGAGATTAGAGACCAGGAAGTGAGGGATCTCACCAAGAAAATCAAAATTGAAACGACTAAGGCACATCTCAAAGTTGTTGGTGTGTACTATTTTTTGACATAATGAACAAAAAATGATATGAATAGGTAAAGCATGTCTGTTCTGTCCCAGTTTGGTTTTTGTCAATCTTGCTAACCAATTCAAGGAAGGATATCCTTATGCCTGGATTAAGAGACCATCCCTCGTTTTAGCATCTACAATTGCCTAGATGATATTGTTGACAAAAAGTCAATTACAGGCACCAAATAAGAACCTTCCTCTCCTGGTTGCCCATTGCTCACAAACATTGTTGCTTAAGCTCCTTTGTTTTGAATGTCTTTTGTTTCTGCTATCTGTAGGTACCAGTACTGATGGTGAGTTTGAGCAGTTAAGGAGGAGGGGTGAGACCCGCCCCCTGCACATTTGGCAGCTAGCTCATGATGCTCGTGACAGTGTCAGCAA
>Ga0099803_1232401_pt1:2500-17408 | contig 17408 bp, 17 predicted proteins | sample Orb8nscriptome_6_FD_81142 | JGI IMG/M metagenome (GOLD analysis project Ga0099803, IMG submission 81142) | Coral microbial communities from Puerto Morelos, Mexico - Orbicella 8 T C metatranscriptome (Eukaryote Community Metatranscriptome) | ecosystem: Host-associated > Invertebrates >... | reverse complement strand
AGTGTCAGTGTTGTTCACAACGAGGCTAAAGAGAAAAGGGTCAAGACCAAGACCAAAGGAGAGTTTAAAGTTCATCAAAAATCAAACAAGACACAGCAGCACCCTGACTAGACGGAAAAATACGCTTCTTGCATATGGTTTCAAGCTCCACGTTATGACTGGGGCAGAAGTGCTAGTGATTGTACAAACCGATAGAGAAAGAAAAATCTGTGCATCTGACCTTTTAAAGAATCAGTACGAATCTGGAAAGCTGGCTCCAACAGGAACCAAAGAATTTGCAAACGTTACCAAAACAATTAAACCGGAAGATGGTGAAAGTTTGGGGGTAGCTCCACTTGAAGACACTCCTAAGAAACTTCCATTGGATGAAAACATGTCCGAATTGTTTGGTCTCAACATTCATGGTAGAGCAGCAAATCAAAATGTTATTGTCAAGCAGAGTATACAAGAGGTTCTTTTCAGGAGGCCATTACCAAATCTGACAGAACAAGAAAAAGCCCTTTGCACACCACAACCATCACAAGTGGCAATGAGCTTCATTTCAGATGAGTCAATGACAGTAGTAATAAATGCCCCACAACGGGAATGAAATCTAGAGAATTTTTATTATGATCAGACAAGAAATTCATCAACAGTGATTTAAACAAGTTATGTTCATTTTCAAATCCTAAGTTGTTACAAATATGTAATCCATCTTTCGGTCTAGTGTCCGAACTTGACTTTGGTGACAGTGACACTACAACTTAATGTTTCAGTTCAGTGCTTGGTCCTGTCAGGCCACAGACGTAAATGTTAGTCCCAAGTGGCAGTGACACTAAAAGTGAATGAAATGGTTCAGTGCCATGTCCTGTTGGGTCTCCAGCAGAGCCTATTAAAAACTTTAAAAACAACAGCTGTGTACTTGAATACTATTGTTACCAACATACATGCAGTTATTTTATCACGTTTGGCACCAAACGCTGTTTTGAATTCTCTCCATCACTTTACCTTCTTTTTATTATTTTTTTTGCAAAATGATGGTTTGAAAAATTTGGAAGAGAAAATTATTTTAACAAACCTCTGTAAGCAATATATGCATATAAGCAATGTAATCATGATTCTTCTCTGAATAATTCTCTGAATATAAAAATTGCAAAACATACAATTACGTTTCAAAGTGTATAAAAACACTTGATTAGCATGTATAGTAGTGATAACATTCTAGTTACTACTATAACCATGGAAAAAAATATAATCAAATTCCTTAAATAACCACAGCCTGTCTATCAAAGAAATGCTTGTACATGTACATGCATAAGCATAACTGATAGACAACTAATGAATAACTAACAGCATGATAAACCTCTCCTAACTTTGTTTTTGGTCAGAGATACAGGTACAAAAATATTTTGCTGATCAAAGGTTCAGGAGCCCAGCATGCGAAAATTACATAATAGGTGGATTTTCTTTTTAATTAGTGTTTAAATCTGGTAAATGAGCCCAATAGAAAACCCATGTTTTAAGAACATTACAAACTGTGATAAATAAACATTTTAAGGGCTTAAAAACTGTCAAAAAGCTTAGGCACAATTTTCTTAGTCTTCTTTGCATTCGATGACAAATGCTCCAACTTCCTGTTGTTCCTGTTGGGCAATTTCTGAACAAATGTCCTGATAGAATTCAATCACCTGTTCCTTTTTAACTTTATTGTCTCTTTTCACGGGTGACCACTTAACCTGCAAGCATTCACTAGTCTCAGTCACACACAGCCAACAATTTTTCCTCTGTTCTCACAACAATTTTTGCTTTTGTTGATATCTTTGTCCTTCCTCCTGTTTTCTGGGGTCACGTACACATTGTTAATTTTTACTTCACTTCTGCTTTTTCCACCAACGGCAATGTCTAGATGACACCGCTGCCTATTTGCTGCTAACTTAGAATGGAATTCAGAGAGCTGGTGGTCCAGTGGTGTTCCTCGACAGACATGTGTTCCTGTAGTCCATGTGGGTTGGTTAAATATGTAAAATATACAATATTAACAAACAAAAAATAGGAAATTAATTTAATTCAAGAATTATGTGGCACCCATTCATAAACCTTAGATGATGTCAACTTAAAAATCAGTTTTTAATTAGGTTTTCTGTGAAAATCTAATTTATATTAAATAATTTTGAATCATTTGCCAATCTTTAACTGACATTTAAATACAACCTTTCTTGCTTAATTTCTAGTACTGGATTGGTAATAATAATTCTCAATAATCCCCATCTTGACATTGCAGAGTTACAGTTATAAAATAATATGTAATTGTATATACATACCATTCTCTTTGAAGCTTTATCCTCCAAGCCAAAATTTCAGAATTAAGATCAAATTTTCTCCTTGCCAACACTGCATAGTCTTTGGGATCTTTCATCCCAGCAATTTTAAACAGCCATGTATGCAACTACATGTATGTACAAAAAAGACAAATTTTATCCTTTAAATTGTGCACAATTATTGTTATTGTCATACAAAGACCAGTTTATCATTTAACCATCATATCTCCAATATTACAGTGTAGTGTACCACTATTAGAAAATTTGTGTACCAACGCGTGCATGTAAAAATACCTGCAACTATCTTACTTTCTGTCATAATTATGAACATGCAGTTCATGTTTCCTTCAACATTTCTAGTATAGTGCACCAAAGAAGGGCACAGATCACCATTCAAGGTAAAAATAAACACTGACAAATAAATGGACTGCTAGAGGGGTTAAATTTGTTTTCATTTACATCATTTAATTAAAAAGGTTCCCTATCAAGAAATACAGTGATCCTTTGCCTCTAAAAAAACTTGGCATTCATGACATGTTGAAGTTTCTGCTGATTGCTAAAATAAACAGTGTCATATGTACATATGTAATACCTTGGAGGAGGCACATTGGAAAGCCAGAAAAACAGTGGATTTCATATATCACCTTTGACAATTTGTCGAGGTTTCTAAAGATGTGCAACCAGTCCACGGCGATAGTGGCTCCTCTGTGCCACAGTTTTGACTGCTTGTTCACCTCTTCCAGTTGCGCATCCATGTCGTCCCCCTTTGATGGATTGCCAGAGGTCGAGATGGACTCTTACTGTGCCTGGAAAGTACTAACCTCTTCTGAGTAAAGACTCTGTGCACATCTATTGAAATATAATAATTTTGAGGAGAGATTTAAATTTATATCAAATCTTATTGTGTATTACTACAATGTACACTGGTATGTTGACCAATGTCACTTTCAGAGTGGTGTTGAACAACAAGAAAGCTCTCGGACTTATGACTCAAGCTTAATTCAGGATCACGGGCTACAGCTGTCCTTGTACTACAGTTAAGGTCAAATGAAATCCTCCATTCCCTTACAGCAGTTGTGCATGTAAATTCTCTTATGTTCAGTTTTAGTTCGACATTAACCCCATAGTATTTGCTAGAGTGGTCAGTGTTTTTCAAATGAAATGCCTACATTATTATGTGTGGTTACGGAAGCTAATGGATTGGTGCCACCTAGGGGGGTTCTTGTGCTGCCCAGCAAACGTGTCTACTGATTAATCACCTTTTACAAGTCCTTAGAATTTGTTTGCATGAAATGACAAATAAACAGAAATTCCCCTCAAAATATTATTGGACATCTAACTGGCCTAATAAAGGTCGAAAATAGCCTACTTAAGATTGAGAAATTTCTGTAATTAACAAAGGCTGCGAGAAAAGCTTACCGGTCTTGTAACTCGATTGTTCCATACTTTGAAGAACCCTTGTAGTGGAACAAATCTGCAAATGATTCTATGCCTGCTTGCACATAGATCTTGTTTTTCCTTCGAACGCCATAATGGGAGGTAAAGAAACCAGCCAGGTACTTCCACACCATCTGGAACATGAACTGGTAGTTTGGATCTTTCATTGTCGGGTACCACTCATAAAGGAAGTCATTGACAGACAGTTCCTTCCCACTGCTCAGTTGTTCTCGCACATATGGGACATGAAGTTCCATCCATGTTCGTTTGTATGCAACTTTGAGCAAAGTCATGGTGTAGTGGGTGTTGCTCCCACATTTTGCATACAACTGGGCAGCCTTGCTAGAGAAACCAAGTTCCATAGCGAAGGAAGACATGAGCACCTCCCAGTTAAACTCAAGAAAGTACTTTCCCATGTTCATCTCCACATGCAACTTTCCTGTATGTAGGATGAGCCAGTCAAACGCCTGCACTAATTGTACATTCCTGCCTTTGTGCTGCTTCCTAACTTGCCCTTTCTGGTCCTTCCTCCATATCGTGTTGTCACTGGAGCTGTTATTTGTCTCACACTCAACATGGCCTCAGTAAATGTGGCCGCCAGGTCAATGTTTGGAATGTGTGACTTAGTTTGGCCCCGTGTCTAAAGTGTACCCGTGCTCAGGCGAGTATGATTATTCGACAGGCATTGACAAAAAAACAAGAAAGAAAACAAATCGCCAAACTAATACTTTCCGAAAGTTGAATCCAGTAATTTATTATTGGGTGATTAAAAAAAAATTTACATTCGAGAACATGTAGCATGAGAACTCGAATTTTCTTGGTGCACGTGGCACAGGCCGGAAGGAATAGATACACGGGAGATGTCTCGTTTCTTTGAAGCATGGAAACCAGTTAGTGGTGCAGGGGCTACCAGGAGAATCAAAATGTCAGAGACCAGTATGTCTGGTTTCTAGTATTTTGTTGTGAAAATGTCGTTCTGGACACTTGTAATGTGCCAGGTGGAAACTAGTGAAAGCTTGGAAGGTATATTTCCTGGTGGTCTGATCAACTGTGGTAAAAACCTTCTAAAAAGATTCGATTCACTGTACAAACTGGGTCATTGAAGTTTTCTGGAGCCAGACAAGTAGTTGGTGAAATCGGAAAGGAAGTGTTCTTTTGAAGGAACTTAGCATGTGGTACTTATTATGCTATTGGGATGTTTTGTCTGACTGAGGCAGGAGAACAGCAAATTGATTGGGTCCCTGAAAAGGACTGAGCAACTTTGGAAAGCCATGCCATTTGCCAAAATTGACAATGGAGATGCCAAAAATATGGCAGATAAGTCTACGTTAGACTATTGTTTTGCACATTTCCAAACGTGGAAATGCTATGGACTGGTATAAACAACCTTCAGATATTTAAGTGAATTTAAGATGGTAATAACAATTACAAAGAAGTCCAGTTCACTCTGGGAATAAAACTTACTTAAACTGTTCTTGTTTATATATTCCTGATTTGATGGTATGTATTTGTGCCATAATTATTGGCTGTAAACTGGTATTTAAGAAGAAAAAAAAACAATAACAAACAAGTCCAGTTCATTCTGGCAATAAAACTTGTTTTTAAAACTGTGCATATACATACATATTCCTGATTTGATAGTATGTATGTATTTGTGCCATAATTATTGACTGTTTACATGTATTTAAAAAGAAAAACAAAGAAGTCAAATTAGTCCAGTTCACTATGGGAATAAAACACTTGTTTAATTGTTCTTGTTTATATATATAGAGGATATTACATGGCTGCACGGAGATATGAATTTCTCTTTGAGTGTTGAAAAATATTTCACAAGTGAGTGCAGTGAACGAGTGAAATCTCCAAGCAGACATGTAATCTTTGTTTTATTATATAAAATCCTCACAATACAACAAAAGATGATTTAGTTTTTATTTCAAAATTGACTACATAAGCTTGTAGTCAATTGTTTATTTGTATGAATTGTAAACAAGGACATGTTATTTCAATACAAAGAAAGACTTAAGCGAAAAGGCCGAAATAAAATCTCTATAAATAGGAAATGGTCTTAACTAAAGGCAATAAAGATGGTTGGAAATTTGGTAAACAGTATCAAGTAACATACTGTTCTTTAAGCTTACTCCTGGCTTTTGTCACTGTTTTCAAGCTTTCATTTCTTACTACTTTCAGATGTGCTTTCACGTTTAACGAGAGTTATTCTGCTGCAAATTCACATTTATCTTGAATGATCCTCCACCAATTGTTCTGCTTATTAATGACCCAAGCCCTGTTAGAGGCATCTGAAGTCCTTCAGCGCTATGAATGCACTGATATTCTTCCATAGCAAGGTGTGTTGTACCAGTGGATGCGCGTGGTTCTTGCAATTGATCGTCATTCTGGCCTCTGAACGACAAAATTCTGGATAGGTTTTCTTTTTGTTTGTCTGACAAGGAAGAATAGTTGTTTAAAGAATTAACATTTCGATGTCCTGTGATCTGCATGATGTTGGAGGTATTTTGTTGTCATTTAACCTCTGTACAAGGTGTTTATGAGCACTATGGTTTGTCGATCGCTCATTTTCTAGTCTAAGATGAACCTCGTTTACCATGTCTTCTAGCAAACTGTTGAGCTTGTTTACACTGATGGGTTGTACTTTATACCAGGGTCTTACTGATAGGCTGGATGGCTGAATATTATTCACCGCCAAGTAGAATGGGGAATCCTCAGTCTTCATGCTTTCCAGGCGCTTGCTTGCATAAAATTTGTAAACACAAACTGGATCTCTCTCAGCTGGTAGATCAGGAGAAGAGTAAATTCTTGGCTTAATCTTCTGCATATCTCTACGGTCAGATCCAGTTCTAGTTTTAGTCTGTCTCTTAACCGAGTATTCTAAATACTCTTTTCTGCCAGGTGTTTGTTCTCTGTTCTTTGCTGCCGCAAAGGCCAAAATGTATGGTTGAATTTAGCTACAAAGTGTTTATAACGGCTTGAGGGCTTTCAATCCCCAGGCCTTTGGAAGCGTACAGTTTTTCAATTTCCTTGTCTGTTAGGCCATCAGATGTCATAGGCTTGTTTCCAACTCCCTTGGCTTTTAGATCCATTTGTTTTGCTTTGAGGGTAGCCATTGTAGTTTTAAACTCAGTGTCAGTAAAAATTGTGAAGCCGTATTGTTGTTTGTTCAGATACATGTATCTGTGGATGCTTGAAAGAAAACCTCTCAAACTTGTTGGTTCATATTCGGAGCCTTTTTTATTCTAATGCCAAAGATGAATTTCGAAAGGAGGTTGTTCAGAACTTGGGGTGAATGCTCATGAAGAGATGTTGAATCAAGCAAGCCAGGATTTGATGTCTGAATGAACCTGTTCAATAGCTCGACCTTGTATGCAGTTTTCTTCTTTGTATTTGGATTTCGTCGTCCTGTGATGAATTCGTTCAGTTCATCATCTGTGATCTCGACAAACCTGCTTGTTTCCGTATTAGAATAAAACTAAACTTAACTTTGACTTGTGAAAAAGCCAAAGCAGAAACTCTCAGCAGACGATGGGGACGGTTCGGCAGACCACAAGTGTTTGATAGCGCGTGAAAATACTGCAAGCTGATTGGTCAAAAGTGATATCTTCACATGTGAGGATATTGTATCATTTTTATCAATTTGTTACAACTCAGTATACCACTGACTTTTATATAATAAATACATATATTCATTTAATGGCTGTTAACATGGAAGAGTTTTCCATCTGCCAAATATTTGTATATCACTGTTGTCTTATTTGTGTCTAGAAGAATTCCATTGATTTCGTCTTCAGTTAGGGTTGGGTGGAGTTCTGTTTTGCTTCAAAGAAGTTTTGTAGTTGGTTGTGAAAAGCTGCAGTGTTGAACTTTTCTTTGTTGGTTATGTCTTGAACGAATAGTTTGACATACCTTTGTTTGCTCTCTGTAGTAATTCTCTGGTCAACTGTTTGCAGTTGTCACATTTCAGTAACTTGCCATTTGTTTATTTCATTTCTTTTATGACATGCACTGCATGCGAAGTAGCAGGCTGGTGTTTTCACACCAGTAGTGTGATGACTTTGACATCTTTTGTTGCCATGTCTAGAGGAGTTGGTTTGGCATTAGGCAATTCTTCTGTGAAGTATGGTTCTTGTTCTATCTTGAAGCATTGTTTGGTCGTACTGCCCTACATTTGACCCATGTTTTTGTCTTTCTGCATTCAAAGGTTTCTGAAGATGTATGGTTTGTTCATTTGAACAGAGTTCACCCACTCCTCCCAAAAAACATGTTGACAAGGATGGGGTCACATATGCAGTGTTTCTGCCAGACCGCACCATTGCAGGAATCCCGCGTTGAAGTCAGAGATGGCCCCCAGAAAAACAAAAAAGGCCAGTTTGGCCCTTTTCTTTTACAAGGCTGCAGGCTTAACACAGGCATAGCATTTTAAAAGCCATCCCAGGGCTCAAAATTGCGACTGATATGGTTGCCAATACAACTAACATTTCATCTTTGACAAACAAAAATTCTGGTTTAGTTGCCATAATGGCGACTAGATTTCTCTGTGTCAACGATCAATAATGGTTATTTTGTCACACATTTTGTCCTTCGAGAAAATTATATTGAAAGATCTTTGCTTCTGAATCATTCAACGTAAGAAAAGAAGTCAATTCACCCTTTTGCTTTGCTCAATGCTGTATTGATTCTCTCACATTGGAAAACTTCCAAGTGGCTGACTGTGCTCGAAACCGCCCTTTAATGTACTGCAAACCCTTGTTCATTGACTACGTCATGTATGCCTGTGGATTGTTCTCTTGTAATGCATGGATCCTTCATACCAACATCTGATTCAAAATAAACTTTATTCAGAAGAAACACTTCAAAAAGCACTTACTGTTAAATTTTATCATAGATTCTAATGAACTGCTTTCTTTTCCTTGGTACCCTGACACATTTTTTCCTTCTGTAGCTCTCAATTTATTGGTTCCTTTCCTAAAAACTTGGCCCCTAAAAAAGGTTTTCAGGGGCCACTTTGGCCCTCAAGGAAAATGTTCTGGCTCAAAACACTGCATTATTTTTATAAATAAACCTTAAATTTACGCTTCCACTTTGAAAAGTCAATTTTCAATCGTTCCCAAACCTCATTTTTTAGTCCAAAGTCTGTAAGTAGCCAGGCCTTTGGGCTTACAGCCAGACCTCTGGCTATTTTCCAGTTACTGCAGTTCAAATTCACAGAAACTCCATGACAACTGCCATCAATTTTATAGTGAGTCCTCCCTTTGGGTGTGGGAAAAAGGAGGTTTGTTGAAATGTTTGTTAAAAGAAAAGTGCAAAAACAGGTTAATGGAGACATTCCCAAGCAGTGTAAAGAAGAACATTTCTTTGCAAGGAAACCATAAAAGGCTTCAAAGAACAACTTTGCTTTCTAACAACAAAATTACTAGTGTGAAATAAAAACAGTGTTGAAAAGGTTCATGTCAGGGTCTCTGGTCTGGGTAATATTGCATCATGTTTGCTGTAAGCGACAGGACAGAAGCTCACAACTGTGCTGTTCTGCAATTTATTTCATTGCATAATAATTATTATTCATTTATGTCTGCATACATGCCCAACGAGCAATACTCCTAGAGCCATGATGACCAGGAGAAAAGCAATTTGTGGTTTCCTACCAGTATGGTGCTCCTCTTTGCAGCTCTTTGGGCTGCCAGTGCTCCACTAATAATAATTACTATTCATTTATGTCTGTTACTGTTTAGGTAGATGAATTGTATGAAAAGGTTAGAGTTTTGTTTGGTTTAGTGAGCATGAGATTAATTTTTCTTTCACTGATAGAGTTAATATGCAGTGAGAGGTTCAGGGCAGTGTTTAGGGGGACGAGTTGCGGATTGTATAGCATCAGACTGTGCTTTAGGGTGGGATCATTTGAGCTTTAATTGAACCAGGACTGGAACACACTCGTGTGAGCCACAAGAAGAAAGGTTCTGGAATACTTAACACTCTTAACATTTGAAAAGAGTGTCATCATCTGGGCAGGGCACAATGTTTTTATTGCATGAGATACATGCAATGGTTCTGGTTACCTGCTATTATTATTTTACCTGTGATAGATGTAGTTTCTTTCTTCCTGGATCCTCTACTTCTGCTAATGGTCGATTAAATTGTTCAACCTGTTGAGGTACAAATTCTTCATCCTGAGACTTGGATGGCGCGAATTCAACAAAAGTTTTCAAATGTGCCTCACAAATGGATAGAAAAGAATAAAATTAAATTGAATTAAATGAATGAATAAACAAGGAGGTGTGTTGTGATGCTTTGTAGCCAGTTGTACCATAAGATAACAAGGCTTCCATAAGATAACTTTCAACAACAACAACATCTTTTATTTAAACATGGGTTTTAAAGCTAATATAGCTTATGGGGCCGTGTAAAAAATGTTAATAAAATAATAAAAAATTAAAAATTATTAAAAATCATTAAAACTGAATGTAGACAATGAAAAGTAAGATATGGACAATAAAAGATATGAACAGATTTAATAAAAGACGAAATCCCTGTCAATTTGGGGACAGCCCATTTGCGGTGACTCTTCATTAAAGTTCAAGTTTCTGAGGGCATGAGACTTTTTTGCCCTTTTGGCATAGTCACTGGCGCTGGCAGCGGATGGTTCTAAAATATTCCAAACAATGGATCCTCTGTGAGAAATAGAGTTTTTCATATAATAAGTTTCAAAATGCTGTACGCTAACACGATGTTGATGACGGAGGTCATACTTAGACTCTTTCCTTTGGATTATATGTTCAGAGCATGATGGAGTTATGCGGTTGTAGATATTAAAAATTAAGGTGGCTATTTTGACCTTATAAGAGTCGAATAAAGAGTCCCAGTTAGCTGTTTTTGTTACATCCTGAGAGGGCATGTTGCACGGGAGGTTATATATGACTCTAGCGGCCCTACAATGTATGGATTCCAAAGAATTAAATTCGTTTTTATTTGTACAACACCCCCAAATTGGTAGCGCATATATAACCAAGGGTAAAATGACTTAAAAATGTAACAGTCACTCTGAGAAAACCGGGCAAAATCTGAAAAAGCTGAAAGATGGGGGTCGGCCAAATTATTCCGTACTAACATCATAGATAGGTTAGGTTGACTTATGGATAAATATACTAAAGTTTGCTCTTCAAGTGTTTTGGTAAAGGAAATATGAGATCCACTCTCCATCACCCCCTCAGGTCCTAGTTTTTCTAGTAAATGTGACCCAAATTTGACATCAAGCAAAAACTGTAAAATTTAGTGAACGAAGTTCATGTTTTGTATCTGATATAAATGGACATAGAACTTCTTGCAAAAAGCCAGAGACATGAGAAATAAGCACAAGTCAGTCTACACCATTTAGTTTTTGAATACCTATATTTTGTATCTGCGAATAAGCAACAAATGAGCTATTTTCAACTTCCCGCAGAACGCACAACTAAAACTTCAGCAATAATCGGATGCCAAAACCAAACACTCTTACCTTCCCCCTATCACAAACAGCAATAATCTTTTTGGGCCATTCAAAAACCAAGATACTACATCACCTCCATTTCTCCTACCACTTGATGTCCTGTACAGCACTACACGACGCAAGCAATGTGCTGTTTAAGCCGCTCTTGGATTTCGCATTGGGTTTGTCCAGTGTTAAATATATGCAGTTGACTAAAGCGGTCTCAAAAAAATTCAGAACCCCTCTTTGGCCAATTTAACAGAATGAGAATTTAGAGAAACATGAAGTAAACAGAACGACGCCATCTTGAGTTGGATTGCTCGCAAAGGACTGGGACCTACTTATTTTTACTTTGGGTGGTGAGGGTCCTATCGCCGTCGCATTGTTGCTAGAAACGTGTGTTTTGTCGTGATAAACAGCTCAAGGTCTGAACAAATAATGATATGAACGAATCACACTTAAAATAGAGCCAGCAGAACTGCGCAATATCGTGAACAAACAGCTTCATCTGAATTTTTTTGCGAGCGCCCGGCTTTTGATGTACATGTCCACCGTCAAGAAATCAGCGATGCTCTCGCCTCGATGAACTCTTACACTTCTTTCAAGCTATCCAACTCCCGAGTTCTTCATCACTCGACAAAGCATGAACAACTGAAATTGTTGATTTAATCACAGAATTAGCAATGTGTATATAAAAACAAGTTCCCGTTTAGTAACTTCGAAAGAACTACCGTTAGTTGACACTTGCACTACAGAAGACTAGTGAAACAAATCTCTACAATGTATAAGCAAACTGATTACAGTTGTTACTCTCCTTGACTGACTCTCCTTGGTTAATCTCTCTACTCGACACGCCCTCCTCTGAATCCATGAGGAAAGCTGAAATATGATCGCTACCTTTACGGCAAAATGCAATCAGATTGCATGTATGAAATAAGTAGAACTGTGTCATGGTATTGTTCTACCCATCAATTAAACTGTGTAAAACTAAAGATAACTAATGGAAAATTTGCGCTTGATATTTAGAAAAGAGACTTTTCCGTGCAGATCCTCTTTGGGTTGGAGTTTCCTTTTTCCTACAGATAACTGCCTTTCCTAAAGTATGTCTGCTTTTGCTTCCAATCTCTTGTTTACTAATTTGAAGTTTGCTAGTTCCATTGGTCTGTTAATGAACAAGTGTCGGGAAACGAAATATTTACCTAGGAGCCCTCACTGAATACGTCATTTGCTTTTAATAAAAGCGTTGGACTTTTCATCCCGGCTTGTCATGTACACCAGAGGGTCCTTAGGAGTACACACTCTTTGGTTATATATGCTGTTGATGGAACCTTACGCAACAAATTAAACAAAAATTAGTTTTGGCTGTATTATCCCCGATTTTTGTTTTGTTTTGTTTTCTCTTGCTCATGCCAAGCACTTTTTTCCAGTTATCCGGTTTGCTATCAGAATCGTCAAGTCATTCCTTAAAACAACTGCAGGTTTGTACCACATCTTCGAGTGGCTTCACATAAGAGTCTTTTCTACCAGCAGGCCCCTCGATTTCTATTCCAAAGAGAAAGCATATTTCTTTTAGTTGGGCAACCTTAAATCTTGATTTTAGCATGTCACGCTTTGCAAGGCTACAGATGTCATGGCCATTGTATTCAATTGGATGCCACAAGTCGACCCCTTGGTACACCGCTGTCTGCAGTTCTTGCAGCTGTCTTTCTGTTTTTCACGCTTGAAGGTCTTCCTCACTGATGGCTTCGGCTTCTTGAACAAGTAGTTCTCCAGGTGCTTTTTGCTGATGTTGCGTTGCTGCAGGTCGTGAGAAATGACTAGCTATTTGCTTAGCTGTTCACCATTCTTCTGGAGCAAAACAAAGCTTACCACACTCGTTCCTAGCAACTCTCATTTGTTTTGCCACCTTTGCTGGATCTTCTTTGTTTCCTTCAGTAGCAAATTAAACATACCTATTGGTAACATTCTCAAGTAACTGAATCACATTTGACAGCCTACTGACCAGAAAGTTTTAAGTTTCTCATATCATTAATTTAATCTTTTTCTTGAAGTAATTTTACAGTTCCATGGCTCCTTAGACTGTTCTGAATAGTTGAGATCAATAGACCAATTTCAACATATTAAAATTCAGCCTAAGACAATAGCCTGGAGCTCGAGGCCTCGTACTGTCTATTGTTTTAGGCTGAATTTTAATGTATCGAAATTGGGCTATCATACTGATTTTCTGCGATCAACCAAACAATCCGGTGAAACATTAGGTGCTGTGATTTATAAACTCACGTCCACTGCAGGTGAAAAGGAAGGAGAAACTGACCTCTACATGCACTTGGGAATAGACTTGTGAAAAGAGCTCAAGAGATGGAAGACTGCGTGTTAACAAGATCTAATTTCAGAGAGGTTTTAATCAATAGCAACCCTTCTGATTGATACCGCAAAGATTAGGGTTCTTCATCCTGCTGAATTCAAGAAGTAGGATGCATGTTTTTATCAACTGTGAAGATCATTAATTGATCTTTGAAGTATAACTTACCTGTTGTCACCCCTCTATTAAATTTTTCTAACAGAAACTTCTTCACGTTTTCGGTTGGTCTCTCACCCTTTTGTTGCCATTTTAGAGCCCAACCCTGTAGTGGTGCCTTTCATGTTGACATCGAATAGCTATTTGCTCATGCGTGCCCTGTTTCTCCAACATGCGTTGACTATTCCCGTAACCTTTTCTGCCCATTCTTTTCATGCTAAATCGTAAACAGTCTCGCGCTCTGTCACTCTCACATGTCGCCTAGTATCCGTGTGGCTTTGGAGATCCCCCTGGGTTCAAAATGTGGCCACACAACCTTCCTCTTCACACATAAAAAGGTCTTGCAAATTGGTAATATGTTTCACCTTTACCGTCAGCAGCCCTGGCTTTGACAGTGGGGTGAGAGGCGTAAGAGGCATGATGATAGGAAGACCTGTTGAACCCTGCAGAGATCGACCTACTTCATCATATGGAAACATCTGACCTTCACCAATAGCGTAAGCCTTCCAAGCCCTAATTCCGGAGGCAAGAAACTCAAAGTTGAACAGTGCGCTAATCCCTTTCCATTCTACCGGCTTAGCTGCCTTTGCTACATCTACTTGTGCAACTGCTATTCTGCATCCGCTTCGAGTCAGCTTTGGGGAATTGATCATGCTCATAACATTAGATAAAACCTCATCTAGCTGGCTGCATGAGGGGCAAGACATTTCATGAGTGTGATCACAATGTTGAGTGAAGGTGTCATTGTGAGGGTTGCTGAGACTGAAACCAGTGCAGTGGTCAACACATCTTTCCTTGGGTCCAACATGGTTCTTGAAGTCGGTTTTGAGATGACGCTCAGCCTCTTTTAAGATAGTCTTGGCTTTCTTTCCCCAAATCGAAGTGCACCACCTTCAAGCATGATAGTCACACATTCAAGCGACTTGAACGCCTGTGCCCCTTCTGGGAGAATTTCGTCCCATGAATAACCTGCACTCCACAATTCTTGGAGATCAATTCTTAATTCAATGGTGCATGGGATCCCACATTTGTGCGACACAGGCTAGACATTGCCTCTTTGAAAGATTTGTCAAGTCTGCAATGATTTTGCTCTTCTTAAAGGAAACCTTGTCGAGAACTTTGTTCCACTTATGTCCAAGAAAATCTGTACATTCCTCATCTGACTGGTTAACGTTCTTGTTGTTG
>Ga0099803_1079096_pt1 | contig 18177 bp, 14 predicted proteins | sample Orb8nscriptome_6_FD_81142 | JGI IMG/M metagenome (GOLD analysis project Ga0099803, IMG submission 81142) | Coral microbial communities from Puerto Morelos, Mexico - Orbicella 8 T C metatranscriptome (Eukaryote Community Metatranscriptome) | ecosystem: Host-associated > Invertebrates > Cnidaria >... | reverse complement strand
CATGATGATAACATTAAATCACTAAGAGTACTATCTCAGTTCCCTGTTTGAACTGAATTTGTTTGCAATAATGTAAAATAATAGCTTATCGTGACATTAGCTCTTTAAATTAATATTATTATTATTATTACTTTAATATTATTATTTAGTTACTTTATTTAGAACATATGCTAGCTAGTGTTGAGCACTTTTTGATAATTGCCTCCTTTTATTTTTGCTTCATGGTTTAATTTGCATTTATAGTATACCTTGTCAGCATTTTGAACCTCCTGAACAGGGTGCAGAGCTGCAATGACAACCACCTTAATGTAATCAGAAAATGGCAAATACAATCGTTAATAAAAAAATGAAAACAATAATGTCAATTTTATGCTCATGAAAACCATTATTTATATATAAATTCTTCAGTGTGATTCTTCAGTGTAAGTGTAACAACAATTAACAAGTATATCGAACATTTTAATAACAATAATATAAAAATAATAATATGTCTGGTCTGGTTAACTAGATCTAGGGCTGTGGTACACCGTCCATGTTCCAGTAGCCATAGTGAAATTTCACGGTCAGAACTTCGTTTTTCTTATGAAACTTCAACTCCAGTGGCTTCTCATCCAAAACAATCACCTCACACCTCTCCATTTCACAATTGAGTGGCTTTTTTTTAAAATATTCTCCCGGTCTACTGCAGCCCCATCAATGTCCATTCTCGTGAGTAAATGTTTGGCCTTTTGAAAATCAATGATTTTGTAAAACATTTGGGTGTTCGTTTCACTAAATTCATGACCAAAATTTGTTCAGTCCAGGATATCTTTTGAGATGCACTCAAACACCTCCATGGGCATGTCCACTGTAAATTCACCGAGCCATGGATTGGCTAATTTCGGTCTTGAACTGAGGCGGCGAATAATTTTGCTGTGAACCTTTCTTAAGGCCCTAGCTACCATTCTGCGAAACGGCAACAGTTGCTGGATATTGCTATCTCTGGAGCACTGGCTGTATTTGTGTTCCAAGACTCCTACGGCATCATCAAGCTCTTTAAAGAAGTCATTCACTTTTTTAGTTCCATTCCCAGTTAAAATTTCAGATAAACAGTCAGTTTTAGTGCGCTGCAAAGCAGGTCAAAGCTTTTCAATAAACTCTACTTTGGCGGCCATCTTTGATTTTTGTTATGGAATTTCTGAATTTTCCACCATCTTGAGTTTTATCCATAACCCACCTTGCGCTCCCACAGACCCACAAGAGGGGTGGTTTGGCCCTGCCGTGACTAGACAGTGTCCTTTGAAAGATGTTTAACATTGGTCAATGCTGTGGAACCGCTAATGTTATGCATTTTTGCTGACACATCAGAAGATGCACTTGGAGCATGTGCCTATGCACGCCAGAGAAAGGATAACAATACTTCAGGGCTTGAAATTAACTTTTTTGTTCGGGAGCCAGCTGGCGACTAACGGAAAAATTTTGGTCCCCAGATCATAAATTTTGGTCGCCAACTTATTTCATATATAACTTGCACAAGAACACGATTTTATACGTTACTTAGCATGCAAGAAAAGTCACAATTGAAGAGCGCTGAAAACAATTAGAAACAACACGAGTAACAGTAAGTTATAAAGCTACTGTTGTTCTCAGGTAATATGTCTCTGGTTCGAAGGTGATGGTTGTCTCCATAGTCATTTTAAATGAAGCGAAGCATTAAAAGTTTTAAGTCCGTGGTTTTCATTGTGAGACAAACACGGGTCCTTGCGTATTTTTCCTTTACTGCTTCTTTGAAACGCTGCTCTTTATTTTCGACTTGCTTTCCTCGAAGGATTCAAAGTTTGGATTAACCTTTTGGCTGAATCTTCATTCCCTGCACCTAAAAACTCACGTAATTCCTTCAACTGATTGACATCTGCCGCCATTTTCGTGGCAAATGAAAAGCACATGGTGTTGAAGTGCGCCTGCGATCCCAGTTTCGGAAGAAGCTGCTGAAACAATATGGCGCACCTTGAACGCAATATCGACGTATTGACATGTCAATTTTTTCAATTATCTTGTAATATTCAGACATTATTTTACTGGGGACGGAAAGGTGAGTTGTGTACTAGGTACCACATCATATTGATTTCCTAATATAAAGATTTAAAAACAAAAGTTGTGTTGTGGTTTTCTTTAGTTATCGGACAAAACGCGAGTCGCCAGCTGGCGACCAGTTCTGAAAACTTAGTCACCAGTGCTCAATTTTTGGTCGCATTGACAACCAGTGAGTCGCAATTTTGAGCCCTGTACTTACGCAGTCAAGTTCAGTCAAGTATTCCCGCTGAACCAGCTGACAATTCCATGCTTGGAGCTACAAGCAGCTGTTCTTGCAAGTCTCCGAGCCAAATCCATTCAGGAGGAATCTAGGATACAGTTTAAAGATGTAAGTTCTTTACTGACAGTTTGATCACCTTGGCCTGGATTCAAAGTCCATCGTGCAGCTTTACATTGTTTGTCTCTTAGAGAGTGGGAGAAATTCAAAGTAACACCGATCCAAACCAGTGGAAGCATATCCCAGTGAGCATAGTGTGGCTGACGGCCTGTCGTGAGGGATCTGCGTTAATGAGTTACAAGGCAGATGGAAGAATGGACCAGAGTTCTTATACCTACCAGAAAGTCAATGGCTGATTACGAAAGCCCCGCCAGCCCCTAATGTAGACATGGAACACCGTCAAATACAGATACTGGCCACAGTCACAGCACCAAAAGCTAGCAATGGTATTGATCCACACAAGTTCTCAAGCTGGAGAAAACTGATCCATGTGACGGCACAAATACGCAGACTAGCAGTAAAGATAGGACTGATAAAATACAATTGACTTTCAATAACTCAAACCTTCAGGGGAAATAGAAAAAGGTTCAAGTTATTGGGAGTTTGAGTAACCAGGAGTTGAGAACAAATGACTGGAAATAAGGCAAAATGATGATTCTGTGCACTTCTATTCATACAATGTACACTTTAATTTCATTAAATTAAATTACTGTATGTATGTAATGAAACGTTTCTATTGCTTTTTTCTAAGAATTTTCTAATAATGAAAAAACACTGTCTATGTGCACTTCTATCTATACAATGTACAGTACTGTACATTTAAATTAAATTTAATTATAATTGTAATGAAACTATGTTTCTTGACTACATACTCTGCAAATAGAATGTAACATAACAAAACAAAGCTTGCAAAACACCAGGGGAAGACTAGGTAATGCAGACAACGTCAGGGTACTGCGACAGAGTTCATGGAATTACCTACTTGAGAAATGTCAGTTATTAGTCCCTGACATTTCTCAACTGATCAATCTCTATTGATTATCCTCGAAATATTTTTGATGTTGGACATCAACCCTTACAAACAAACTGAATGTTTGCAGCATGTCCATAGCATGACTGAGTTCCTGTCTTGAGGGGTATTTAGGGGGTGGCTCATCAGTGACAAGCTCCTCCTCCTCCTCCTCCTCTTGATCCTCATTGCTATTTGGTTGAAATTCAGCAATAATGTCAGCATCACGGGGCAGCTCAGTGTCTGCTGTTAAGAGTTCATCATCGCATTCAATCATGGTTTCAAGGTTAACTTCTGGTGGTGTATGATCTTGTTGTCTTTCTCTAAGGTTGTTGAGTTCTTCATTGAGCTCTTTGAAAGGGTCATCAGTATCATTTTCGGCACACTCCTGTGACTCCTTCGATATGCCAGCTCTTTTAAAACAGTTTTGAACTGTTATATCAGACACTTTGTCCCAGGCTGCAGCTAGCATGTTCATTGCCGATAGGATGTTTATCTTTGGCAAAGGCTGGTTATTGTAAACAGTGCGGATGAAGAACTGAACTGTCAGGGTTCTGTAGTGGGCCTTACGTGACAGCACAGCAACAGCAACCATCACTACAGCAACAGCAACCACCACCACAGCAACAGCAACCAAGCTTCCCTGAACTAAGACTAAGCAGGCTGGAGGAGCCTGCTTCTCTTACTGAAGAACTTGCTTTAGTCAGAGAAACCAAAGTTATCTGTTCTTTAGATTTACTCCTGGATTTGTTTAAGACCTGTCACCATTCCATTTCTGGCCAGCCTCTCATGCCAAAACACCATCTTTACTGACCCTACAGTACTTATAAATTGGACATGCCCTCATGGTCGTAAAGGCATCAATGAGGTGTATGCCAATAATCTTCAAAATGCTGTTTTAATTCTTCTCTCTGGAAACAACTTCACTAAAATTGAAAGAATGTGCAGTTTCCTTGGTCTGTCATTCATCTCAGATTCTACATTCTACAGAATGCAGCAGCTGTATCTCATCCCCTGTATCAACAAATGGTGGAACTGGCAGAGAGACCAGTTTCTTAAAGAGTTCAAAAGTGTGGAAGTGGTGGTCTGTGGTGATGACCAGTATGACTCCCCAGGACACTTGTGGAAATTGTTACTGACTACATTCTGGATGTAGGATAAATGCCATGTTGAGCTAGCATCCAAAATACAGAGAGACCAGCTTTACAAAATGCTCTTCAAAGACTATGCTCTTCCATAAACATAGTGGAAGTTGTCACTGATGCCTCGACATCAATAAATGAGATAATTGGTAAGATACAATTTACATGTAATGTAAAGTGTTCATGGTATTTGCACTTGATTTGTCAATTTATGGGACTTGTCAGTTATAAATAATTTCATTATTCAACTATTAGATAGCATTTAATATTATTGTGTCAACCATGATCTACTTCTTGAGCAACAACCTTCCCAAAGAGGGGATTTGCATTTCTGGGTTTGGGGTTAGGGTGGGGTTAGGTGAGATGGTCATTATAAAAAATTCCTCTCATGGCAGAGGTATGGATGTCTTATGGAACTTCTCACTGTTTGAATGTATTAATTTCATGTTTGTTATGGTTTGTACCAGCTGACAATATCACAGCAGTGTTCCGCAGCCTTGATGTTTGGCATAAGGCCAAAAGCATTCGCAAGTGCTTGGAAAAGGTATAAAGATGGTGTTTAAAAGTGGTGTTTATCTTCTGGGCAACAGTTGAGTGTTCTAAGCCTTTGTGATGTGTAATCATTTTGTTGATCTGTACATGACAGTTTGCCATCAAATCCACATGCTTATACAAACGCTGAATGGCATTTAAGCACTGTCAATAACATGTGCTTTACACATACTTTTTGTTTTCTGGACTTGTGAGACATTTTCACTGTAGATGCATCCTACACTATATTTAGCATGTCATGGCATTTTCACCACAGTAAAAATTGGTCCATTTTAGGCTTTCCCGGTACACCTCTACAAAAAGGGTGACTAGCATGTGTGTTTTGCTTTCCAGGTTGGAAACCTGAAAAATATGGGGAAAATACAGACCTGGTCTGGTCATATTATAAACAACTTTTGGTACTGTGCTAGCATTTGCAAGTTACAGCAAGTGATGAGGAAGCTCTTAAAGTAATGAAGGTGATGCCTCTCTCTTGTATGGTAGAGTTTGCCAATATGGTAGAATTTGTCAATACACAAAAGCAATGTGAATGGTGAATGAATCAACATGCCACAAGCATGGGACAAACAAAAAATCTGAGTCCCTGACAGGAATTGAACCCATGACCTCCTGGACACTGGGCAGGTGCTGTATCCACTAAGCTACAAGAACCCATAGAGAGCAAGGCCATTAACTGAGTTCATATGTGACAGGCATCCTGCATACTCCTAGGACCACAACTGTCGATATACACATTCATTACTGACACTGGTTCAATGAAAAGTTTAATCTAACTGAACTGTATTACATTTTTTCTAGGATACCTGGATTGGGGTACTGCATCATGTATGTAATGAACACGAGTGGGTGGGTGGCAAATGTGGCCATGGAGATTTGGTTCCAGAAGAACATAGTCTTGAATGGTTTGACCAAAGAGATAAGGACTTCGAAGCGTGCCAGAAAATGGTGCTAGAGCCTCAACTCCTTGCTAGCTTCAACTTCTACGTGCAATTCAGGTAACTGCGCATGCAGTAATATGATGGCTAGATTTATGTTTATGTTGGTATGTGTAAGAACCTACCCATATATTTTTTTACAAGACGTTTAATACATTATCATGTTCTGTAATAATAGATCAATAACAAGTAACAATACAGAAACACAGAGATCAATAAACAAATGCAATCACAATGACATAGAAGTTTACTATATCAGTGTCCTTATTGGTGATTTGCATGCCTTATTCTTTCAGACACAGCCAGTCTTGAGTATGCAAATAGCCTTTCATTGGTTCACTCCAAAACGGTGTTTGTTTAGGTACGTAAAAAAGCAGTGTTGTTTATTAATATGGGAAAACAAAATGGTGATGGCATGTATACAAAGTGACATGCACAATCAGCATAATCAACGTGCATAATCAGCATTTACCTTACCTGCCTTCATCTTCAATCTAAAGCCTTTGAGTTCTGCCTTTGATTTGTAATTTGTAACGGCTGTCAGATTTACTTTTACAACTCTTCCCAGTAACACCAAGTGTGATGTGGAATAATGCAATATTTTTGCATGTGTGTGATACGACATGGTTCAATGATCTACTAACACGTTCCATAGAAAGCTGGTCAGACTTGCAATTGCTCTTCAGACTTGTAACCCCCACATACTGGTATGTACTAACTATTTCCACAGTGTAGTACCTTAATTAGACAGATTTTGGGTTGTCTATCTTTCTCTGTTTCTATTTTCAACCTCCTCAGTGTATTTATTGTAAGTATTCTTCAATAAAGTAAAACTGAACTTTAATTTTTTCTTTCAAAACATTTCTAATCTCATTCTTTTCTTCAGTTTCTTCACACACATGCATTTCAGATTGTCTGAAACAAATCCCACACAGATGACAACCTGTGCATATCTTGAATACATTTTGTATTTATATTTTGTGCTTGTAGAATGATGGAACATAAACCAAAAACAACCTACATTGTAAATAGTCCATGATAAATGAAAGTTTTTCTATCAACCAATTCAACAATCTATTGACATTTTCAACAAATCCAACAATATTTTGACAGTGATAACTTCCTCTACACTACTTTTTGGAATATTTAAGTGAGTGAAAAAGTGATTGAAGATTTTTTTTCCTTGTGCAATGCCAATGACGATGACTTCCTTTTCCTCTTTGGTGGTTTATACTTCGGATCTTTTTGGGAGCTGCAATCCTCTTCTGTCTTGTCACAATCTCTATCACTTTCTGAATTAACATGGGAAAGGCTAGATGGTCTAAAAGATGAAACTAGTGAGACGATCTCAGATAGTCCAGACTGCAATTGATAGCCCTGGCATGGTAGTTCCATAAGTACTCACTCCTGCTCTGTTCACTTCCAGTTTGTATCTCCTTGGTAGTCTGCTAGGGCTTTTCCCCTTAGCAGTGAGTACGTTTCAAGGTTGTATTTTTATTCAAGGTCCAAAAATTACATACAATTACTGTTTGTCATGACAGCTTTTAAATTTTACTCTGGTGTTTTACAATGATTTTCGTTCGTTTTAAATTCAATAATACGTTGAACAAACGTGACAATTTAGCTTTTCACGCCAACTTTGTAACTTGATACTTTTGTTTTCCTCGCAAAGGTATGTAACATGAAACTCTTGTTTTCTCCAAAACACAGGGAAGATGAGCTTGCTTTGGTGGATAAATGAAAGAAAGTTAAATATCTGACAAAGAAATGGCATTTTGTTTTTTCTCAAAATGCAAATTTTCTTATTACAGATGAACAAGAACTAATGTAATTATTAGATAGTCATGGAATACCACTTTCTTTTTCTGTTGCCACCTTTGTTGTTAACAATAAAACAATTCAAAATCAATACACAACAATATCGATTGATACCACTGGGAAGCGTTTCAATGAGAAGTATTGAAGGTAAACAGGGCTACTTGGCCAATATTATCCTACATCGATGAACGAGTCTCCTCAAAGACTGATCAAAATAATTTGCACTTTCATTAGGTGCCATGGAGTCTGCAGCAATATTTGAGCAATTTCTTGGTTTCTTTTGTCACAAATTTCCAATTTGCAGAATATTAAAGCCACTAACTCTGGAACTTTTTGGTCTCTCTTACAGACGCGGTTAAGGCAAGAAATAAATAAGCCGCTAATGAGAAACTTCACATTTCCCTTCTTTATTTCAACCCTGACAAACATACTATTGTAGTTTGAAAACAGCAGATGATATTTGTTCAACCGACCTGTGGGTAATTCTGAAAGATACATTTAACTTTCGCACTAAAAAGGGACAAGTGCCGCTACCTAGTACCTGACATTACATGACATAAAAAACTGCGTGGAAACAGCACATAATACTTACGATGCTAGAATGCATGCCTCTAACATGTTGGTTTCTTCCATAAGGAAAATTACTCAACATTTGCTATAGACATGTATTGGTCCAAGGACCCATTGTTCTGTACCCCCATTTTCAGTGCTATCATGCGCAGAAATCGTTTCCAGTTGCTTCTGAAATTTCTACATTTCAATGACAACTCCAATATGCCTGCACCTAATAATCCAGCTCCTGATAAACCGTTCAAGCTGTGATCTTTACTGGATCATCTCTGAAAAGTTTCAGGAAGTATATGTTCCAGCCCATAACATTTCAATTGATGAGTTCCTGCTAATGTGGAAGGGGAGATTGGGTTTCAAGCAATACATCCCCCTAAAAAGAGCTAGATTTGGTGTGAAATCATTTATGTTGTGTGAAGATAGTAGTTACACATTTTCTTTCAAGATTTATACAGGGAAAGAAAACGTAGCCCCCAGAGCACAAGAGCTTTCTCTTTCTGAGAGAGTTGTCGTCGACCTCATGCAACCATTGCTGCAGAAGGCATATCATTTGTACACTGACAACTGGTGTACAAGCTTGCCACTGTACAGGTACCTTTGCCGCCAAGGAACTTTAGCTTGTGGAACAGTCCAAAGCAACAGGAAGGGGTTCCCAGAGCAAGTGAAGAGTGCCCAGTTGAGAAGAGATGAGCTAATAGCTTGTCGCTCTGATGAGCTATTGGCAATAAAATTCAAAGTTAAGAAGGTTGTGTTTATGCTCAATACCATCCATGATGATTCAGTGGTCCATAGGCCAGACAGGAGACACCAAATCAGCACCAGACAAAGCCAACCTGTATTGCTGACTACAACAAATACATGGGTGGCGTTGACCGCACTGATCAGCTGCTGAAACCCTATGAGGTGCCTCACAAAACACTGAAATGGTACAAGAAGGTGGCCATCCACTTTATGCAGCTTTCCATGCTCAACAGCTTCATTGTTTATCAGAAGGATGGTCATGGAAAACCATTCCTGGGATTTCAACATGAAGTGATGGCAGCCCTTCTCTTTGAAAATGGAAATGGTGCTGACATGGAGATTCCCAGAGAGGAGAACATCATACAACTTACTGAGCGTCACTTTGTTTCGCCAGTTCCAGCAACAGCCTCTAAACAAAAGCCCCAGAAGAGATGCAAAGTGTGCTATAAGAAAGGAGTACACAAAGACAGTCACTACAATTGTCAGAGCTGTCTGAGCAACCCAGGACTTTGCTATTTTCCCTGTTTTGAACTTTATCATCCTAAATTCAATTACTGGGTGTGAAAGTCAACTTGATCAGAAAGCTCTCCTTAGATCAAAGTCTATTGTACATAGTAAATAATTTAGTGAAGTTTTGTATGGCAACTTATGAATGTAAGTGCCATTTGTGCTCAGATTTTATTACCAAATGTCCTCTTTCAAAAACTGTTATTTGGTAGTTTTCTCTGTGAATAATACTAGTACAAGTTATTCAAAAATTGTTTAAGTTCCTTTGGATTACCAGTGAAGCAATTTTCCAAGCTAGATAATTCCCAATTTTATATTTGTACCCCCAAAATTTTGCTAATTTATGCTTATTTTTATATTCAGATGTCATCAGGTATCAAATTTCAAAAATCAATAACTGCACAAGCTCAAAATAAAAGTTTTTGATTGCAGTTTCAGAAAATGTATACTTTTCTTGGGCTAGGTTCTATTGTTAGAGTAAATTACATTTGATTCGAGGCAACTTTAAATACCTCAAAAAGAGGGAAATAGGCTTGGTATAGTTGGTAACATGGGGGCTGGCAGTGAAGGGGTTAATGAAAAGCACCCCTAGTCTCTCATTCCTAGTCTTTATGGGGCAAGGAAATGCAAGGAAATTACTACCCATTCCAGAGCAAAGTTATTTAACTGTAAATCAACCTCATGCTTTGATTTTAATCCAATGGATTATGCAATCATTGACACCCTACATTTATTCTTGAGAATTTCTGACAATTTATTTGACCACCTCCACCCCCACCTCCGCCTCCAACGGACACCAAAAAACACAGAGCGGAGGACAAACAAAATGATCCTTATGGAAAAGCATCTATACTAAACCTCCAATTATATCATATAAGAGAGGCAAATCTCTAAAAGATACACTTGGTAGAGCGAAAATTTGATTGAAGGCTAAAATGCATCACTATCGCAATTCATGAGGGGAGTCTGTGTAGGCCTGTCATATCTTTTGTTTTCAACAGTGAAATTTTCCAGACAGTGCCCCGTCCCTGCATGAAACCACTCAATATACATAATTTGTACACATGTACAAAACAAGAGTATAATATGCAAATTACACTGCTTAAAAACACCAGAGGCCTTGTCCTTGACTAAGTATAATACACAACAGAGCGTAAAAGTATATTATAGTACTCTTGAGCGATCTCACTTCCATTTGGGAAGCCCAAGCTTAAATCACCTTACAAAGAAACACACTCTAGCTTCTCGCTCTACTGGATCAAAAATCCCTTACACCTCATTGGCCCTCTCACTTCAGGGAGGAGCAATAGGAAAGCTACAAAGGGCCTGACAAAGGGCCTGAAGAAGAGAAGTGCTGTTATTGTTTACATAACTACAGAGCCCAAATTGAGAAGAGAGTTCAACTAGGGAAGATCACTGTAGACAAGAATCTCTGTTCTGTATAGTAGCTGCAGAAACTAGGATTAGCTTACGTAAGCTAGAGTATACTCTAAGTACTCAAAAGTAAGCAATCAACAGAGAGTTTTAACAACCTACAACTACAACATTTCTCATTCCAGCCTACAACTTTATTGCACTGTTCAAAATAATTTAAACTGAATTTTTATGCTCGTTAAAATTTAGTCTTGTTACAAAGTTTATTGACATGTTCATATATTAGCATTTGAACAGTTGCGTTTAATTTCATTTTCATAGAAGTAACTATCATTTTGTTTGGAAAACATAAATGGGCAGCAGTAAGCAACTCACTTTTAACAACAGCCTACAACTGCATAATTTGTATTCAAAATAATTTTGTATTGATTTTTAGACAATGCTATTTACTCTTGTTACAAAGTTTGTTGGCATGTTATTAAATATCAACATTGAATAAGTTGTATTCAACTCAATTTCAAGCTATTAACTCATTAAAACACTGTTACCAAAAACCAACTAGAATCATGCAGTCTTTCATTGTCTGGTAATATGGAAAATAAGCAATAATGATACTGTAACTTAGCTATGGAGTGGGAAGCTAAACGTGTTCCAAAATCCATAATGGGATGTTATCAAGAGTTGGCCAGCTTTGATCTTGTAAAGGAAAACAAAGTCTTTCTCCAAGTTTACTATGACTTTAGCTCTTCCATTCGACACTTTCCTCTTGAAGTATGACCTGACTGCCCCTTCTGACATTCCTGACAACACAGAGAATAATGCAACAACAGCTTCCAACCTTGTGAATGATATCGCATAGCACTTATTATTTTCAGCGAGGGAAATATCATCAACAACATCTTGCAACCGAGAGCATACAACTCCACTTTGAAACACCAAAAAAATTTCTTTTGGTAAATTTTGAATTATTTCGCATTGATAAGGGCGCCTGATGCTGACTTTTCCTCCCAAACGTAATTTGATCTTGTCCAGCCACAGTCTGGTTTCATCATAAACGACTGTTCCACAGTTTACAGGAGCATTCAATAAAATCTTTAACTGATCAGTAGGACTTTGAAATACACGGTAAGATGCTTCAATTTGTCTTCGCACGCATTTCTTAAACATATCCAAATTTACATCACGTAAATCAAGCGAGTCAAATGCCTGAAGACACAATTCAATCTTCTCACTGAGAACGTCTTCTTCGGATTCTCCATTAACTGATTCTTCTTCATCGATTTCTTCCGATTCTTGAGACGACAAGTCATCCCTATCAGCTAAAACTGCTTCTCTAACTGCATCTGTTGAAAGATCATTACTCTGGCCTTTGGCTGCCATATTGAAATGTTTCACTTTGTTGAGCAACCGCTGACATTGCGCACCGCCGACCTGTGCCACATTTTGAGTCTCCTGTGCCTACCGTGACTATTCAAGCGGGAACGGAATTGAGAAACTTCTCTACCTTTCCCTGACTAACGTTGATTTTAAAGTTGTCATGCCTCAAACAGCAGCTGAAGAGATTCATGAAGAATCGAAACCAAGCAGTTCTGCTGAAGCAACTATGATGTCAGACAACAAATTACTACCATACCTCGGACCAAGTACATCTGGTGACGAGGATGTCAATTACACAGCCCCCAAAACACCTTCTTACTGTCCTCCAACGGACACCAAAGAAAACAGGGCGGAGGACAAACAAAATGATGCTTACGAAAAAGCATCTATACTAAACCTCCGATTAGATCATATGAGAGAGGCAAATCTCTAAAAGATACGCTTGTTAGAGCAACAATTTAATTGAAGGCTGAAATGCATTGCTATTGCAATTCACGAGAGGAGTCCGTGTAGGCCTGTCATATCTTTTGCTTTCATTCCTGCCTGGTGGTCAAGCCTCCCTGCACTGGTACAAGTGTGTCGGGCTGGTTTCTACTGCCTGGAAGTGGATGGAAGCCAGTGGGTGGAATCAGTTTCCTCCCTGGTGCCAGTAAAGGTCAAGCCAGCCAAGAGAAAAACTGATTCCTGCAGACTTTGTACCAGTCTCCGCATGATCCACAACAAGATAGTGCATAACTCCAGCCTGTGCTGACCTTAGGTCTGTCCTTACAAAAGAATAGTTATTTCAACAATAGACTGTCTGAATTTCAAGTGTGGTGCTCAAGACTTGTTGACGATGTCAAGTGAAGCGAAAACTCTTTGAATGGCTTTCAAACATGACCGCAAAAAAGTTGACAGTTGTTTTGGCCCTGCAAAAATTTTCCATTCCATATGTTATTGTAAGCAACACAGAGGATTAAGTTTTGCGTTGTTCTCGAACAACAGATCATCTATTTCTTTAGAACTTGTTTGTAAATATCTTTGGTTGGCATTGTTATAATACCCCTGTAATAAAAAAGTTCTACATGAGAAAAGTGTTTGTCATGTTTAAATCAAAGTGGCTGTGAGCCACTGAACTTGGAAAATAAATTATGAAAGGGTGTTATCAGGCATTGCTTAAGGAAGTACTCGTGATGTAAGGGCAGTGTAGGTTTCAAACGAGCCCATGAAGTACTTTTTCCATTCAGAAGTGTGTTGTGATACTTGCAAAATGAAACAGATCAGTGTTAAGAAACGGTTACTCAGGCCTGACTACCCATTTTACATTACATGTACCTACACATGTCTTGCTAGTGCTGTAGTCAAAAACGGCAAGATCATTTTGTTTCGTCAAATGTGATGTGTAGAGTCAGAGTAATGGTACAACCGAGAGCAAGCATGGAATTTGTTCTTTGGTAAAATTCAATAAAATCCCTTTTCAAAAAAATTATTATTACTCGGGCCAGCAGGGGTCTAGTTTTCACCGGCATTCTTTTTTATTTTTTGTGTCACGATTGGGCTACTCACGCACAGTACAAATATATTTGACCTTAGGAGGTAGTAGAAAGGCATGTGTGGCATTAGACCATTTTATTGTTATGGTATTGTTTAGTTATTGTTTAAGTCTGTAAAAGCATAATAGCTTTTCAGGACTCACTGATCAAAATGTGCCAGAAGCTGCAGATCACAGCAACACTAATTATTTTTCAAACTTTTGCTTTCCTTGCAGAATTCTAAATTGCAATGTCCAATTTCGAGAAGACATTAGTTTGGTGTAAGTTATAGTTACAGTATTGTTCACAGTTATCGTTGAACTCTATTCCTTGTTTTTTAGGCTTAGATCTTAGGTTTTTTATTGTTATTCATTTCAGTTAAGTTTCCTTTTATCACCTATCAAATGGTCTGTATCGTTACTTAATTGGTAAGTTAATTTTGTATGCGCGGAATCACGCTTGCTTAGGTCCACATCTCCAATGTGAGTTATTTGCCATGAAACTACCATCCAAGTTAGACACCGTGTAGTTTATTAATCATTTTCCAGCCTTCCATACGATCAGTTTAAGTGCCATTATGTTACACTTCCATGTTACAGAGGTTATCTCAAATGTTAAGGATAGTTTCTTCATTTAGATTATTTTAGTTTTATAGTTTGATATGTTAGTTATGTTATCTTCAATTTTCATTATTCTATTTCAGTTCGAAATACCATACGGTTTACATCATACAATTTATGGATAAGCTTACAGCACATGGTTTAATTCTACCTTCGTCTTGGCTCATGATTTGTTTCAATTTAATTTGTATGGAACATTGATCTCTGCGAAATAAACTCTATTTACATCGTAGTCAGAAGTTCTTGTTGAGTTAGATCTGTCCTTGTAATTCACATTTAGTTCAAATTTGCTGCACAGCAAAGGAATTTGAAGAATTGAAGAATGCTATTTGCAATTTGTCAGTCAGTATCAATGCACGATTGTCATTTTCTTGTCTACCATGATTAATTGGATTTATCAAGGATTAACACTCCACAATGGCTTCCACAAAAGCGCAATCACTGGATGATCTAAAGGCCACCCACAGTTTTGCCAAAATGTGACAAGAAAGGTTAATAGACTTAACGAGTTATTGTCTGCACGCAAATCCACTGACACCATTCAAAGAGTCCTGATTGAGCTAAACGAAGTTCTGGAGGAATTCAAAATCACTCATGAAGCTTATTATAACCAAATTAAGACTGTAAGAGAATGACAAGAATCTGAAAAATATTACAACTCACTCATACAACTAGCGTCGGAACTAGAGAGAGAAATCTCTTCGCGGATCATGCAACCAAATTAAGACCGAAGGAGAACAACAACTATCACAAAAATATTGCGATTTGCTCGTAGAACTAGCGTCGGAACTAGAGAGAAATCTCTTCATGAATCATGGAACCAGACACTCAAAGGTTGTTGACATCTCAAAGTGCTTATGTTGGCCCCCAGGATTCTGTGAGTAATGCTGGATTGTGTAACTTGCTCCTTATGCCATCTGTTATCTTGCACAAGCAGTACTGCTAGTGCAAAGGCGAGGTCCGCTGCAAATAAGACAGCATTAGAGGCAACGGCACTACTCTTCAAAAACTGCATGACCTTGAAATCAAAGAATTGAGAATCAAGCAAAGAAAAGCAGAAATCCAACTGCAAGCGGATATTGCAGAGGCTGAGGCCAAGAGACGAGTGTTTGAGGAAGCAGATGCCAAGGAAAGCTGAGAGCGTGACTTGTTTCATTGGGATGAAGTTACACCAGGCAAAGTAGCATTTCAACCCGTAAAGTCTGCATTTACGCCGATGGAAGGAGGCCGCCCAGGCAATGTCATTGATAAGACAGCAATAATTCCTCAAGGCAAGCAGTCCTATGAGCCAAACGAAATTCTGCAGTGATCTAAGTACCCCTTAACCCTGAAGCACCTGAATATTGCCATACGATGGCACCAAACCAAGGTTTGCCATATGACATCAAAACCAGTAGCCATCAAGATGCATCATTCATTCATCTAATGGAGACACAAGTGATCCCATTGATTATTGCGACTTCATACACACATTTGAACACCTCGTGGAACAGAAGACCACAAGTTCACTTTCTCGCCTGTAATGCCTAGTGCAGTATACTTCTGGCCCTGCCCAGAAACTAATGAGGAGTCTTTCCATGCGAGAAGAAGGCTACATGGAAGCAAGAAGGCTGCTGAAGGAAAGAGACAGTTGAAAATACAAGATGGCTGCTGCACATGTCAAACAACTCATTGAGGGGCCATTGATTAAACCTAAGAACAGATCAGTGCTTGAGCAGTTTTCCATCCAGCTTTCAAGCTGGTCAATACGTTGAAGGAAATTGGTTATGTCAATAAGCTGGACAACCCCAACAACCTCAAGAAGGTAATCGACCTGCTTCCATTTGCAATTAGATTGAAGTGGTGTGATACTGTTGACCGGGTCATAGAAACGGAAAACTGAGATGTCACCGTCAAGGATATCATGGACTTTGTGGCAGCTAAGGCAAAAGCTGCAACCCATCCCATTTTCAGCAGGGTAGTAAACAAAAACAAAGGAAAGCAAGTTAACAGCAAATCATTGAGAAAACCACCAAGAGAAGGGGGCTTCTCGACTCAAGGCAAACCACCACCCCCTGAAAATTCAAAGAAAAAACCTGAGTGTCCTTCATGTTCTTCTAGCCACTGGCTGTCATGCTGCGACAAGTTTTGAAAACAGTCTCTCCAGGAAAGGCAAGGGTTTGTGGATGACCAAAAACTCTGCAGTAACTGTCTCACAGCTGGTTACTTCGTGTGTGACTACCCAAAGGAAAGCTTCTGCAGAGTACAAGGGTGTATCAGTAAACATTCTACCTTCTTACATCCAAGAAGCAATACAAATGCCTTGACTGCTTCAACTATTCATAAGTATATAATATGTAAATAACTTTATGTAAAATTAGGGAGGGCCATATTGTAAACTACTGGGCAACCAGTAAATTATGTCACCTTCGTTAAATAAAGTCTTATTATTTTATTATTATTTAACCATAACCAAAAGCCCAATTGGAGGCCAAGGCAAAGGCGACGACCCACCGCCTGTTAATTCTAACTCTGCTAACAATGGTTACATCAAGTCTAGTTACTTCACATCACGTAATTCAGTAACCAGGCTTGCGATTCTTCCAGTCCGGGTCAAGGCAAAGGGTCATGGTAAGATGGTGGAAACGTATAAGCCTTTTACAAAAGCTGAACTTCAAAGGAACTAAAACCAAGCTGTCAGTAACAACCCTGCAAGGTGAAAATGAGCCGACTGAATGCTCCATAGTTAGTTTGGAAGCCTTTGACCTAAGCAAGAACAACATAGTGCAGCTGCCAAAGGTCTACTCTAGGCCAAGCTTGCCTATCCCCCCTGTCCACCGTGGCCCGTCTTCCCTAAGCTGCAAAAACTTTGCTCTGAAGAGAACAGCAGAAGACAACAAAGAAGATTTTGACCCCTAAACCATTGAAACTGTGAAACGCAATTTCTACGTCAATATGAAATTCCAAGAGAGCTTCTCTGAGGCATAATGGCAAGGGACTCTTGCTTCTTGCTTGGAGTTTCTGGAGGATGGCCTTTGGTTCTCCTCCCTTTGGATGAACATTGCAGGCTCTGCCATTCACCATTGGGCAAGGAAACCAATCATCCTGGACAGCAGACCAACAATGCATACCAGATTACATAATTGAATGCCTTCTCCAAGGTGGATGTGAAAGTTAAAACCTGTTCCGGAAAAGATGGCCTGGCCATCCACCAACCTTTTCCAGTGGATATAGGTAATACTTTGAATATATTTGACAATGATAATCAAAATTTAATCATTGTTTTTCATCATAATTTATTTATTTACCTATTATTGTTTTCAGGCCTCTTCAATGTTTGTGAGAAAGTTTTTATTTCTCTGGACATCATGCTTGAATTCAGAGACCTTTTTAAAAGAGGACATCCCATGTTGAGTGTTATCATTTCAAAGCTATTGGTGCTTAGCAAGAAGTGCAGAGAGGTTTGTATAGAAGTTTGATAGCTACTCTTATATTAAAATTTGATTAGTTTTTTAAGTTTAAGTTGTTTAAATATATCTCATGAGTCTGTATTGTGCAGAGATATCCTATCTGGTAATGTTCAAGAAATCTCTTCCAAAAGAAAAGACCTGGCCCCAGTTGTTCAAAGGGTGGGTAACACCATCCACCGGATAAATCACCATCTGATGGATAGCGTAGTTTGTTTTGCAAACAGCTATCCACTGGATAACAATTTATCCAGTGGATAGCATTATCCACCCTTTGAACAATTGTGG
>Ga0099803_1205141_pt1 | contig 18850 bp, 14 predicted proteins | sample Orb8nscriptome_6_FD_81142 | JGI IMG/M metagenome (GOLD analysis project Ga0099803, IMG submission 81142) | Coral microbial communities from Puerto Morelos, Mexico - Orbicella 8 T C metatranscriptome (Eukaryote Community Metatranscriptome) | ecosystem: Host-associated > Invertebrates > Cnidaria >... | reverse complement strand
TGCGTGGACACTGCGTGGACACTGCGTGTAATGTGCGTGTAGTACACTTTACGCGTGTGTAATGCTGCAGTCCCTTTGACCAGTACTGTAGATGCGTAGAATCAGCAGCTCAAAGAGGGTAAGGTCTTTCCACCATTGTGAGAAAAAGGTGGTTAAGACCAGAGCAAAAGTAGGTAATGCCTCTGTTAAACTTTCCACTTCCTCAATTTGCCAATGCTGTTTTCGGACACATAGTGAGCATGAGCCATCCATCCAAGAGCAGTTGTGGTTCAGGCTCTGAATGGACCAAATTGGCAGCCAAGAGGTCTGACAGGTCCACATACTTCCCAATGACGATTTGAGTAACCAACTTGGGTGGGAGGGAAGAGAATCCTAGACCTACTGTGAGCGGCTGTTCCATCAAGATACTTGCACTTTGACCAGGGAGCACGAATGGGACTCAAGACCAACTGCATGTTCTCACACAGCTGGCAAGCAAAACATGTGAGCCCTGCAAAACCCGGTATGAGACCCCACGGAGCATGGTTGCCCTGAGAGACCACTGGCAAGCACTGGCTTGACTCAAAGTTCCCCTTAAGTACGTTTAGCCACATTAAATTTCTTGTCACCCACATATACAACCAGTCCTGTATCACACCAGTCTCACATGCTCAAATATTTTTCTGTTCTGGTCTTGTCCACAAGATGAATTACTCAAAACGTTTTTCTTTTTAAAGAATACACTCAAAACATTTCTTTTTAAAAAAGCCTTTGTGCAATTCATTTTAGACTAATGTTTTTAATTTTTAGATTATTTTTTTAGATTTTTGCTGATAACTATTGTAAAGCCCCTTTGAACATTAGGATACTAGCACCATAGAAATCTTTCATTATTATTGTTTTTATTATTATTATTATTATTATTATTATTATTATTATTACTCAGAAAAATAATATGGCATATTAATTAAATTGTAAAGTACAAAAAGTACAGGATAGTTAAAAGAAAGTACAGGTATTTCAAGCACCACTGCAATATCAAAATCAAGCAACTACAGAGATGAATATTATCAATAATAAGTAATAAACACTTTCTTCATATCAAACCCAACTTGATGAAACATATTCATGAGTTTATGCAATATACATGTACTACTGCTAAGGGAAACCAGATAGCCAAGTTTTTTTATTGCAAAGCTTAGTCATAATGATTACAATCATGTATGTGACAAGAATTGAGCTACAAGAAACAAAGAACACTGGTTACATCAGTTCGCAAATGTGTAGCCATTATCATTTGCTGTTGGGTTAGTGCTGGAACAGGAAAGTGCTGCATGTAATTACACTGGCTCAACCAAATCCCTAATAACTGAAACAGTCCTCTCACAAAACTTTATTGCCTCCTGGATTTTTTTCATGAATTTTGATAATAAAATATTGGAAAAAGATGTAAAACGTGGTCATTTCATGGTACAGTGCAAGGATCTTGTTTGCATTTCTTGACATCACATTGAACAGTTCTTCAAAAGAAAAGTGATCGATGAGGAGCTGTGGTTGTTTTTTTCTTCATTGTGGTCACCAACATCACTCTTGGCTAGCATTTCTTCAATTTCCTGTTGAGCACCTGACAGCAAGTTCAGGGCACCTGACTTGTTTGGACTATTTTTCAAAGCAACCACAAACCACAACAGTGTGGGCTCCTTCCATTTCTTGTTGATTGCTATACAGGTAGATGTTCCTATAAGTGATGCTGTGGTTGTCAGCAGAGGGAAGAACAAGAACATTTTGGGAATTCCAGTGGATTTTGCGTGGCTATCGATAAATGTCAGCATCTCACTAAGACACACTGTTGTCCAGTCAAATAGAGCATTTTGAACGTCAGTAGTCCTTTTTCTATGGTTGTCAACAATGGTAATTTAAGTGTGGTTTGACTTTGTGAATGACATTGTGACACAAGTGCAACTGAGAGAAATGGCTTGAAGATGCAAATAGACAGCAAGAATCATGAATTTTATCCAGCATTTCAAAAGGTAATTATTGTTACTACTATTACAGTTATTACTATTGGACTGCATTTCTGCAGGATTGCATTTTAATTAATATCTGTAATGCCCCATGGTTTGAAAAGTCAATGTTTAAATTTGTGTCATCTGGAAATGGATTAACTGCCACAATTAACCCCTGGAATACCAGAGATGTTTCTTGTGGACACCATCAGTCTTTAGGATTTAGAAAAAAACAATTGTATCCACTGATCTCTTGATCTCTTGATCTCTTGATCTCTCTTGGTCTGCTTAACAACATGGCCAGAAATGAAGGATGTCATGGCAGCAAAGCATGGGCACAACTAGAATTTAAATATTGTTGAACCATAAAGCATTATCATAAAATACAAAATCATGTATACGTAAACAATGGATGCGAAAATTTGGGCTGAGCACATTTAGAACATCATTTTGCAGAGATTGCCACCTTCAAATGGTCATTACTTTTCCTTTCTTACCTCTCTATTTCCAAACGATATAAAATTATTTGATATGACATTCATTCCATGTGATGCTTTTTATTCACCCCAAAATATTCCAGTTGTTAGACATTTAATTTTGTTTCATTAACAGAGAAAATGATCACTGCTTATGAACTCAAATTGGAGGCTATAAAAATGAAAAAAAAAAAAACAGGAACAATTGTTTACCTTAGACTCAGTGAATGTAAGTGAATATTTAACGAGATAAAGTCGAGGTGGATGAATACAGCATATGATAGTGGATGAATTTAGAGTGCAATGATATAGCTTTTTGAGATACTAAAATGTGTGATTCTTGAATTCACCAGTGGAAGTATCTGGGATAGGGGTGGCTGATTGGAGGTACAGTGAGATGTGCTTGCTAAAACCTCTTTCTTCATTCCCTCCAAGTTTCCCACATTGCTCCATAATGCAATGTCTCAATAATTTGACATTTTTTTTTTCATTGCATCAGTTAATTTGCCTTTAATTTGTCCAGGTGTTTCCTCCTTCAACTTCTTCAACACTGTTCCCATTCCCTTTTGCACATGTCCAATACACCCGTGTTTGGTCACTTCAATTCCAGCATGTGAGTGAACATCTTTAACTTGCTGATGACTTGTGCCATCACCACGTCCATCAAGTTCTGTATATCTGAGTGTGTGTGTTTCTGTTGAATGCCCAAGTATGTGTTCAACCCCTGCAGGCTCCAGGCTGGTACAGATCATTGGGAGTTTTGCAGTACAGTATATTCTGCTCTCCACAACTGGTACTCCACACTGAAATGACAACAGCACATCTAATTTGTGGGGTAAAATCTATGCATCTAGAGATTGCTATCACACCACACAGGACAATTGACTATGTCACTATTTTCAATGTTCTGTGTTCTTATTTCTGTAGCAGGATCTGATATACCCTTCCAATCGTATTATTGCTTTGGTAATGGTGTTGCTACTCTTTTTGAATGGTTTTGCTGCTGAGGATGGTGGCATGTTCATTAGAATGCAAAATGTCTTGGCACCACTGTGAAACAAGGTGTCTATTTTCCTCGGAACTGTGTGTCTGTTTCTTTGAAGAGGAGAGGTCACTTTTCCAGCCACAGTTTATGCAGGAAAGCTGCAGACAGGAGACACAGCCTCTTCTGTTGAACTGGTGCTTGGTTAGTGTCACACTCAAGGGAGGTCTTAAAAAATTGGGATTTTGATTGATCAACTGAGATCCACAAAAAAAGAAAACAGAAAATAATCATATTTCCCATGTGCACTCATCAGCAAAATTCATGATTATCGGGTACAGCCAAAATGAAAATACCTGTATTTGTCAAGGCTTTCAATTTCTCCGCAAGTTTGTACAACCTTATTGCTGTCTTGCATGATCTCTTAGATTAGAAGGCTTTAGCTTCCTGGACATCAATTTGTGTACTGTGACCTATGTTCCTATTGCCATCATGCTCATTGAAGACGGTATCTGACCTTTGTAACCTCAAAATAGCAAAGTATCTGTGGGGGTTAATTTTTAGAATATGAAAATGAATGTTAACTCATCTTTGTCTTAATTTTAGAACACATATTTGCAATTCTGCAAAGAAATCAAGGTACAGGTAAACTAAGTAGGGAACTTAAAATACAACAATGTAATACCATATCTTTATTGACACTCCCCTGGTGGAGCTTTTTCAGTGACAATACAACAATAAAATAAATAAATGAATAGTAGTTATTAAACATCTATTACAAGCTTTTTAAACTACATCATATAAAGGTAAAGATGCTTATGGGTCATCACTGTTTAAGAAGTCCTTAATTTATTTTTAAGGAAAATTTTGAAAGAAGAGGTTGGCTTGAAGGTTTTAAGAATATTGTCAAGATTGTTCCAAATATTTACTATGCAAAAATACAAAAAGAACTCATACCAGTAATTCATTTATACGGTGGTATATGTAAGAGTTGAGAACCTTGGGTAGTGCACTCAGTATGCTTAATTCTTATTGTGACCTGATTGCTAAGAAAGAAAGGTCCTTGACCAGTCATACTTTTAAATGCCATAATGGCATTACAGTATGTTCAAAGAAGAAAAAATGAATTGTGTAAGTTGAACATTTAACTATGTTCAGTTCCATTAATAAAATGATACTGACAATAGCTCATGAGACCTTGCTGTCAGGATATAACTAAAACAAGCAATTTTCCTAACCCTAAACCCTAACCCTAACCCTAGGTGAATTTTTTTCTAAAATTTGGTGACTTTTCCCTTTTCTTTCAATTCCTAACAGTTGACCTTTTAGCATCACTAGGCTCGAGGTAATCATGATGTCATCTTCAATTACAGAGATTCACTGAATTATTGTTGATACCTCTAATGGTATCAAATACTCCATGCAAAAAATTTAGGCCATTTCAAGTTCTTTTATTCATTTCCATGTTGCAGATCCCATATTTTGATCAGGCTGCAAACGTCATTGATTGAAAACATTTCTGATCAGTGGTCAAGAATGTGTGAAATCTGAATGTCAGAAAATTCAAGAAGGAACTTGGGATGAATGAATGGTTTTACTTTGTCACTTGCATGTCTTTTCATTAGATTTGCTATTGGACCTGTTTCATTTCATTTCATGTCATTTCATTTCCTAGAGGGTTCATTATCAGATGGCTTCAAATATGCATGATATAGCTCAACACCTTGTAGTTCTCAGATCATACTTGCAGGTTACAGAGCAGTTGTTGCAATAAAGGTGTAATGGGTCAGGTTGGTGAAGATCCTCTTCATCAAAGTATTGCTGTTGAAGTGTCAGTCTATGGTCTTGTTTGACGCACTCTTCCGTGTCTTTGTCTCTATGCATTAATTATATACCATAATATAGATGGTAAGCTGTTGTTGCCTGACAGGGGAGACTAATGTTTGCGGACTAACATCTTTATCTGGGTGTGAAGGATCCTTTACAACCTCTATTGAACTGCTGCTTTTCTCCCCTGCACAGGCAGTGTTCAGGCCAGAAAGTGAAACTGCCTTTCTCCACCTCACCGGAGTTGGTTGGGTACTCCTGCCACAGTGTGATGGATGGTCAAATTTCAGTGTCCTTTACATGGACTCAATCCTACTTGATATCTCCTCTGTGGACCTTTCTTGGTTTTCCTGGAGGCATTTCTTGCTCTTTGGTTCAGCATATGAACTAGACCATAGAATTAAGGCATTCGCACACAGGTCTCAAGAAGTTTGGAATCACTGAGAGTCGAGAAAGTGGGCCTTAAGAGTTCAAGAAAAACTTCTGGCAAACAGTCATCTGCTTTGTAGGTGAAAGTACCTGTTACCTTATCCTGCTGCCACTTATACCATACTTACATGAATTGTGTCATGCTACAAAAGAAATAGCTTAACTTGTTACGATTACCATAAACATGGTATCAAGAGTATGTGGCATGCAGCAACACTGAACCGTGTAAATCAGTGCGAACGACCCAGATAACAAAATTTTAAAACTTCCTCTAAATATGGAGAATTATTGTTAAGTACAAGGAAATGCTTGGTTGTTGTTGTTTTTTTGGCTCTCTGTTTTTTTTTTCGTTCAAAGGCGGATATAAAACAACAATTTCAACATCAGACATTTACCTGCACACTGACAAAAATTTAGCAACTATTTGACATGATTCTAACCTACATTGAGAATTAAAATGTTAAAAGGATCTTAGTAATATTCCATTCAATTCTTACTCCGTCATTTCCAAAGGTTGGTTCAAAAAAACTTTATACCTCTCAGTATCAATATTCTCTTCCACAAAGAGATACATGTAGCTATTGGGGTGAATTTGTCAAAAGTACTCTTCTGGTAAAATTGCAAATTTGCCAGGCATTCAATCTGTTTAAATCTTCTACAACATGTGAACTTGTGATTAAAAATGGCTGTAAACTAGACCATAAAAATTTGTTCCATTGATAGGAATTTTAGCGGTCTGGTTTCTTCAAAGTAATACAAAAATAAGTCACATTGCCCCTTTCTAACAGCCCAGTTCCATGCCTTCTCCTTAGTATCCTGTGGAGTATCTGGGTCCAGCTTTTTAAAATGATTTTGTACTACCGTAAATCCTCAAGTTAGCTCCTGGGGCGCTTATTTCAAATTTAGTAGAAGACGGGGTGCTTATGTGAGGGGGCACTTATTTAATTGTTAAAAATAGTGGCCTGAAATGATCATTTTTTATTCATCATCTGCACATAAACAACAACATAAGCTGTTAAAAGGCATAAGAAGCTTATTCTAAAGTTCAAATCACGGCACCATTGGTGCTTGCAATTTTTTTCCCAAACTTAATGTGTTCACAAATTGAAACAGTGTACAAATCTAATACTACACAGCAAGAACTATACATCCTTTGGCGTCTCATTACTCATCCACAAAATGGGGGAAGGGGAGGGGGACACTTATTTGAGAGGGACGGTTATTTTAAATTTTTGCCGATAGGAGGGGTTGTTATTCAAAGGATGCGTTAATTCAGGGGTTTATGGTATTCTAATCTGTGGACGTTTGTTCTGGGTGAAGAAACTGTAATAAACTGGTGCTTTTATATGTGATTTAACTAGATAGAATGACAAGTAAGGCCAAAAAGCATCATGTCTGTACAAACTTTACATAACCTTGATTTTTTGTCTAAGTTACCTATATATACCAGTAATTACTTCAATGTCCTGGTCCAGTTCATGCAGTCTTTTCCCATTCATTTTTTCTTTTGGGTTAAAGATAGATAGCAAAGTGCAGGCTGGTGCTGTCCTTGAAGAAGAGTCTCTGACACCTGCCTTGATTTTGTGTGAAAACATCACAAAGCTCACACAGTTTTATTTTGATCACCACTTCCCAAAGGTTGGTGAGGGCCAGCAGGGCTCGAAATTGCGACTCACTGGTCAGTGAAGATTCAGCCAAAAGGCTGATCCAAACTTTGAATCCTTCATCAGTTGTTGAAAGGCGTCGAGGAAAGCAAGTCGAAAATAGAGAATGGCATTTCGAAGACGTAGCAAAGGGAAAATACGCAATGACCTGTGTTTGTCTCATAATGGAAGCCATGGACTTAAAATGTTTTATACTTCACTTCATTTAAAATGACTGTGGAGACAACCATTATCTTCGGACCAGAGACATATCACCTGAGAACAACGGTAGCTTTATAACTAAGTATTACTCGTGTTGTTTCTAATTGTTTTTGCTCTTCAATTGTGACTTCTCTTGAATGCAAAGTAATGTATAAAATCGTGTTCTTGTGTAAGTTATATATAAAAGAAGTTGGCGACCAAACTTTACGATCTGGCGACCAAAATTTTTCAGTTATTTGCCAGCTGGCTCCTGGACGAAAAAGTTAATTTTGAGCCCTGGCCAGTCATAGCCTTATTATGACTTATCTATAAGGATAAAGGATTGTACTTTATGTGATACCAGTAAACAAGTAGCAAAAAGAAGCTCTTGGGGAAGTTACCAGTTGTTATATTACGGCAGATCAAGAAGAGGCCCCCCCTCCCCTCGGCCACCACCCCAAAATCTGGATCTACCACCATCACTGACGAATACGTTATTTGCTGGCAAGTTAGAAATAATGGTTTGCTGAGTAATGAACAAGTGCACTTGTGCATTGTGCGTTCAAAGTGGGTGTGTTAAGGGTGGGTGTTGGGGTAAGGGCACAAGGAGCATACACCATCCGAAAGACTATTTTTAAGATAATGTTAACTCCCGTCACGATGATGAAGATAAACATACTACTGTAACTGCAGTAATGACTGCACCCTTATTTTACTCAGTAAACCCTTGATGTATTGTTCCTAGTTATTTTTAATTCCATTTCAACAAGTTAATCATGTTCATAACCCTTGCAACCCTCTTTAATGAGAGGAAACTGTAAATTGACTAGTGATGCACATAGTTTGCACGACACCATAAATATGAGGGAATAAAACTCAAGATCTAAAAATCCTTAAGCCTAGCATTTGCCAGCTCAACATGGATTCTGCATTTTTCTGTGGCTTTTGTTGCCTTTGCTTCACTCTTGGTGCATATACCTTTCAGTACAAGATCCTGTACCACAAAACCTTGTCTCCCAGGACAATATCTACAGCAGTTAGGTGGTTTAACAATCCTGATTGCTGCACAATTGCTTTGTCAGATATTGACCCTGGATTGAGTTTACTAACATAAGTAAGGGGCTATGCCCAAAATAACCTTGAAGGAAATCATTCCCCTATGGATGGAGTAGGTTACATTTTTGCTGGCTCATTAACCTGGATGTGGTAATATCAATATCTGTACAGTCTATTGCAACTCTACAAGAACCAAATTGACTAAAATATGAAGGGGCAGATAACTTGTTCTTATCTCTAGATGGAATTGATGTCATGAGGTTGTTAAATAAAACTGACTGCAGTACATAAATAAAGGCTGTTACAATATTTACTATTGTGGATATGCTGTAACTAACTGTGCAAGGTGAATGCCTGTATAACTTTTTCTAACTTTTATTAAGGTGATAAATATTTGGTCTTTAAAACTGATTGACTCAACTTTCCAACCATCAAAGTAACTGACTGACTGTTTGAACCTATATGTATAATTGAGAACAATATGGAAACCTTCCTTTGCGGGAAGCCCAGTCTCCATCTTTAAAACATCTCCACCAAGGGCTGACAGTGTGTAATGTTTTTGCAAGTAGTCATTTTTTTCTCTTTTAAGTCAGTTAGGTCCCTTTTTGCCTGTTGAAGTTCTGCTTCCAGTAAAATTTCTCTTGTTCATGATGGTTTCTCCAAATTTTGGCCAGTGTCTTCTTGAGATTCTTGTTCTCTTTTCTTTGCAGCTTTTATGATTTCTTGGAGAGACTCCTGGTTTGCTGACTTGATCTTATACTTTTTTGGCTTTCCTTCTTCTGCAGCAGAGTTTGTCTTGATCTCAGGACCATTACTTTTATTTCCTTCTCTGAAATGGCAATTTTAGATTCTAGGATGTTTTACTGGCTCTCTATCTTGTCTCCTGTAATGAAAAGGGCACTGTTAACTGTAACAATATCAATATAAAATAAGTAAGAAAAATGAAAACAAATGCTGTGGCTGTTTCATGATGTAATGGAACAACATTACTTAATATACTTAAAGCAAATAAAACCGAACCTTCAGCACCTAAACTTAATATTCAATAGAAAGGAAAGAAATTAAGCATCTGAGTACAGGTAAGGATACCTGACAATAACTAATGATAACCTTACTGTGTGAACTTCGTACTGAATATAAACTCAAGGTTAGTTTCGTAACAAAGATGGTGACAGTCCGCATCACCAAGATTTCATCAAACACACTTTTCTCATCAAGTATTTATCATAATCCAGGATAAGTATTTGAAACTCTGAATGTGATCAACCTCAGTAGCCCACTTCATCTTCTGTATTCATCCAATTTTTTTTCCCATGTTAGGGAATCCAAAGTACCAGCATGTATGGCTTTCCAAGTGATGGTCACACTTGGGTGCAAAGCAATGCACCATTCAATTGCTTTCTTTACAGTTTTTTCCAATTGTAAAGTCAAGTGAATTGAATGTAAATGTATCTTATTCAAAGTCTCCTTGAGCTTGTGTAAACGATAATTACACACTTGATCTCTTGAATACAAAACACAGTATGACAAAAGTTTGTGAAGAGCATGAATTTTTAGCACCATGGCAATGTGACCACATTTTAGGACTCTATTTTGATTCTTTGATATTGTCAGAACATGTTGTGATATTCTGATATCATCATGATATTTTGATATTATCATGTTCTTTTCATCTGACCACCCAGTATCTTTATATTTTGATATTTAAGTGGCACTTTCATATTATCATGATATTTTCATCTCTAGCATTCTCATAGTCGCCAACTGAAAGATACACAGCTCCAAGGTTTGCGTAACAGTAAGCTTCTCCATTTCTGTCTCCAGTTTCTTTCTGGATGAGAGAAGTCAAGATTACTTCCTCAGTCCTTGTATACAAGCACCTGTAATGGTTACAAATGGACACTTCAATCTTGACAGATGACCAAGTTCAGCACAAGCTGGTCTGAAGTCAAACCCCCACATTTCAATACAGTGACACTAATCAATTACAATGTGGCTAAGTGTGTTTCTTGATTCCATCTTTTAGAATATTTCTTGCCTTTCTGAGGAGGTAGCATTTTATGGTGTTTCAAACAAAAATGTGTCAGGAAGAAAGTCCAACAAAAGATTATGGATGAGAAGATCCCTTTCAGCTGATGGTAGTTCTTAATTAATATAGTAAACATTAAGACCTCTTGCTCACAGGTGGTTCACTTGATCAAGCATCAAGGAAAACATTGGAGAAATAACAACGGTAACTCCACCAGTTACCAGTGCTGGGATTGCAAAACAGACTGTTTTTCCAGCACCTCTTACCAGCATAAGGAGGCAGTTCTTTTTAGAATGGCGCCAATAGCATCGTTAGGCAACTAGCCTCCAGGCACAATTGTTTTTCCCTTTTACAAGCCTCTTGGACCAGGCTTTGAAATACTGGAAAATCTGCCATCAAAATCGCTGCCATCTTCAATACAGGATTTGACAGACGCTCTGTGTTTTCTTTCCTCTCCATGATTCCCTGCACACCTCCTCACTAGTTCTTTCAGGTGACTGGGGACGAGGCAGGTGTGGTCTAGCATTCATTTCAAGTATGAGTGACCCAGCACCAGGGCTAAAATGTTGGTATGCCCGATGTTTCAATTTTCAAAAAGCAATTGCTGTTCTTGCTTCTGGTTGAATGGGTCCCTTTCCTACACAGTTAATTGAACAATTCCACAGTCATCTTCTATCTGGGAATATCAAGGCATATGTTGTTCCCCCTTCCTCCTAATCTTAGGTTTATTACACAGAAGCACCGTTCTGGATGTTTTGTTGAAATATTTCATTAAATTATATCAAAAGGGTTTTGAATTAAAGGTGTTGATCTATTAGGAAAAAAGGCATTAAAAATAGATCTAGGGTTTTCAAACCCCTTGTTCAACTTTTGAGCAAAGTAAGCTGTCTAGAATCCTCTAGCAGCATAGGTAACTCTCTTTGCTTCTTGGGTCTTGTCTTTTGTCTTCTTTCTTTGTCCCCTTAACACCTTTCTCTTGTTTTTATCTCTCTATCTACTCTACCACAAAGACAATTCAGGTCAAGGCGTTTACTTTCTTCTTCAGTCTGTTTTCTTGGGGAGATCTTTAAAGCGTCAAGTAGCTGTGTAACAGTGTAACAGTTTTAGCTCCAATGTTGAAGTGACTCGTAGCATCAAACAAGCCAAATTCCAACATCTCTCTTCCAACAAAAGTTTCCTTTTTGGTATGCAGTCCCAGACCATTCCATATTCAGCTTCGTTCTGGTTTTGAGTTTTTCCATGGAGGTATTTGTCAAACAGTGGATATTCACTTAAATTTGGAGTATAGGCCTCACCTTTGCAATGACATTATCAGGCAGGCAAGGACCATGCTTAAAACTGTTTGTGTCATGTTAGAAACCAACTGATCACCCAGTGGGGCAGTGAGTATAGAGATAATGCCTTTCACTTGAGGCAATTCAAAGTTGAAGAAACTAGCATTTATTGCCTTTTTCTTTTTATTGAAGTCCCTGTCACTGGAGCGAATGGCAATGCTAAAATAGGTTTGTAGTCTGTCAATTATGGCATCAGTAAGGTTCCCGTCTACTGAGGCCAGACATTTCTTTCTTAAGTTTCCTTAGTGCTGTGCTAACTCCTTTTTGCACATGTCATACCCACGCCTTCTTGACAACTTGAACTCTTGTACTACTCGCTAATTTATCCTTCTATTACCTATTGTAACTCTACATGTTCGTCTACACACGTAAGTAACTTAAATAGAATTTACTGTTTGCAAGAACGGGCTGCGTGAGCTATTACCAATTCAGATTATAGAGCACATTCTGCTCCTTTATTCTCCAAATTAGGAATTTTAGACACTTATCAAATCAACACGTTTCAAATGGCTAAATTTATGCACCATTATCATAACAATCTGTTGCCTCCATTGTTTTTCAACTTGTTTTTCACAAACAGTCAAATTCATGGCTATAGCACCAGAACAGCCAATAATTAGCACGTGCATCATTGCCAGACTAATCTAAAAAAATTCACCATTCTTTACCAAGGTCCAAAGATCTGGAATTCCCTTCCTGTTACAATCACTTCATTGTCAAGTTTTCCCAAGTTTAAGAAAAAACTGCTAGAGTTTTTAATAAAATAATTACTGAACTGACAAAGCCACACACTGTTGCACTATTTATGTAACCATATTGTTACATACGAGGTGGCCTCAACTAAAAGCCTGATGGTTTCTAGAGGTCACCTCGCCTCACATTAAAACATTTATAAATACTGTATATTAAGTAAAAAGGCAAATAAACAAAAACAGAATGAATGAAACAGAATTCCATTAGCAGCATAAATGTCCTCGACCTGGTTGTCTAGTTGTGACCGTTTAAATGGAAGTCAGTATATCAAATTTTATGAGTGGCAACAGGACGTCTGAAAACAAAAGCTGCACCCTCTGCATGTGGCTGAGGCAGACCTCTTGTAATGGGCTTTGTAATTATTGTGCTGTGCTCTCCATCTATGGAACACTTATGGTTTGACTATCTATTTGCCTAATGTCTGTTGATTTATTCTTTGCCAGAACTTTCAGTCATTGTTCTTGTTAGCAGCAGTACACCCAAGGGAGAATTTGATAATAAAACCATTGTTCATACAAAATTTCATGATACCCTGAGTGGCTAGTTCTCACCACAACTCCTGCTACATTTTACTCTGAGTAATGCAAAAATTGCCTGCTCCATCAAGTGCTTAGTTTTGTGTATAGAAACACTAGAGTTCAAACATAAACTTACATGTGCCAGATGTACATCATCTTGTTGTGGTTCCTTATCATCAGGTAGTGTCAGCAAAGGTGTAACTTAAATGCCAGCACTGCCATGACAACATTTTTCAGGGAGCCACTTCATTGGATATTGTGCTGTGCCCATTGGGATCTTATATTCACCTTCCACTTCACCCACCCAACCTCTTGTAAAGTTGGAATTTTCCTCCAGCAGCTTAAGGTTTTGGGTACAACTCAATTTTTTTGAAAGTTATGTCACATCAAAATCCCTAAAATTCTTCATTGCATGATTTTGAAAATGGCAGATTTTTATCGCAAAAAGGTCTCTTTGCATTTCTGTATCTAGGTTAAGAGGATGGAGTTCTCTTCTCAAAGGTCTCTTAAGCTTTCTAAGCCTCATAATTTCAATGATGATTCTCTTAAAAAAGGTAATTCAAATGACAACAGGTGGGAAGCTTTATCTGAAGTTGTCTTCTGCTGCTTGAGATCCAAAAGCGGCAGCAGGAGAATACACTTACAAAGCCAGATTCCAACATCTTTAGTTCATTCCCTTTTTTTGTTTTTGCCTTTTACTCTCCTTGCTGGAGATATTTCTGTCCTTGGCTTTTTCTTCATCTATGTTTACACTGATGCAAGAATCATTCCACTAATCCTTAGCCTTGTATTAGGAATTTAGATACATGCATAGTCAAGTATTTCTCATCATACCAAAATATGAAAATAAATACAACACATATGATGTAGGGATATCTTCTGTTTCTGTGTCAAATCCTTTTTTGGTCCACACACCAAAGATAGTTAAGGTCAGCTCACTTACAAACATTTAAATAAATAAATAAATGAATAAATAAACAAACAAACAAACAAACATATTTATGGAGGTTGACCATTTCAGTTAAAAAATTGCTATCAACATGGGTCCTGCATAAAATAAATAAATAAATAAATAAATAAATAATAAAATTAAATATTAAATATGGAAAAATATAAAAAGCTATATAAGAAATATTTGAAGCTAAAGTTGGAATTAGTACCGTAGGCTTCAAAGTAAGATCATTTGCATTTTTAATGCCACCAAATTCTGAGGTTAGGAAAGCTTCTTTTGGCTGCAGATCTCTGCGTGTCTAGGGGCATTTATATTCTACAACTTTGTTTCGACAACTGTCAGAATACTGACATTGCTGAATATTATCCGGACTAGTACCAAAGAAAGACTGACTTTGAAATAAGAAAGCCTTTTGAGACCAGTTCCAGTTTGTGGTGGGTATGGTTAGAAACATGCTGATGTACCCTGCAAGCACTCTCCTCATGAAATAACCCCCAGTCCCTGGCATTTGTGGTTTCATTTCCTGTTGCTGAGAATGAATTTGAGGTGTCTTCGCCAATGCAATATCTTCTTTTATCTTTGTGACATTTTCAGCTATTTTTCTCAAGTGCCTCCTGCCTGGTGAAGACTCTTGAACTTTGAAGCTGTTATGAAGGCCATCTTGTTTAGATACCATTCCTTGCATTGCCATTGCTTTGAGGTGGAGCTCTCAAAATGCTTCCTTTCTGTATCTCTGAAAGACAGCAACCTCACAACTTTTTCCGTTGAAATGTTGGGATGAATTCTCATGACCTCTTGTAATTTAGTATTCATAATACCAGTCTCAGCCTTGGTATCATTTGTTTTAGGAGGTTGATCGTTGAGATCTTTGTCTGCTTCTGGAATGCAACAAAGTTTTTTGAATAAGGGCAAGATAACAGGCTTTTGGATTAATCATCTAAGATACTTTTCGTCTGGTGGATAAGTGTCCTCAGGAGCACAGACATCTCTGTCACTATTTTGGGAGAACGTGTGTTTATGTTTTCATTTTTAGTAGGAGGGTTTTTATCTTTTTTGATCACCAAATCCTTTACTTTGCATACTCTAGTATTAGCTCTTGTTCTTTTAACCCAGATGCATGGGGCATTGGTTACACTGCCTTTACCAGGAGTGTTAAAGAAATATTTCAGGGCATACATGGCAGCCTTGGTGCTTGCATCTGCCATCTCCACCATCTGTCCACTTTGGCGACATATACAGGAACACCTTGTTTATTTAACTAAGCAGTGGGTAAAGATACTATATAACCATCATCAAATAAGCAATAATCCTCAAATGATTTGATAGTGGCGAGTCCCTGCTTGTCGTAATCAGTGAAGTGACAAAAGAAAAAGTTAAAGATGTCGTACAACCCAGATGGTGGCGGCGAGTTGAAGTTCATGGCCTTCAGGGAAAATAGATTAGGAATTAGCATATCATGAATTAAGGTTACAGTATACCTTTGGGTCGGCAATTTTCTTCAAATTTTGATTTTTGGGTCAAAATAGTGGTCGAAGAATAATCTCTAATTTCTCAAAAAAATTTTTGAAAAAGGCTAAATATTGGCGGAGAAATGGCAGTTTTACGTTTTCACCGGAAGTAAAAGTTTACCTCTTGATTGACAGCCCTATGGCACGTATGCAATCAACTGAGATGATTTTTGCAGGAATTTCCTATATGGATGTCACGAATTGACTACTCAGTTGATCGGCATTGTTGTTCTGACTACCCAGCGTTTTTGGTAGTAGGCGTGTCTCTATTAAGTTATAAGTAAACATAGACCACGTTTAAACCATGGACCAGTTCGAAAAAGCGAAAACAGCGAAGAACAAATGAAAATACATCAATGAGTGAAGAAGCGAAAGTTTGCCACGCGGATGAAGCTATAGTTATCGTATAAGGCGGGCAAATATTTGTGGTAAGAGAAAAGAAAGGTTCTGTAAAAATTTCGGAACTTGACAATAATGACAGGGATGCTGACAGAGACTCTTCTAATGAGTCCGATATCGATGAATCATCGAACTCATTGAGACCATTTGAAATATTATCCATGCACAGTTGCCCACACACAGTTGCTCTCCATGCTTTCTTTTGTTTGTTTCCTTCGCCCAGCCACTCTAGCATTTGTATCCTTTTCAGCCTTCCCCATTTTGCCAAACCAGCTTCAAGAAAAACCGAGCTACAGAAAAATTATCTCTCTGCCTTCGGTTCCTAGAGTGCATTGCGAAACACAAGAGTTTTTTAGAGATTCGTGTGTAAATTTCACTAGGAGGTTAACGGTAGTAAACTTTCCCTGCACTGATTGGCTTAGTTATCTGAGAACCCAGTTGAAGGCGTTTGTGGGCGGAGTTTGTTTGCGAAGCAGAAAATTTTTCTTAGCACTGTTTTCTCGAATAATTTTTTCACTTGAAGCATACACTTTAAAGAGTTATAACTCAAAGGGAATTTGTTCAATTGCTCTTAAATTTGGACAGTGGCTAGTTTAACATATAAACTACAAAGACGTGTCTGGGAATTGCTAATTTCGAAATACTTTTTCTTTGAGAGTGATTTTTGTACGATCACTCCACATTTTTTAATCCTATTTCGAAAATGTTCTGTAACTTTTTACTGCAATTGAATAAGCCAGAGCACAGACAAGTTTTTTAAGCGCTTTGGGCCCTGAAACTGAGAAAAAAATTAAATTGGCGAAAAACGAAATTCGCTTTGACTTGTAGCTTTTGAAAGGTGATTCAGGCGCTCGCATTTAGTGGTCGTGAAAATTTCGACAATTCATTTTCTTTCAAAATTCTTGGTATAGTTTGATAGCCAGCTCCATAAGCTTTAATTTGACATACAGTACCGCTCAAAAGTAAGTTACCACCCCTCGTCTCTCGTCTCGCGAGACAAGAGTCTCGTCTCGCGAGAACCAATGAAGCGTATATTTTGGAATAAATTACAAGCAATTAGCTTGCGAGGAAATGATTAATTTCTCGCGACGCGTTTGTTGCAATGTATGCTTCGTGAAGTTCCCGCTAATACGCGTGAAGAGGTCTTGGATTGAAACTTGTGTCGCTAGATTCAACACGGTCATTACAAACGAAGAACTTTCATGGACTGGAATTATGGAGAAAAGTTATATGTATGAAGAAACGAACGCCAAGACGTGAGCGAACTATTGTGTAACATTGCATCGCACCGGTCGGTGAAATGTCCTACATGTAGTTTTAGGTTTTTAGCGTGTTGAATTTCCATGTTACATCCGTGCAAGCGAATTGAAACGAAACCTATTTCGCAAAATCGGTACTATCGCCAGAATTGAAGAAGCTGATCTGTTATGGAAAGCGCTTGGTAAAGTTTCAAGTTTCTCCGATTACTCAGAGTTATTCCTCGGTGCATCGAATTTGCATTTTGTGCCTGTGTGTGAGTCCATTGATCTGGAACTCATTGTTTTTATTACAGATGAAAAAAAACTTAGCTTGAACTTACTAATAAATGTTGTCATTACAGACGAAAAGTCTTGAATGTAAGTACAGCTCACAATCAAAACACCAACCATTGATAAAATCTCTTGGCAAACTTGTTTGCGACGTTGATTACATAACAAATAAAAAACGTGACTAACTACACGTGGTTTCATAACAAACGCACGTGATCGTGAAAGACGTGTCGAAAGGACAGGATTCTTTACGGCGATCAGAAAATTTGAAAGAAGTATTTCTCACCAAGCTAGGCCATAGGCGGCAAGTGGAATGGGGCTTTTCATATAAAAGGAGTAGCCGAGAAATATAGTTCGAAAACTGTGCAAATCAACGGGAAATGGGAAATATTAATAAAACATTGCTCCAGTTTTGCAATACATGTTTATTACTAGTACAATTTATACAGAATACTACTACTACTAAGTGTAATACTTATTATTATACATGTTAATTACTTTTACGATTTATACAGTACACTAGTACTGGTTACAACTAAGTGTAATACTTAGTATTATTGTTGATATAGTCTACTACTGATTACAACCAAGCGTACATGTAATACTAAAAATCCTAAGCAGACATGCTATAAACTGTTCAATGTCCTTCAAGGTCAATACTAATAAGGAAAAACCTACAAATTTTTCGTATAACGATACATTTGAAAACATAATAAGTCAATAAAGCATGTGACAATATCAGATAAAGAAATTTTTTCCTTGGAGAAAACATGTAGTTCAAACCAAATAAAATCCTACAATTCATCAAACTTAATTTCTAATTAGCTACCTTTTCATGAGCCCTACATTTCGAAAAATTTATTGTTGCCTATTACCTTTTCCCTTTGCCCTACGTAAATACTTGTCTATCGCGACAATGCACTTGCGCCATTGTACATCTTCCTGTGCTTGTCTGCAAGGATACAACTTGAACACATACTTTTTTACTATACCCAGCTTTCCTTGATCTAGTAACATTTCCCCCCTTGTTCCTGAACAATTTCGGCCTTCCAGTTCCCCAGGTTGAAATATAGTTTCAACAATTCTCCTGGCAAGATTCCCCATGCTAGAGCTCCCACTTTTGATTTGAACTGCCTCCTGCAAAAAAGCACCCCCCTCCTCCCGGAATTGTTCCATGTTCCCACTATCCCCTACTGAATTAGAACTACCAGAAGCAATTGCATCATCCC
>Ga0099803_1284616_pt1 | contig 22348 bp, 1 predicted proteins | sample Orb8nscriptome_6_FD_81142 | JGI IMG/M metagenome (GOLD analysis project Ga0099803, IMG submission 81142) | Coral microbial communities from Puerto Morelos, Mexico - Orbicella 8 T C metatranscriptome (Eukaryote Community Metatranscriptome) | ecosystem: Host-associated > Invertebrates > Cnidaria >... | reverse complement strand
CTTCCCACTTGACAGTTAACAGCGCTGCAAGGAGGTAGAGACCTCCGTCTTCGTCTTCTCCAGAAAATCGAATTTGTCGCAGCCATTAGAAGAAGGAAACAAATTGTTGACAAAGCCCTTTTCATCTTGCCTTTTTGGAATTCTTTTTTCTTTCAGATGTTTACGTTCTCCTCAACTTAACTACCTTTTATGACTGAAGTCTTGTTAAAACACCGCCAAAAAAACCCTGTTCACTGGCTTAGCTATTCATACCAAACGCTCGGTTTATTTATATCAGGATTGTGGTATGTAAAGTGTAAAAAAAGGAAGCAAAATCAATGCAGTGATATTTTGCATTTCATCCCAGGAGTTTATGAATGAACAGGGTTCAAGTGCTTTCGTAGCGCGGTATAAGGTGATAGAACGCAAATTTCTTTATTATTTTTAGGGCCTGTTTACTTTCCTAGAAAGAAGCAACTGCCGTTTTGTTTATTTGAATTGTATGTAACGCTGAAACGGTCGTGAAAGAAAAAACAATTCAGGACCGTTCATTGCTTGTAGAGAAAATATCGGGTGAACCGGCACTAACAAAAAATCTCTACACTTAACCAATCTAAATATTTAAATGGCTTTATATCTTCCGTGTGGCTTTGTTTCCTTTGTTCTATTGAGGCCAAAAATAACTTTATCGACGAATCTGTTTGAGCACATCGTCGAGTCCCTGCACATGGACGTCTAAGAACGGAAGTAACTATACTGATAGACAATAAGCCCAACGTTGGAAAACGTACATCGTTGCATTCTATACCAATCAAGGCAAGTGTAACAATGGCTTAACTCTGGACGATATTTTAAACGAATGCAAGAATCTTCATACTTGTGTACTCGACCGCCATAATGTGCAGTAAAAATTTCCTTGTTTGCATGCTTGTTCTACGTGTAGCCAGTTTGCAAGGGAAAGTTGTCCAGGAGAAAGTACTGCAACTGATTCACTTGACAAAATGTACTTACGAATACGAGGTGACTGTGTACACAGCGAGAGGCGCTAAGTCTACTCTCAGCGACGGTTATCAAGTCCATGCTTTGGTCGATGTCACTCCCTCACTACGTGACTACAATGGCAGTGATCATTCGCATCTTATCAAGCTGGACGTTCGGGAACCCCGCTTAAGGCGTGTGCGTTACGGGCGTGTCCTCACAAATCATCCTGTCAACGAAGAGTTTGAAGAGCAGCTGTCAAAGCCATTTTATTTTCAACAAGAGGAGCATGGTCCTGTCACTGAGGTTCTGTTTCCAAAGGACACTGAGTCACCGGAAATTGCAGCTTTCAAAAAGGGTATTGCAGGTGCATTTCAACTCAACCTAAAGGAGGCTCTTAGATCCGACATCTATGAAGTGCAGGAACACGATGATTCTGGTATCTTTCGAACCAAATACAATGTCCTCTCTGCCAATGATACACACGCTCATCTTCATCGAACCTGGACAAACTTCGACTACCAACAATTTGCAGATGGCACTCCGACGAAACGACAGCACAAGATACAATCTCAGCACAGCGCTCACGTTCACGTGAAAGATGGAAGAATTCACCAAATTCACCGCACAAACGAGGCATTCTTCAGACCTGCGAATGGCCATCCGAGGGCGGACAATTTCGAAGGCTTTCAAGGTCAGGACCAAGACATAGAAATGTCAACCCGAGGGTACAGCAAGCTGACGTTAAGGTCTTGTTCAGAGCCTGAACATCGACGTTCCAAGCGTTCTGTAACTGAGGAAGAGCATCTGAAAATGGTACGTTCCCTTGCCAGCGATAATCTTCTATTTACAGACACCGAGAAGATAAACTGGTCAAAGATCGGGGGAGAGAAGAAGAAGATGAGACCTTTCTATGAAGTGCTGCGCTGCTTTACTGACAAGAACATGAAAGAGCGAGAAATTGGTGATTGTTCAAATGAGATGCATCGCATGGTTCGTGACGATCAAGGTACTTTTCAGATGGTTGCGAGATTGGTTCGGGATCGAAGTCACCAAAACCTCACATCATGGGCGGTATATGTAGCTGCACTTGCAGGACACGGAAAGTACGAAGCCCAAAATGCTTTGGCACAGGCAGTCCAAGCAGACTATCCGAGACCTCTTAGCAAGGAAGAATATGAGACTCTACTGGTAGGAACTTTCTATTTGCCAGAGGGTCCACTTCACGCGCGGCTTTTCGATGCCCTGTTACATTTGGTATCGCGAGAAGGGAAAGGAGATGAAGTGACCTCCACAGCAATGTTAGTCTTGGCTGGTCTCGTTGAAAGAGCAAAGCGAGCAGGCTATAATGAAACCTTGAGTGATAACATTGCAGAGATGATACACAACAGATACAGAAACAGATCAACTCTTTATCATCCTGATAGCGAAGAGTACGAAATGAACCTACGAGACCACATCTGGGCCTTTGGAAATCTCGGTCATCATTCCGGACTTTCTGTTATCCTGGAACACATTGACCACGATAACTCTGGAATACGATCAGCGGTGATTTCGGCCATGCGCAAGCTTCCCCCAGAACACACAAATCAACACCTACTGCGTGCGCTATACACGGATGAACACTCCGAAGTAAAAGCTGCGGTTGTTAATGTCTTCGTTGAGCGTCACCAACATTTAAGCGATTCAGTGGTTCAAGGCCTGGAGCATGCGCTGTGGCACGCTTCGGAAAGCGAGACCTTAGATTCATCGATTATGGAACTTCTTGAAAACCATGGTAGCCATCCCAAAGCGGTCTACCTACGTAAGAGGCGAAGCGCAATTCATCGCCGTAAACGGGCTCTGTTTCCATTTCTTCGTCCAAGAGAGTTTTCCCTTGGCCCGTCCAAACGATGGGTGAAAACATATGGTGGCAAATGGCTGGGAGCAGAATCAGTGATTCAGTTTGTCAATCAAGTTAAGCTAAGAATTGGCATTTTTGGCGGAAACTTTGAGGTGAACCTGGACAATCATGCAAACATTCAAGCTTATATCCTCAAATTTGGTTTTGAAGTCGCCCGTGGTAAGGCTGCTTTCAAGGCCTCTGCCAGTTTTAAGAATGACTTCCCGAAGGACCTCATCCACGCCATTGCCGATGCCGGAGACGATTTACTGAAACAGTTCGACAGTATTACAAGTGTGATTGCGGAACAAATAAACAAATTTATCGAAAAATTAGCTGGATATCTGCCGTTGTACATTGACAAATTTGTAGACTTCGTTAATAAAGTTGTTCAGTTTGTGCAGAACCTCGTGCAGCCTTTACGACCAATTAACCTCATCAGTAAAGTCATCAAAATTGCCAGAGATGTCCTTGACCGCGTTAAGGATTGGAAGTGGCTCATAGACAAGATCAAGAAAATACAGCTGAGTCTTGGAAAGCTAACTGCTGTTGACGACATCTTCAGAAACGTCATTGCAGCTCTGGACAAAATCTTGAACATTGTTGGTGGCATAACCAAGTACCTACCCCACAATCTGCCGGGAAACTTCAGCATCAAGAAACTCCTGGATATTCTCCGCTCGGTCTCCGTGGATCTTCACCTGGACAAAATCAAAGACTACTTCAATTCTTTAGGCTTCTCTGTGCCTGGAGGTTTCCGTTTGCAGCTTCCATTCAAGTTCTCCGTTCGATTCTCCTTTTCGCTGGAATCGTTTCAGCAAGTTGCCTTGAAGCTCCTGCGATTTGCCAACCGTTTCCTGGACATGTCTTCGTTGTTGGATTTTCTTGATGGAATGCGATTCCCAAAATTACAGCTGCCTGACATGAACCTGCGATTCCCACCTTTTCAAGGCAGTGGCTTTAACTTTGGCCTGCGTTTTGACTGGCGAGTCAGCTTAAAGTTCAAACTGAATCTAAAATCTCCAAGCTTTCAGAATTTCATCTCTATTTTTAGAAAACTCGGAGACTTTTTCGAACAGTTCAGACTCCCAGGTTTTGATCTCGAGAGGTTCTTCCAAGAAATATTGCCAGGCAAGAACTTTGACATAGAAGAGATGTTCCGTGGACTCCTGGGTGGGAATCAAAGCGCCAATTCTACAAATCCAGCAGACATCCTGCAAGACTTTCTTGAAAATCTTATTAATAAGCTTGACCTAGAATTTAAAAATGTTTCCGCCATAAGTGACATAACAGATTTCTTTCAAGAACTTGGGCCGGCAATGGAACAGTTTGCGGAAAAGAGCGTAACGCGAATTTGCGGCGTTTACGAACTTGCGTTGAATTCCTCCCAGGAATTTAAAGATTTTGGAGAAAACGTCGAAAAAGAAGGAATCGAAGTACTCCAAGTCGTTGAGAATACAACCCAAAACGCACTTACCGAACTATTGAACTTTACAATCCTTGTAGACACTTTACTAGACGAAATTCAACACAACTTTACCACGGCAGCAAAAGGGTTTGTTTCAAACTCCCTACAAGAGCTTACTGGTAAACTAAAAGATATCCAGGATCTTGCAGATAACATTGTGGACTTTGCCAACGGGACAGCTTCGAAAGCTAATGGCGCATGCACCAAAGCTGCAAATTTCTCTGCGGATGTAATTGACAAAGTTCAAGCGAACGCACGTGAAGCACTTACTGAACTTGGGTCGTTCATCGGACCAGTAGCAGCAAAGATGAAAACGGTTGGAGCGGAATTGAAGTCTGCTGTTACCAAGGTCGAAACATGGTACGAAGAAAACCTAGCAGCTCGTGTGGGGAAGATATCTCGCGTTGCCCAAATCATATCAGATTTTCTTTCAATTCTTAATACGAAGAAAGGATTTCTGAAATCTGCCCGCGAAATTGCTTCCCGTATCAATGAAGTTCTCGCGCGACTACGAAATCTCCCCGAGTACGCAAACAAGGCGAGGAAAACGGCAGATGATGTTCTCAATTTTGTTGACAGAGCTCAGGACTACAAAAACGAGATTCAGAAGCTTGACATTAGAAAACAGTTCGGAATCGACTTTGACCAGCGCGTGAAAGATGTTTGCAATGAATTTAACACCATTGCCGCGGAGACGCTTAACAAGTTCGGGAGCTTTGACATAGTGGAAGAAGTTGACACGTTTTTTAACAAAGAAGCGGACAAGCTTATCGGCAAAGCTGTATCAAAGTTTAGAAGAATTAAAGAACCTATATACGAAATACAGGAAGAACTGCGGGAGATAAAGTCCATGGTACGTGAAGTGATGGCAGTCTTGACAGATCTTAAACCTTTCACCAACAACTTCTCGCCTATACTGGAGACTGCAGGAAAGTTGCCTGATTGCCAGGAGATCAAGAAAATATTCCTTGAAAGTGCAAAGCCATGCGTCCGGAAAGCACTGGTGGTTGGCCGTTACGTTATTGATCAATACAAGGACTTCAAGAAAGAGATAAAGGTTCTTTATGGTATGGTACCAGAAACATGGAAGAACTTTAAGATACAGAAATGTGTCAAGGGCGGAACATGCATTTCGCAAGCGTTCATTGATCAAGCTAAAGCCATCAAAGACAAAGCAGATGTCCTCAAGGACAAATTCAAAGAAGCAAGTGGTTATACGGACATGCTTGAAACGTGCGAACAAGGGGTTGACAATATCACGGCTGTTGTAGACACTGTAAAGCTTCTTGTTGAACAGGTTCGGAACTTTTCTCTCCAAGACGATGTTCAAAGGGTGAAGGACGTTTTCCAAAAGATCACTGGCCGAAAACCAGAAGGTAGTGAGGGAGGTGGCGTTCAAAAACGGTCCATAAGAGACGTAAAAGAACGCATCAGTAGGATTGTTGATTACATCAAGAAGGCCAAAGACATGCAAGAGAAAATGCAGGATTTGCTGGAGAACACATTCAAAGCAATGCGAAATGTCTATGATGATGCAGTGTTAGAGCATGTTCAAGTTCTGAAGGATGTGCGCTCTAAGCTTAAACTATCATACGAACTATGGCAAAAGACAAAGAATATAAACCACGTCTTGCAGGCGTTAGACACCGTCACTCAAAGCGCTTCCAAATATGCAGATAGACTAAAAGGTGTGACGGATTCATTTTCGAACCCAATTGTCAACCTTTTGTCCGAGACTGGAGAGCTCAGTGACGTTGTGAAGCCCTATCTTGACAAGTATACTACCAAATTCACCGACACCATCGCAAAAGTCAACAACTTTTTGGATAAAGTCACCGACTTTCTTAACAAGCTTCAGCTGCGTCAGAGAGGTTTGGATGTTAGCGCTTACAAACCATGGCAGCAAATATCATACTGCTCCGAAGAAGTGTGTCTACGCTCCATTAGGCGATCATCGTCATTTTATCTCAAGACCATTTTCACGTGGAAGTTCCCGCATCTCGATGATCTCTCCTCCATGGACAAGAGTGGACGCTGGCTGACCCCTGGTCTTTTCGATGATTATAAAGTGGAAGGGATATCCTCATTTTCCAAAAGCGAAACCATCCTTGGTATGCATGGTGTGTCAAGTAACAAGGGGAAGGCCTCGCTGTTGGTAGTAACAAACTTTGGCAACGGTGTCAAGAAGATCATTCAACTTGGAAGTAAAGGAAGTCCTCTTGCAGTGCGAATAGGAGGTGTGGTGGTGGCTAGAGAGTACATCTGGATCAGCGACAGCTCCTCAAATAAGATCTACTCAGTCAAGAAATCTGGTGTGGCTGGCTCCTTTTCGTCTCCAAAACCATCTTGGGTTGGAGTGTCCAAATCCGTTTCCGTCGAAGGAACTGCAACTTCCGTGTCGTATGATGAGCCAAGCAATGTCCTGTGGGTAACAGACGGAAAAGGTGGGAAGGCGTACGGTTATAAGCTGTCAGCCAATGGGGATTTAGCTTCTTCTGGCTTAGCGCCCGACAGAGTAATTCATATTGGAGCAAATGCGCAAGGCACCACCATAGTGAGACAGTTCAGTACCGAGTATGTTTGCATCTCCAAGTGTGCGATGATCTCAGGTTTTCAGTGTAAGCTTGAGTTTCATGACATTTCTGGTGGTGACCAAACCGGAGAAAACACGCTGGCAAGAGTGGTTCGAACTCCCTCGGGTTTAGAATCAGTCACCAGAGTTGACAACGAAGTTATTGCGGTAGCGTTTTCAAGTGGCACCTATGCTGAAAAAGAAAACATAGAGCTTATGGGTGGTGACTTTGAAGACAGATATTTTTATCTTAGGCTGCCGATTCTTAAAATGACTTTCGGAATCCAAGAGAACTGCTTGTTTTTCTCCGTGATGAGGGATTACATTGTACGACCGCGAAGGCTGTTTCCATTTGGAGATATGATTTGTGGAACTACACGCAAGCGAAGCATTTCACAAGAACTGTTAGAATCTGACGTTTATTCGGAACAACTCGAGGAAGTCCACAAGAAAAATAAGCGAATCCGAAGACAGGCCACAGATCTGGGATCTTGTATGACGTTATTCCGAGGGAATGTACTCAGAGGTTACCAGAAATTTTTCCCTGAATATTCGCAAGTTATCATCGTGTTTGGTATACCAGTAAGGCTGTTTGCTGGGGCTGGTGGTTACTACAGTGTGGATTACCAAGGGCAAGTGTGTATGCGTGATAAGACTTTCAAACTGGGTCTCATTCCCGGAGCGTGGGTCTCTGTGTACGCTGGTGCATCCTTATCACTCTGGATTGTGGAAGCGGGAATAACGATCGAGGCGAGACTTCTCGAGACCTATTTTGTACCAGAGCTACGAATCAAGATCAACAAGTGGCCTCTAAAGGCGTGCATCGAGCTCAAGTTGCGAATGACACCGCTCCGCATTCGAGTTTGGCTTTGGTATCGATTCCGTCTTTGCATTCGGATCAAGTGTAAGTTGTTTGGCTGCAGTATAAGGATCAGGTGGTGCTCAAAGAAGACACTTGCAGAGTGGTGGTGGTCAGCGAAAACGATCGATAGGACCCTCTTTAATAATTGCAAGCAGGATGTAGACAGAACTCCTCCCATTGCTGGATCGTGCACTGCAAGACAAGCCGCGGACAAGAAGTATTTTGTCCAATGGCATGGATTTCACGAAGACACCAAAATCAATAGTTACCACGTCAGCATAGGATCCCTACAAGGCTATGGCGATGATTACTCGGCATGGGTGGGGTCATCTTTAAGCCTAGTAATCACCGATCTTCCCATAATGCATGGCAGAGACGTTTATGTCAGCGTATTTGCCACAAATGACGGTGGACTTGACAGCCCTTTAGTAAACTGCCCGAAGTTTCAGGCGAGACGTCAGGGACCACAGATGCGCTTCGTCCACGATGGTGTTATTGAGGCACAAGACGCAGACTATCAGTCGGATACCCACGCTTTGGGTATGAATTTTGCTTTCAAGGGCGATGTCAAGGACATTGTGCACATAAAATGGGGCGTGTCCTCTAATACCAGCTGTACTTTTGACGAGGCAGAATCGGACATTGTTCCTTTGACCCCTCTCAGCGATTCCACCTCTATCCAGACCTCTGGCTTGGATTTACGTCACGGCCATAAATACTTCACTCGCCTATATGCGATGGATTCTTTTGGTTTGAAGGCTTTAATGTGTAGCGATGGTATCCTGATTGACACAACGCCACCCATTGCAGGGCATTTTCAAGACGGTGCGGGGGAAGGAGACGCAATGTACCTTCCATCGCTAAGGCGTGTACGTGGAAAGTTTGATCCTTTCACCGATCCCGAAAGCCCTATTATAAAGTATGAGTGGAAGATTCTGGGAAACAACTCCAATGAAGATGTAACACCGTTTGCAAATATCCCACTTACCCAACAGGCGCCCCTTATGGTTGGCCTCTCTCTTGTAGCTGGTTCTCCTTACAGGCTTGTATTGCGTGGAACTAACGCTGCAGGGCTTCAAACAATTATCACAACAAATGGATTTATACCTGATAATACACCACCTCATTGTGAAGGCAAAGTTATTGACGTGACGGACGAAGTGGACTTGTATGACGTGGATTTTGTAAGAGAATTAAATAGTATTCAAGCAAAATGGAGATGTATAGACGAGGAAAGTAATATTCGTGTGCAACTTGTTGGAGTTGGAACTTATCCAGGTGGAGATGATGTTAAAGCTTTCGAAAATGTCGCCTTCGTTACACACACTGTTTCAGAGGATGGAGTGATGTTTGTCAGCTTCTCCGATATAAACATTCTGCCGAAGGTTAGATACCACGTGACTGTTAAGATCATAAACGGAGCTGGTCTGAAGAAAACTATTACTTCTGATGGTATTCTTATGGACATTACACCGCCAACGGTAGCTGCACAGTACATTAAGGACGGAGTAGGAGGTAAAGACACGAATTTCACTAAGGAAAGATTTACTTTTAGTGCTCATTGGGAACAGGCGTTCGCTGATGCAGAAAGTGGCCTTGTGGAATACCGTGTTGCACTGGGTACCAAGCCTGGGCTCGGTGACATTCAGAACTTTAAGACAGTGGGAGTACAAACTAGTGTGACAATTGCGGGATTGTTTCTGAAAAGCGGCGAGCGTTACTTCGTGACAGTTGTTGGTTGTAACGGAGTTGGAATGTGTATTAATGGCAGTAGCAACGGTGCCATTGTAGACTTTGTACCTCCCCACACTGGGAAAGTTGTCACTGGATTAGCAGGTCCCCCGGTGTTGTATCAGTGGATAACAAAGTCGGTATGGGCGAGGTGGAATTGGTGTTTGGCTGATGAGAAGAGAGTCTCGGGACTGCTAAACAACAGCCAGTGTAGCAATGACAGCTTCTACGATGTCCACAGTGGGGTGGTTGGCTTTGGTATTTCGGTAGCGTCATTGGAAACTGATAACCTTCTGGCACCACCCAAGATGGCTGGACGAGTACGGTCTACAGGTCGCAACACTGACCTTGAAGATGGAGTGTACTCGGTGGTTATTGAAGCTAAAGATAGAGCAGGTGTTGCTGCTCGTGGATTGTCGAATACATTCATTGTTGACAGCAGTCCTCCTGAAATCACGTACGTTCAGCACGGGCATTTCGGCGAAACACTGCAGCATATAAACTCACCATTTGCAACGTTGAGATCATATTTTGAAGTCGAAGACGATCTATCTAAGGTTACAGCCTACAAAGTTGGTGTTGGAAGCTACGCTGGTGCTGATGACGTCATGAAATTTCAGACTGTTTCATTAAGTTTTTCTGTGTCGTCGCTGCGAGCAAACTGGACAGCGCCAAAATCATTATCCCTGGAGAACAGCCGACGTTATTTCATCACCATATGGGCTGCCAACAATGCAGGGCTCTTTGCCATCAAATCATCTCCGCCTCTGCTTTCTGACTCTGAAGCTCCCAAAGACGGGATTGTTCTAGATGGATGGGGCTTAACAGATGCCCAGTATCAAAGTTATTTCACTCTCTATCGTGCGCATTGGTATGGCTTTACTGATTTCTCTGGAATAGAAACAGTGTACCTTGGATTGTCAAGCAAGCCGCAGTCCACCGTCTGTGACGTCAAAAAGGAAGACATCGTTCCAGCCAACACAAACTATCATGTTTTATATGGGTTAAACTTGACATCTGGGCAGAAATATTACGCGTGTCTCAAACTGGTAGACAGAGCTGGAAATTCGGCATTCTTTCAATCTAATGGAGTGCTGGTTGATTCCAGTCCTCCACTGCCAGGTTCTGTGACGGATGGACGACCAGGAGAGGACCTCGACGTGCAGATCGAGAGCTCAATTCTTCGAGCTTCCTGGGTCAACTTTACAGAGCAAGAAACGAGAATAGTCTCTTATCAGTTGGCATTCGGAACATTCCCCGGCGGCCAAGATGCCCAGGAATTCACTGGGGTGGGACTCGTGAACGCGGCTGCGAGTTCAAAACTAAAAGTGTCGGAGTTGACAAGTGGCCAGCGTTATTACGCCTCAGTAATTGCCTACAATGTGCTCGGCATGCCCAGTGAAATGGTTTCTTCTAACGGTGTCTTGGTGGATTTCACTCCTCCAGTTTTTTCGAGGCCCACACGTGATGGCAATGATCCCAATCAAGACCTGAGCTACACAACCGCAGGCTCCTTGTCAGTGACCTGGATTTGCGAGGATCTAGAGACATCCCTAGCTACTGTCGAGGTTGCCTTCGGCCTGCAGCCAGGAGAAGCAGGCGCCATGAATTTCACGAAGGTATCGGTTAATCAAACTGCTTTGGCAGTTGTGCGCAATCTTCAGTTGGGATATCGCTATGTTGCGACAGTGCGATGTACAAACAAGGTTGGTCTGAAAGCTGTTTCTTTTTCAGACGGTGTTGTTTTCGACGACACACCGCCAAATTTAGTTTACCTGCGGGATGGGGACTATCAAAGCAGGATGAAAAACGTGACAATAAATTTCAAATTTGTCGACGCAGAAAGTGGTGTGCAAGAATATAGAGTTCAAGTATGGGGAAAGCCTTCTTTAAGGTCTGCGATGGATGTTTACGGCTCCTTCAGTCTCAATGGCAGTGTTACCGTGGCAACATTAACAATAACAAGAGACCTTGAGAGCGGAAGAAGATATTATGTCAATGTGACAGCAGTGAACGGTGTTGGTTTGCAAACCACAGTACAATCAGATGGATTTGTGGTTGATAGCTCTCCTCCGATATGCTCTCAGCTCTGGGATGGCAAAGCCGATCTTCAACACGACCTGCAGTACGCTCCAAGTTCAAGCAAACGTGTTATTTCCTGGGTGTGTTATGACAATGAATCTCCGATAGTTCTGTACCGTTTTTCGGTGAAAAATCTACTAACAAACGAGTACGTTATTCCTTTTTACGCACTAAAAACACTCGTAAACTCCTCAGGATCGGCGATAATCACGGGTGGAGGTAGGATTACTGTAAAATATGAAGAAGGCCAAAGTTACACTGTTGGAATTGAGGTTGTCAACTCCGTTGACCTTAAAGCAGTAAATTGGACAAATGGTGTCATCATTGATAGCACCCCACCTGAGGCAACGAAAGTAAAGCTTACGTTTGACCCAAAGAATGATTCATTAAGGGCTGAGTGGACAGTAGCTGATCAACAGAGTGGAGTTAAATCTGTTGCGTGGGGTCTGGGAACTAATCCAGAGTATAATGATATTAAGAACTTCACCGACGTTTCACTAATCAAGACAAGTCTTGTTATTTCTGATGTTCCCTTGCAAGGCGGAAGAACCTACTTTTTGAGGCTCTTTGCTGTAAACAAGGCCGGCTTATCGAGCACTACATCTTCAAATGGCGTTGTTATCGACCGTACAGCGCCAAATTCTGGTATTGTAGCTGCCCACTATGTCTTCCCAAGGAACTACGATCGAAACAAGAATGAAGTACCAGGATCGTATTTCGTGGTGTCGTGGAGCGGATTTACAGATCCCGAAAGCGGTATTAGACAAATCAGTTGGGCTGTGGGTGCAAATCCTCTGGAACTTATACAAAATGGCGGCGATTTGTACACCGACGTAATCGCAGATGACTCTGTTGGCGGAGTCTTTATAGACAATCAAACTCTTGTCGGAAATAACACTTATTTTGTCTGCATACGTGCAACAAACGGCGCCGGGCTTCATAGAACCGATTGCTCTCCGGGAATGTTCGTAATACTGGGAAAGTTTTCTGCAGGTGTCGTAAGCGACGGTCCAATACCGTCGGCAAACGACATTGATTTCCAACTTGACGACAAAGCAATTTGGGCTCACTGGAACGGATTCAAGGATCCAGTTTTTGGCATCAGGGGATATGATTGGTGTATCAGAGATCAGCCACCTAATTCTTCCGTGTCGGATGTGTGTAAGTGGCCATTCGTTGAAGTACACCATCTCAAAACGTCAGCGAACCGCTTTTACAATCTAACACTGGAACACGGCAAGAAATATTACGTCACCGTAAGAGCCGAAAATAATAGAGGTGAACATGTAAGCTCGTCTTCGGATGGTGTTGTTGTCGATCGAACTCCTCCAGTTGGAAAATCACTCCAAATCTCTCCTACAACTGGGAAGGGTACTTTGTACGTAACAACACCGTCTTCTCCTGTGGTCACGTGGTCAATGGACGATCCTGAAAGCGGTATGAGCCACTTCCTTATTAGTGTTGGTAGTTTCCCGTTCCAAGATGACCTGCTCGGGTTCCAACGCGTCGACAGCCTAAGTCGTTCTATAGACTTAGATCTGTTTAATTTCACGCTTTACGAAGGTCTGACATTTCATGTAACTGTTACTGGCGTTAACATGCTACGCCTGGAGACCACTTTGACGTCACAACAAGTAGTGGTGGACTGGACCCCGCCAGAGTCTGGCGACGTTGTAGATGGAAATGTTACCTCCCCGATGAGCCACGAATATGTGGATGTTGATTATCAGCGAGAGAAAGGTGTATTGTCTGCTCACTGGAGTGGATTCCAAGATGTGGAGAGCGACATTGTTGAATATCATTGGTGTATTGGAACAGCGCAGGGGGCTTGTGACGTGCAGAGTATGACAAATGCTGATGTTCAGACAAGTGTTCACCTTCAAATGCTCCTCCAGGAAGGTCAACGTTACTTCTTTACAGTTGAAGCTACCAATGGGGCTGGTTTAAAAGAAACCGCTTACTCCGATGGTGTAACAGTGGATGTCACTCCACCTCTTATTGGAGATGTTTCATATAATTTTCAGACCAAGGCGAGTTCAGCCCCGCAGCAGTCCTCTGGTAGTGGACGCAGAAGACGATCAGTATGGGACACACCAAGCGATGCGGATCAAACCGACGATTTCGGTGTTTCGTCTCTTCGAGTTCTCTCGTCCGTCCGAGGGTGCAATAACTCTGTTAATGCTTCGTGCGATGTAAAACAAAGCAGTGATCGCCTGTTAGTGTTTTCCTGGGAAGCACCTGCTGATGCCGAAAGTGGAATTACCTCCGTGGAGTGGTGCGCTGGTAGTAGTCCCCACTTGTGCGATATTATCTTGTGGACAGCTGTAGAGCCGAGCACGACTTCGTTTGAACACTCTCTATCCACACCTCTTTCATCTGGGACGGTAGTGTTTATAAAACTAAGGGTTAGAAATGGCGCTGGAATAGAATCCACGAGCATCTCCAAACCACTGCTTGTTGATAGTACCGCGCCAACAGACGGTGTCGTTATAGTGGGGAACACGCTAGAAACTAAGTACCTGAGGAAAGACGAGTCACTCATAGCGGACTGGAGTGGATTTGCCGATCACGAAAGTGGTTTGAGTCACTTCGAGTGGGCTGTATGCAAGGCTGGTTCCAGGGATGATTGCATTACACCGTTTGTTGATGTTGGACTTATGGCGACTATTGAGAACTCTGCTCTCGATATCAAACCTGGAATTTCCTATGTCCTCATTGTTCGGGCCCACAACAAGGTTGGATTGTTCAGAGAGACTGAGTCAAATCAGTTTATACTAGATGGCACACCACCACCTGCCGGAACTGTGTATGATGGCTCTAGCGATAGAAACGACCTTGAACTACAAAGCTCTACTAGTGAAATCTCGGCCAACTGGTCGCCATTTACAGACTCCAACGGACGAATTACCCTGTACGAAATGTGCGTAGGAACGGAACAAGAGAAATGTGATGTGAGTGACTTTGTTAGTCTAGGCATCGCTCTGAAGGGTTCCATCCACGGCTTGAGTTTGAATCACACCAGGAGATACTTTGTTACCGTGAGGGCAACAAATGAAGCTGGCTACAGCACCATGGCAACGTCAAATGGTGTTCTAGTGGACAGCACTCCTCCCGTAGGAGGCGAAGTAAGAGATGGCAGAACACTAGCGGACATCGATTTCCAAGCTGGCGACACGTACATATATGCCAACTGGGATGAGTTCCAGGATGTAGAGTCAGATGTCACAAGGTATATATGGTGTGCTGGGACAAGAAAGGGAACCTGCGACATCATCCCAGAAACCAATGTCGGCGACCGCACCAGCGTCGGCCGGCAGATTCGTCCACCATTGACTGCAGGAATGGCCGTATTTGTAACCGTTAGTGCTTACAATGGTGCAAGAGCGATTACTAGAGTGTCTTCCGACGGGTTTAAAGTGGACAGCACTCCTCCAGTCGTCTCCAAGGTCCTTGACTTGCAACTAGGATCACCACTTGTTGATAAAGACTTTCTCACCGCCAAGGACGCTTACTGTGTCAGCTGGGAAACACTGGACCCTGAAAGCGGTATATTAAAAAATGAAGTCTCCATTTGTTCGTCTGTCAACATCAACGACTGCTTGCTGCGTAACATGGATGTAGGGATCCGTACAACAATCTGTATTGCTAACCTGGAGTTCCAAGAGGGAGTGAAGTATGAAACAAGGATTCGATCTACGAACATCATCGGACTCGCTAGCGAGAAATCATCGGACGGCTTCGTGGTTGACTCGACTCCCCCGTTAATGGGTGAGGTCACCCATGTTGAGAATCCGCCTTTAGAGGAATCAACTCATTTTACGAGCTCAGAGATATCTGTGGAATGGAACGGATTCTTGGACAAGGAAAGTGGGGTTCGGACGTACCATCTTTGTATCGGCACGCAACCTGGCGTATGCAATGTCATGAACTTCACGGACGTAGGAAACTCTTCAAGTTACTCTTCCCAGGATCTGCAGCTTGTTCAGGGGGAGACGTATTTTGTTTCTATCAAAGCAGAGAACAGAGCCAGTCTTGTCAGTGATGTGAAGTCCTCTACCGGGGTTGCTGTTGACAAGACAGGACCAGTTAACGGAGGCCAAATCTTAGATGGTACTAAAGAAGGTGAAGACATTGATATTCAGCAGAGCAGAACCCACATAGCAGCTCACTGGAGTGCTTTTGAAGACCTTGAAAGTTACGTTATTGGTGTCACGTGGTGTGCTGGCTCGTCACCAGGCGTCTGCGATCTTGTTGAAGAAACACAGCTGACCTCGACAAGTACATCCGTCCGCAAGGTTCTCATTGAGCCGATAAAGAATGGCCAGCGGTATTACATCACGGTAAACGCTACAAACGGAGCAGGCGTGGTGACGTCACTTACATCAGATGGAGTAACAGTGGATGAAACACCGCCTACTTCCGGGCCAGTGATCGATGGGAGTGTCTCGGACATTGATTATCTGAACGGAGAACAAGACGTCAGTGCACGTTGGTTTAATTTTGATGACTTGGAGTCTGGTATCGAGTCTTACGAAGTTGCTTTGTGCGACGCCAGGAACTTGTCGTTCTGCCCGCAACCCCTCACGGGAGTGAGACAGGCTAGAAATGTTACTATGTCAGGATTGGACCTTGAGAGCGGTGTTCAGTACCTTGTCATTGTTAAAGCTATTAACTTTGCCGGTCTTCAGATCGAGGCTGCCTCTGATGGATTCACCGTCGATTTTACTCCCCCTGAGACAAGCGAAGCAATAATAGGGACTGGACCCGAACCTGCTGAATACCAGTCAGATATGACGAAAATGACCATCAGTTGGCCTCCTTTTATTGACCCTGAAAGTGGCATCTCGTCTTATCAAGTTTGTGTAACAGCTGTTCCTGGAAATTGTACAGTCACAAACTTCATTGATGTTGGGGTACTCACTAACGTCACAGTCTATGGTTTAAACCTCGTCCATGGTGAGTCATATTATGCTGTTGTCAAAGGAATAAACGGCATCGGGATGTCATCGGAAACGACAACGAGCCGAGTGTTGGTCGATTTAACTGCTCCTGCCTTGAAAGATGCTGAAACCCTGCCAATCAACACAACACGAGTACCTCCTATGTCACCTACCAGTGGAATAAGTTCAAACAACTCGGTTTCTGGTGGAATCGATCTGCCACCCGACAGCGTGATGCATGGTAGCGATCACATCCGGTTCAGATGCACCGAAGAACTTTTGTCTGCTAACTGGGATGAGTTCGAGGATCTAGAAAGTCAGCTAGAGGGGTATGATTGGTGCGTTGGAACATCCAAAGCCCAGTGTGATGTGTTGTCATTGAGATCGGTTGGAGTTAAACCAAAAGGCGCTGCCATAGTCAAGAGACTCTCATCAGGAACGCTGCTTTTCGCTTCAGTTTACGCTATCAATGGAGTCGGGCTCAAAACCCGTTTGGTATCTGAGCAATGCAAGGTCATCTCCATCGCACCAAAGCTTGTGGAAGTTATCGATATTCCTAATTTGAACGGAAGCAATCTCACGGATATCGACTGGAAAGCCATGGCACAAAGCTTGTCGCTTAGATGGGAAGTCATTGGAAGGTATATACACGATATTTCCCGCTTACGTGTTCAGGTGGCCATCACGAATCCTTCATCAAACTGGTCTCTTCCAGGACTTGATCCAGAGAAGTCGTGGAACAGCGAACCGCTAGTACACGATTTCATGGACGTGCTGTCATGGCAACGAAATGTGACGATCCGAAGCGTGGCGTTGGAACCATGGGAACGTTACCGAGGAGTCGTGAGAGTCTGGAACGAGGGAGGCATTTACACTGATGCTTCCAGCGATGGATTGAGAATCGAACCCGGTGCTCCTCCAAAGCGGGGATTGTCTATTCGCGATAAAGCCGCTGAGCAGGAGCCGTTACGCTGGTTGCCAAACTTGAGATTGCCTGCAGTGAATCTAAGTGCACTAGATGCTGATGTGAGGTACATATCGTCTCCTCGAGAATTGGATCTAATCATAAGAAGCGATTTAAATGACTCCAGCAACAGAACCGACTTCATCCTGAATCACAATCTTTTCAGTCCGATTAAGGAGTTCAAAATTATTGTCCAGCGAGTTACATCTGACGCGAATGAAACGAACACCACTGGGGATTCTAGCATAATGAAAGTAATTCCGGGATTTGCTAATCCCGAGGGACCGTGTTGCGTCAAGAACCCGGTTGATCCGCAGCCTGCCTTCAGCGAAAGTCATTTCAAAGCGACTCTGCCAACCCAACATTTCGGTGCCTCTATCGCCAGGCTACCAAATAACCATTTTGCTGTTGGTTCTGCGGAGAAAGCATTTGTCCTGCCTCTTCGAAATAGAGCTGCAAACCACATCACATTACCAGATGACATTAGTGGTTCTACAGGGAGACCAATACAAGTGGTGTCACACCAAAACAAAACAGCATTCCTAGTGAATGGTAAAGGGCATCTCTACGAAAGTGATTTGAATGACCTTGGCAACCTCGAGCTAATAAAAACCGCCGTACTTGGAAACTGTAAGACTATATCAAATTCCGTTTGCCCTACGAATAACTTGTGGGCGGACAGTGTTAATCAGGCCATTTCTATCAGCAAGAACATAATCGCATTGACTGGAACCAACTCAACTACAAACGCAAGTGTTGTGGCAATATTTCAGGAGCGTAGTGGGGCGTGGATGTTTGCAAACGTTTTGGGAGAAGAAAACAACGATCCTAACTTTGGACATTCAGTGTCTTTGAATGAGCGCATCTTAGCTGTGGCATATGGGGAAGGTAAGAATTCTTGTGTCTCTGTTTACTCAGTTCAGTCTTTCTACCTAGTTATGACTGTCTGCGCTTCCGAGTTCAAGAACATTACAGGTCCCCTCTCTGTTTGGCTCACGGAGACTGATGCCCTTGTTGTGGTATCGAAAAACTCGAGGTCGTCTAAAGTTCTTCAGTTGAATATCACATCAAAGTCCTACAACGAGGTGTGTCACTTTGACGTTCCGTCGGATGAGTACCTGAGTGGAAACCTTGATGTGAACGCCCGGGAAGGAGGGTTTATTATTGCGCTAGGCATGCAGACATTAGGGGCTCGTGACGGTGTGCAGCTGATTGGTTTTGACGGGATTTATTCAGAGAAGGAAGACGGAAATTGTGTTAACCTTGGGCGGGTAGTTTCACGAGAAAGTGGCTTGAGAATGGATGATGGTATTCCTCGTGCATCCGTGTCCTTCGCGGAAAATACAGTTTTGTTCGGGACCCCCGATGTCGTCACTTGGCCTGCACAAGGCGAAGATTTAGGTACAGGACGGGTCTATATGGCAACTTATTGCCCCACTGATCACGTGCGTGTGAGAGTATCTCAGATTAATGAGATAGGTTCTGTAAGTTGTGTACCGTGTGAGAGCGGGCGGAAGTCATTTGGTGGCTTTGTGGAAATGTGCACCGTGTGTGAAGGGTTGACGTGCTCACCACCTCAAAGCGACGATCCGTATAGTTTTACATCAAGTATCTGTGATTCTCTTACCTGTCCCTCAACATCGATGATTGATAACTCGACCAACGGGTTGAACATCTCCTTCATGAATGGATCGTTTCTTGTCCCTGGTCCTGAGAACCTCTACACTATTGAACTACTTGAAACAACGCGAGCTGATGTATCTACAAGCTCGCTGTCGGAATCGTTCGTCATAGACCCGACAGCTCCTGAGCCTGGAGTGGTTTACGATGGGCTTGGCAGCGATCCGAATACCAACTGTTCCGATAACTCAACATTCGGCGAAGACAGCCAGTGCTCTACCCGCAGTTTTGAAGAAACGGATGTGGACTTTACCAATAACACTCGTGAGATCCACGCAAGATGGATTGACTTCCTGGATAACGAAAGCGATATTGTCGAGTATTTCTGGTGTGTTGGTAGTCAGCCAATGAGAGACGACATACGGGAATGTGAAAGCACAGGAATGAGGCCGAACGGAAGTCACTTCGAGCTAAACTTGCAGCAAGGAGATACTTATTACGTCACAGTTGTCGCCTGCAATGGAGCTCGCAGATGCTCAGCGGCCTACAGTGACGGCGTAACCATAGATACTACACCTCCTGTAATGGAATACGTCAGAGATGGAATTATGGGACCTGATATGGACTTTCAGGTGTTTGTTGACATCATCTTCGCCTATTTCTCTGCGAGTGATCCTGAAAGTGCTGTGACGTCATACGAAGTTGCCTGGGGAACCGCGCCTGGTTTGACTGACGTTAAAGAGTTTGAAGAAGTCACCAACACAACAATATGGCTTGCTAAGTTCAAGGACAACGCCCTGGAAGTAGGAAAGAAATATTACGCCACCGTACGCGCTACAAACGGAGCTGGATTACTGTCCGACAGATTGTCCTCCAACGGAATTGTGGTCGGAAAGTCTGAGTACACCTTTGACAACAAGTCAAGTGCCGAGTTCTTCTTCGACACGGTAAATGTGAATGAAAATGGGTCTCGCAAAGATGGAGGAGTGGGGAAGACATACGGGACATTGACTGTACCTGAAGGTGCTGTTGAAGGGGAAGTGAAGCTGAGATCCTACAGCTTGGATGAAAAGACAATGGATCAAAATAAGACTGAGGAGGGTCCTGTTAGTAATCCAAAGTACACTAAACCTAAGCAATTCATGCTTGGTAACTACAGTTTTGTCATCAAAGCGTTGGATCCAGTAAACGGCACAGTGCAGGAAGGCTTCAAGTTTGTTAAGCCAATCACAATTGCTATGTTCTATGACGTCGACAACCTTGTCAAAGCAAACAAAAAGCACGTCAATAATGAAGTCACCAAGGAAGACATAGACCCAGTGCTTTACCTGTGGGATCCGGAAAACGAAACCTGGTTTGACGCCTCTCTCACGTGCCCCGAGCCCTGGAGTCACGTGAACAAGTCAATCAAGTTGTTAACCGTCAAAGTGTGCCACTTGACCCAGTTCTCCTTCTTGTGGTCGTTTTATGCTCAGAATGGTCTGGTTTTGTTTGACAAAAATAACTCACTGTACAACGACGACGGTGTGTTAGAGGTTTCCCGTACAAGACAAGTCACTAAACTAGAAATTCCAGTTCGCCGAGCTAAAGGTGCCCTTGGTGACGTCACAGTGCACTGGTCTCTCTATCAGAACGAGTCATCGCGAGTGGAACTGCTATGGCCGTCATCCGGGAAAGTAACTTTGTCAGATGGACAGTGGAATGATTCTTTTATCGTCAGCGTGGACAACGAGGAAGAAGCGCCAGAGAGCGTGGTCTGGGTCCAACTGGATAAGACAACAGGTGGTGCCGTGCTAGCGTCACGTGATCAAACCACAGCTAAGATTTTGATCGCTGGTAACGAGAGGTCTGGTACGAGCTGGATATGGATTGTGACTGGTGTCTGTTCAGGCTCGCTGTTCATTTTGTTAGTTGTGGTTCTTGTGTGGTGGGTGAGGAGAAAGTGGCAAAAGTCAGAAAGGATTGATGATAGAACCGCGGAGATCGAGCTTCCCTACTGCAGCTCTGTCAGTTCAAAAGACGCGGTCCTGGCTCCTCCGGAAATGTATTCTGCTGACGATTTCGGGACACCGCGGCCTGTCCCGAAAAGTACACAAATGGCCCTGTCTTCTCAACCTGGCACCCCTGATGTCCACCGCGCGTTGCGCTTGGAGCAAGCAGACGATGAAGTCATGTGCAGCGGGGAGAGTGTGGAATCACTGTTGGATCAGGATAGTGACGCTGAAATACGACGTGTTGCAGGAAGGAAAATAATTAGCAAGCGGAGATTAACAGGTCTGCTCAGGATGGCGTCAAAAGAGAAGTATCGCGTTACTCCTCAATCGACACCAATGAGCAGTGATGATGAAATGGAAACGTCTTTCTCATCCTATAAAACCGCAACAGACAAGGGTATGTCTAACCCAGTGTACAACGCAGGTGCAGATAGTTCCGATACTGAATTACCGCGCTCTGAGGACGGATTGAAGTCCAAGGGAAAGGGACAGCGACGGCGTGTTCCTGAGATTCGTTCCGGAGATGACGTTGACAATTCCGATTCGACAAAGTTGGAAGACGAAAAAATATCGTCGTCTTTACATGCACAGACGGCCTTCCCTGTCTCTTCCACAACCATTGCTGAGGATGCCACAGTGGAAGCCACCAAGGAAAGCGAGAATCAAGGGACAGGACAAGCAGAGTAACAAAGTCAAAGACTTTGCTCTAAACTTGACAGCGCTACATCAACAAGCACAGTAAAACTAAGCAGCAGTTATATTAAGGCTGATCATTTAATCCCAAGTGCCCTTATGGTCCACTTTTAAAACGTGATTAAATTTGTTCGGAAGGGAGACCTCTGCCGCTCTAGCATAATGTAGTATTTTGATGCCAAATTGAGATAATTTCTTTTATAGCGTGAAATAAAAATATTTTTTCTTACTGCACGTTTGTCATTTGGAGGAGGCTCTAGTTTAAAGTTAATCTTTGGTTTTTGTTTTACATTATTTGTAGTCAATTACAGAATAATTTTTTAATGACCTTAGTCGTTTGAAAAAAGTTATGGGTGAATTTATCTAGGCATTGTAGGTTAGTTTTTAACAAAGGAGTTCAGCTTAAAACAGGCCGCTGCTGATATAATTCATTTAAATTTTCAAACTATTGTTATTCTGCGTTTGTGATATTTTGTTTTCATGAGTTTTTGAAGCATGATTAATTCTCACAGCAACGTTTGAGTTCCTCGCACTCCTAAATTTGCATTTTCTACCTGAAAGATGTTAATTACCAGAGTTTTTT
>Ga0099803_1084333_pt1 | contig 22688 bp, 23 predicted proteins | sample Orb8nscriptome_6_FD_81142 | JGI IMG/M metagenome (GOLD analysis project Ga0099803, IMG submission 81142) | Coral microbial communities from Puerto Morelos, Mexico - Orbicella 8 T C metatranscriptome (Eukaryote Community Metatranscriptome) | ecosystem: Host-associated > Invertebrates > Cnidaria >... | reverse complement strand
ACATACATACATACATACATACATACATACATACATACATACATACATACATACATACATACATACATACATACATACATACATACATACATACATACATACATACATACATATATTTTTGATGAGGCAGGTCTGCGTCTGGCAACCCAGGGGGCTGGTGTAGACCTGCCATAAAATATATACCTAAAAACTAAAATCTAAAACTCTTCACTAACCTCGCATCTTGTAGTAAGGGTTTCCGACATCTTTGTGCAAATGTCAGTTTTGCTATAGCTCCGGATGCTGGCTTCATTTTTATGTCTGCTTACGGTCATAATATGCCTTACTTCAAAACCTGACTTGTCAAGGATTGTGACAGCTGTTGCCCTGATTGAATGGTTTGTGTAACACTTGGAAAGTTTTGCTTTTCATGATATGTTTTTCATTTTCTCACCAAGTGTACACTCTCCGACCACCATGTTGTACCAAACATCCTCAGAAGTAGAGACGTTTCTCTTGGGGCGCTGAAATAAAAACTTGTTTAAGGGATTTAGGTGACTTAGATACAGCTCGGAGGAAACCACAGGACAATTTGGACCAGGCTTTTCATACATCAAACCTCCATCGAAACCTTCGTCACCTTCCCAGCGGTTTTTTGTTAATTCATCCATTGCTTTGCACACATAGCATGCTCTGGTGTTGTCCATGTTGAATGAAAAATCAGTCTTCTTGAGTTGAAGGAGATTTTGTCTCCCTTGGCGACAAAAGTAAAGCACTAGTAAAAAAAACTTTGTTTTGAAGCTTTTCTGGATCAGTCAGACTAAAGGCAGTGCTTTCGTACAATTTTTAAGGTCGTCTTCGCATATCGGTGGCTTGTGTTTAACATTTGCCAGCCCTTGTCGCTTCAGGTCCAGACACTTTGCGCCATACACTTTGTTTGCGTCATTAAACTCTGAATCATTGATGATGTCAAAACCACGGGTAGCTTTGAAATGAGGATTTAATCCAAATCTGAGGCTGTTCAAAGTGCTCTTTGAATAAGAAGTGCCATCCACTTTTCAAGCTTCTGCATAGAACAGCTTTAGCATGTTTGCAAGCGTATCTTTCGTTTGAGGTTCATCTACTTTCTTTTCCTTCAAATACCGATGAAAAACTTTCAGTGCTGACTTTGTGGCCCTTTTGGTGCTTTTTGCATCTTTATCGTCACGAAGGTTTAAATCTTCTGATGTTGTGGCAAACCTTGATTTCAACTTTGCGATGACAAAACTGATCAAACTGCTGGTTAGTGTGTTAGGTGATGTCACTTCTGCATGCATAAAACTATTGTCTGTAGGTATGACGTCACTTCTACATATATAAAATCTATTGTCTGTAGGTATGACGTAAGAGAAACAGAGCAAGCAAGAATTGGCTGCGTGCTTATAGCCAATCAAAATCGAGCTAGTAACACCAATGTATAATAAAAAGGTTTGTCAGCTACGGGTGCTAGTTGAGCAGGGTGTCCTTCTAATATAATTGATTTACCCCCAAACACTTCATCATGTTTACCAGTGACTTGCCTACAGTGCTTGTCAATCCACCCAAGTGTAGTCTGGCCAGGCATAGAATATTCATCTATCAAAATGTACTTATTGCCATGTAATTTATCTTGTAATCTTAAAAGTGTATCCCTTTGAAGGTCTCTGTTCCCTATAGGACCACCAGGTAAATTTAGAAGTGAGTGAATGGTTACCCCGTTGATATTGAATGATGCTTTTCCAGTAGTGGTTGATATAGTACAAGTTCTCCAAAGTAGGATTCTCAGAGCATTAATGAGAAAGCTTTTCCCTGTTCCTGCATAACCATTTATTATCAAATGTAATGGTAAATGCAGGGCAGGATTGTCAAAATGGTGTCCACTAAATTGTATGTTAGTGATTGCATATCATTGAGCTTATCAAGGTCTACTGGATTACACAAAGTCTGATGCTCAACTAAAAAAGTTTTCCTTTTAGAATTTATCCAAGATGGCATTTCTGAAACTTCCTGTTAGATGTATGGATAGGTAGTACTCTGCCAATCATGCTGTTTTCCAGTTTCATTTTTAGAAATAATACATAATGTAGAAAAATCAGCTACGATCATCCATTCTTCTCGCTGGGGTGATTCGGTGCAGTTGCAGCTCTGATCATCAGTACTGTCAGAGGACTGTGTGTGTTCAAGTTTGGTATGCCAATCAGGAACATGCATTTTGGGATATTCTATTTCTGAGAATGATTTCCATTCTGAGATACACACATCATCATTCTCCTTTGTGTTTCCCCAGGCATTTTTTGGCTTTTTTGTCCATAGTTTATATTGTAGTAGCTGGTACTTGCAGTACAACCAAAATGTGGGACTCTTAGAATTGGATGAATATGTTGGAAAAACCCTTCTTATGATGTTTTTAGACTGTTCAACTAATTTGCTACTGACAATTGTGAACTTGGTTGCAAATTCTAGAAAGGTCATTTCATTCAAGTTACATTTTGCAGATACCGGATACTTCTTGTGTTGTGCATAGATGTCCAGTAAGCTGTCAGTTGTTGCTATTTCTTTGGGATCCTTAGATAAGTGTTGGAGAGCCATTTAAGTTAACAGGGAGAACTGTGAGCCATGTTAGTAATATTGTACACCTCATCAGTGAGAAGACCGCATATGCTAAATAATAAAATAAAAAATACACATATTTATACAGGATGACCATTTCAGTTATAACAAATGTTGTCAACATGGGTCCTGTGTTAAATAAACAAATGAATAATTAATAAAATAAAATATTAAATATCCATAAATCTAAAAAGCTATATAAGAAATCTAAAAATATACATATAAAAGGAAATAAAAAGACTGGAACTAGATTCATATACAATTATCAAAAATATCTGCTCATTTATAAAAAAATGCTCTAATTTAACCCTGTCAATAACTAATTTGTTTTTATTCGTAATGTCATAATCATGAATATTATGTCTTTTACATTAAAAATATTTGGAGAAATAGCTTGGGGCCATTCCCTCTAGGCAATGTTCAACCAGTTTAACAATGTGGTTATCTCTTCTTCTGGTAAGAGTTTCCAACCAAGACTTGTAACAATCTGTTCAGTGGACAAATGAGGAGTATTCAAGGCTATTCTACCACCTTGTCTTTGTAGGCACTCCAGACCTTTCTCATTCCCTTTACCACATCCATGGAAAACAGCACCACAATAATCCAAAATTGGAAGAATCATTAATTTAAACAATCTGTTCGCTGATTCAATTGTTAATGATGGTCGTGCTCTTGAAAAAAAACCCAGCATCTTAGAAACTTTCTTCTTGACATAATCGATATGCTGATTCAGGGAAATGCTGCTGTCCAATATTACACCAAGATATTAAAAGGCACCACAGTGCATCACAGATTCTCCTCCCAAGGTTACATCGACCCCTTTGATGCCCTCATGGCATAGTCTCTGTTGCGTACCAAAAACCTCAAACTCGGTCTTTTTCAAATTCAAGAGAGGTTTGTTTCCACAGAGCCACTTGGATAGACTTATGATTTCCATGTTTAACTTTAGCTCCACTTCCATCAACTGTGCAGAGGAAAACAAATATGACTGTATTATCGGCATACATGATAACATTGGAGAAATTAATGCATGATGGTAGATCATTAATATATAATGTAAACAACACTGGCCCCAGAATGCTTCCCTGTGGTACTCCATTTTCCACTGGCAGAGGACTTGACAAATTGTTTCCTTATGATACAACGTGAGATCTATTAGAACGGTAGTTTGTGAACCATGCAATCAAGTTGTCGACAAAGCCAAATCGTTCCAGTTTAAAAATAAGTTCTTTATGAGGCACGGTATTGAAGGCCTTCTTGAGATCTACAAATAAGGCACCAGTTAACTTTCCAGCATCCGCATTTCTTCTAATCTTTAGTGAAATAAATTACCACACTTTCTGTTGAATGATATTGTCAAAATCCTGATTGAGCTGGACTCAGAAGATCAAACTTCTTTAGATACTGCTGTAGTTGGAAGTTTACAGCCTTCTCCAGAATTTTTGATAATACTGGCAGTATGGAGGCTGGTGTATATTTGTCCATGTTTTCACAACCACCAGACTCGTCAATTGAACCAAGATGTTGGAGCTATAACTGCAGCACTGTCCTTCAAAAAGTGTGCAGGAATTCCATCTAATCCTGTAGCTTTTTTCACTTTCAAGTCTCTAAGTTGCTTCAGAATATACTTTTCAGAAATCTGTTGCAGGATGAAAATTCACTAGTAAATTTTTTCTTGAGTACTGTCTGACATTCATTGGTGGTCCAGCTGGTTTTAGAAGTCGAAAAACGGCACCAGTAAAAAACTCATTAAATCTCTGAGTGATGGTGGGTTGATCAACAACAGTTTCCCATCATCAGTTTTGATAGACTGTGGAGTTGTGGTTTTTTCCTAGTTACCTGGAAAAATATTCTTTATCGTTTTCCAAAAGGATTTTGGATTATCCATATTATCAGAAATTTCATTTCTTTGATATCTGCACTTCTCAATTTTAATCCTCTTAGATACTTGATTTTGTAGCCGCCTATACATACTCCAGTCAAATTCAGATCCAGATCTCCTTGCTTTCCTCAAACCAGAGTCACTTTCATTCATAAGCTTTTTTGTTGCAACTGTTAACCACGGACTCTTCACTCCTGTGATAATTTTACATCAAACAGGTGCATGTTTATTGCACACTGACAAGAATAGTTCCTTCCACTTCAGCCAGGCAGAATTTACATCTTCATTCAAAACATCATTCCACCAACTATTTTTCAGATCTTCACCAAAGACTTGTTGATCATAACTTGTCAGTCAATTGCGTGAAATTAAAACTAGAAAAAGTTCCTTTCAAATCCGTTGTTGATTTAGGGTACAAAGTATCCAGTAGGTCAAAATTAAAGTCTCCTGTAATAAACATTTCCTTGTTCTTGGCACTGGCACAGTCAAGGACCTTGATATGTTGGCTTGCTTTACCTTGTTTTACCTTCTCCACAACACCTGACTTGAGCTTCTTGAGCCAAGAAGAAACATTTCTCTCACAGCAATACCAGAACGATGTTGAAAATATTTCATGCCAACTTGTTCAAGTCAAACTTTGTGTCAGGATATTTTTTCCTCACTATTTAACAGCGTGATTGATATATGATTCTGGGCTGGTGTGTGGAGAGGTAACAACAGTGCAATGTGCCCAAGTTTATTGAGGATTGGTAGCTCATTACTGTGATTTGTGGTAAGGAGTTCCCGTAGGTCCTTTGTGTGATCAATTGGGTATTGAAGAGATCCGTGTAGATTATTGCCCACTATAGTAATCTTATTCAAAACTTGTGCCGTTACACTTGTTTATTCGTAGGAATCACTTGTACATCACATTAACTCATTTCCGACACATCAAAAATGGGTGTGGCAAAAGGTCATAAGGTTAATCATTAATATCTTGGCAAATATTTGCAGGAGAATAATCTACCATATCTCATTTAAAAGAGCATAAAAACTACTCTCTAGAAAGAAAAGCTTTCCTTCATGGAGCGAGTAGTAATTTTTAAACAATTTAAATAAATTAAACTTGGCAGAAAAAGGAAAAAAAATGTAAAAAAATATTTAAAAAATGTATTTCCACTCTGCTGGTCAAATTTGATGTAGAAATAAATAATAGTCTAAAAATGGTAATTTTTACAACATTTTTGTTCACATTCTCTCAAAAAATCAGGTCAATTGATCTATACCATAGTATTTACTAGCCCTTGGTGAGTTATTTACAATACATTTGGTGAGCATTCTTCAAATTCCAAAGCAGCCACACCTATTTCACTGACCACACCCATTTCCGAAGGTCCAGAATTAGGTGTATTCTTAAACTTAATATCTCTGCTTTACTTTGGGCTAGAGACTTGAAATTTGCGATACTAGTTACTTGTTGCTATGCAACGACCTACTATTATAGTGAAACTGTGTTTTGATCTTGAGTTGGACCTTCACTTTGTACATGGAAAAAATAATGCATCGTCATGGTAGATTTAAACTCAATAAGTCATGCTAGGTTGTTTAAAACCCTCTGAAAGTAGGTCATTGCATAGATCTATTCATAATAAACAAACTGTGAAAATTTCATTCAGATATCTTAAACAGATTTTGGGATATTGTGTTTACTGTGATTGGACACACCTAAAAATCGGAATGTGAGAAAATGACAATTAAAATTTAATGTATGCAAGTTCAGTCCTGGAAGGCTCCAGCTTCTTACTGTGGTCCTTCAAGTGCTTCCAAATGGTCACTGTAACCTTTCTTATAGTTTCTAAGTTTCTTTCTTCTCTCTCTTGAATTATCTGAGCTCTTTCTGCGAGCATGGCATTGCCTATTGCAGTCCAGCTTTTCGCAGGCTTGTTTGCAGTGGAACCCTGGAGTAATGCCAAGCTCTTTGAGGACATGCATGATTGAAATGGCACCATCATTATAGTAAGACACTGCAAGATAAGCAGCAAGCTCAACTGTTGGTAGGCCAGAATGAGTCTCTTTTGTTGCACGTTGCCAGATAAGTGCATTTATGGCCTCTTCTGTTCTGAGTGCCACCATGGAGACAACATCGCAACAGATCTTCATCACTGAGGACTTCAAATACTGGATGGATTGCATTAGCAACAGCACCAGGCAAGGGATGTGCATGCTCATAATCAGATGTTCCCTTTGCCAAGTCCCTCTGAAACCCACACCATGAATTTTCTCCAGGGGGGCACAAGTCATGGTCTGGGTTGTAATCTGTTGATTGTGTGTGGAACCATATGGCCATGACACCATCCTGCATTGACTGGATATCACGTGTGTTGTTATGTATGGCCCTCCCATAATAGACCTGGAGTTGTTTTTGTAAGTCTTCCTGTGCCACCAATTGGTTTACCATCTTTGAGTCGTGTTTGACCCATGTGTTTTTTTAACGAGTGAAGGCGTGAACCCAGATGTTTCTGGACATGCCCAACGCATTCCAGCTTCGAGACCTGTTTTTCACCATAGACAGCTTCCTTGACAATGAGCTTATGAGCCTTGCTGTCACCGTCTCCTAGGAATTCAGTGTAATGCATTGTGTACTGTTCAACTGAGCGCTGAAATGTGGCTAGCAACCCAGAGGCATCCATTGAGCCAGAGGATCCAAGGTGGTTAGCCTGGCAAAGATGTTGGTAGCCTTCCCACCAGTCTTCAAATTGTGGTGTTCCTTCTTTGTTTCTCCACACTGTGCACTCCTTGCACTCTTTAGACATAACTTCAATGTCAATTGCCTTACCAGACACCGTGGACATGGCTGTTACTATCCCATACATGGGTGAGTACCCCCTATGTCTCGAAGTTCCATCTCCTGAAATGCCTATGTCAAAAACTCCATCTTCCTCTGGCTCATAAAATTTCTTGACATCTTCAGCAGCAGCCCTCATGCTTTGCTGGCAAACAGTCTGAGCGGCTTTCCTCACGGCATCAACATTATCCCTGTAGGAATTTTCATTCATAGGGGGATTCATGTTCATAGTTCCAGCGAATTTGACAAGTCCTTGGTGCCCAACACCAATACTTCTGGATGCAAGAACTATTCTGCGGTTGACTTCAAATGCCTGAGAGGTTCCAACTCTCAAAGAAGAATAAAACTTCTCCAAGAATTTACATTTTTTCCTGTGCAATTGAGAATCATCAGGGTTGCAAATCCCATCTTTCCATCGCCATCTTCCTCAAACTCCACTTGGTTCTTCTTGCACAATGGGCAAAGCAGTAATCGAAAGATTGGGCCAAGAACTGACATGTCCACGAAGTGAAAACCTTGTACTGCAGCCAAATCATCATCGCTTGAAGAATTTTCAATGGTTTCAATTTTCTTGCTAGAATGTTCGTGCAGTTTTCCTGACGAAGCATGCGAGGATTTGTTTTCCAATGAGTGCGGGGAGTCTGTTTCGTCCGAGTCAGATTTGTCACTCTTCTCAATTGTTTCCTGCTCTACCAAAGCTTCCTTTAACTCCAAATTCTTTTGCCTTGTGTACTTATTTCCAGTAAACTTTCTTTTGTAGGTCTACCACTCCTAAATTTCTTTTTTGGGGGCATTTCTTTTCGATAACTTCACGAATGAATCATAAACAATGCAAGCATGTTTTCCTCTGTTCGCTACTTCCTGTAGTCGCATGAAATGTCCTCAATAATAGGCCAGACTGCTTCCCAGGCCCTAGGATGCACTCTGGCTGCTCATATGCGATATTTGACTTAGTTTGCATGGAAGTAGTGGGCATAACCATCACAGCCCACCTGGTCTTCTCCACTGCCAACGATGGAGGTCTAGGTTAATCTTGCAGAAATCAGCGTTCTTTCTGCAAGATGTTACAATGCACTGAAACCCTTAAAATATGGATTGCAGCTGCATTCTTCCAAACAGCAGCACAGCTTGCAGCTCTACAGAAGTCTCTGAAGTTGTTTTGCTTTTTCTTTGGCCTTTGTGACATGGAAATCAAGGGTTACTTTTCTTTCTTCTTTGTGTTTTTCTTTTTTGTGTGCCTCAAGGCAAATCTTGACCTTTATTATTTTAAGCACTGTTGATGTTCCAATAAACCTTTCATTGTCACAACAAGAGGAACTTGGTAGTCTACCATCCCATATTCAAACTGCTGTCATTGAGCAATTGTAAATTGTGCACAGGATATCAAACATTCAGTATGAACTAGTATTATGTTCTTATCTCTTCTGTTAATGGACTTGTAAATGAGCTTTACTGGCACAGTGTCCTTTTTAATTAAGGCCTCCTCACAGAGCTCAAGGCCATGCTGGAATTACTTGTGAAAGCTGCTGCGTTTCAAAGTAAAAGTTTCCATGAACAAAGTGTCTTTAGCAGCCCTACCCAAATGACCACACACATCAGGAATAAAATCCTGCTCCATCGTTAGTGTCTAGGACATTGGAGTCAAAATTGAACTCCTCCTCCTCTCCCTTTTCACTTGGGTTTTCTCCTAGAATCACTTCATCGTCTTGTGAATGATCGTTTTCAGAAATTGATGTTCTGAATCCCTCTTGTGGCACCCTGTGCTACATTTTCTAAAAGGACATTTCCTGGCCAGAGAAAATTGCTGCAGTTGCAGTCCATTAGTGTCAAGTCTAACAGAGGCATCAAATAAATTTTGTTTGGCATACTTGGAATCTCCGGTCCCACAAGAGATCGAAAAGATGTGACAGAAATATTGATCAATCAAGTAAAGAAAGAATGGATAAATTACCTTGAAATCCAAGCTTGAAATTTTCTCAATAATACATGGTGAATTGATGTCTTTAAGCTTGCTGAACTGTTTCTGACTTTGCGGTCAAACTACCACTCATCTCTTGGAGAGAGAAGGGAAACTAACATGTGCAAACACACAATTCAATTTTAAGAAAGGCAGACTGGGAGTTGTGAATTCAAAAGCATAACTAAATCAACAAACTAAAGGTAAAGAAGGCTTCGATTTTGGAATTGCTCAGCCTGCCATGTTGTCTCATTAATCTGTGAGCGCCAAGTGCTCAGTCATCAGTTGTGACTTTGGGATACGATTTAGTGTCATTAAGGTGTTTAAGAGTTTCATTTTCTACCCATTCTGTAGAAACAAGTGCAGATCCAAGGTTTTTGTCTGTAGCCAAGACACAAACCGTGGGGTTTTCCTTAAGGTCACATAATCCTCTCCGTTCCTCAGAAGTAAAATTGCTTTTCCACTGAGGTGAATTCTGATTAAAGTTTTCCAGTAGCTCTTGACGGATTTTGTACAGGTTTTCATTGAGGTCATAATCCTCCCAAGGTGGATTCCAATCTGATTTAACGTACAACTTGGGGTTGAAAGCCAGGTGATCGGGCTGATCTGCATATGTGATGCAGACGGACGCTGTGACAGAAATCCTGTACTTGACTGTTAAAAACATGAGCAATAGGTGGTCTGAGCAAAGGTCTAAATTTGAGACCTAAGCCAAGAGTTCGTGACTGTGCTGGAGGAAGAATGACATGTGAAAGATTGTGAAATTCCAAGTTCCCTGGTAGCAGATCAAAAATGTTTCCTTGCCATTTTGTCAAGCCATTTGCAGTAACTGTCTCTTGTATCTATTTTCTGGGGCTGTTGCCACAGCCTTTCCTGTTTTTTGACTGCTGGGGATGGCGGGGACAAGAAACAGAAGGCGATAGACCATCTGAGAAAGTTACATGGAATGTCTTGGCTGTCTCCATCGGCTTTGTCTCTCTTGTTTGGCCACTGCCACAGGTGAGGTATGGGCATCCTGGCTTGCCTCCTGTCGGTGTTGGTTCCGATTTTTACAGTTGGCCTGATCTTTATCACAGCCTTTGGATTTTTTTGCGGAGGCTGCTTTGTTTTGTCTGTCGAAGAAACTGAGCTGAGTTTGGAAACTGCTTTATGCACTGCATGATAAACCATATCACAAATTGACTGCTCATCTGGCTTAAATTCCATTTCCATTTTCTCAGTTCGTTTTGCCTCTTTGGTGGCTTTCTAAATTTTCTCTGATACCCATTTTGAGGTTTGTGTCATGGCACACTTGAAGTAGAAGTTGTCAGCAAAGCATTTTGCTGACTTCATGATTTCATCCGCTTGGACGTCATCTGTGTGGTGTAAAACAAGTCTCCATTTTAGATTTTTGGGAAACAAAATTAATAGCACAAGTGGCTCTTATTTTTGTTTTGCTAAGCAAGAAATGTTCCCTAAGTTTACTTGTAATACACTTAAAATCACCCACACTATACTTGGGAAGGAGAATTAAGTATATACTGCTTTCAAGGGAATTCTCAAGTCATAAGTGAGATTCTTATGTGTTCTCACCCATACAATGTAGTTTCTACATGTATAGCAGAATTCTGTGGCTGGGCTCACTCACAAAAATGGCTTCAAAAATGAAATACAAATTAATTAAATTTGATTTGTTCCAGTGGTGCATCAAAATAATTGTTAATTCTATTCACTTGGGATGTTGCATTTGTGTCTGATGTCTTTCTTCTTTCGGGGCACTGAGCCCGATAGTGGCCAACTCCTCTACATAAGTGGCAAGGAACTGAAAGGGACAACAGTAGGAATTGACATCCACAAATGCATGGTGAATACAATTTTAACAAAGCACAACACAGGCTGAAGTGATTAACCAGACATGACTACTTACATTTTTTTGGTGGTAGCCGTTGACGAAGGTCATCTACCCTATTGTTAGCTCTCCCTCTTTCTCTCTCTGCATGTCTTCCATTTCTTCTCATTTCTTCCCGCCTGCACCTCTCCCCTCTCTCTGCCGCTCCACCTGTCTATATCTGCACTCCATTCTCCGCCTCTCCTACTGTCTCTGCCTCTCCTCTGCTCTACGCTTGTCTTCCTGTCTCTGCCTCTGTTCTTGCTGACATCTTTCTTGTTTTTCTGCTCTTCTGTCTCTCACTATCATTCATCCTGTTCCAGTTGTCTCCATATCCAGTCCCTCCACATTTCATATTCATGTTGTTCTTTAGGGCTCAGCAATACCCACCGATCACTTTGAACTTGGTGTAACTGACCCGCTGCATCTATTTCAGTTGCTGTTGTCTCTTTGGTCGATACTTTAAGGGCTTTGTCGCACTTGTGATATCTGGATCTGCTGGTCTTTCCCTTTCTCACCTTCTGCCAGCAATTGAATTCATCATATTCCTCCATTGTCCACACAGCATGAGAACATCCCCTTGGAACAGTCTTGTCGGTTCTCATTCTCTGTTCACAAAGAAATCGCTCCATAACTAGATCGAGCCCAATGCATACATTTTCATGACACTCTGAGTACATATTTGACAATGAAATTACCTGAAAAAAATAACAGATTACCATGAGTAAAAAAAGGTAAATTTGGTTTGTAATATATAGCAGAATTTCTGCTGCTATATTTTATAATTCTGGATGTCCAATAGGATTGGGACAGTCAAGGGTGCACATACAGTTTTCTTCTTGTGCCATGACTCTAAATTTTCCCAAGAATTGAATTTTAGGGACAAGCAGAAATTATAAAATGTGAAAATTTAGTACCAGATCTTAAAGGTCCAAGGTTTGAGTCCTCGTTTGGTCCATCTTTCCACAAAAGCAACACAGTTCCAGGTATTTTGTCATTTGAGCTCAGGGAACGATGCAAGGCATTTCAATTTCACACTCCCTCCAGTCTGATGGTAGCAGGACCTTCTGGATGTGGCAAAACCTTGTTTACCACCAAACTTCTTTTGTACAATTTGGATCTTTTTACTGATCCTCCAAAAAACAATCATTTCTGTTACAGATCGTGGCAAAAGGGATACGAACCACTTCAACGTGATGGTGTAAAGTTTAACGAAGGCATCCCTGACAGCGACTCTTTACCAAAATTGTTCCCCAAAGGAGGATTGTTGTTTTTGGACAATCTCATGGATGAAGGTAGTAACAACAAATGCTTGTTGGATCTCTTTACCAAACACTCTTATCATCAAAACATCATGGTGATATACTTGTGACAGGATCTCTTTCTGAACGGGTAAATAAGTACCTTACTTGTGAAATGCATAGCTCAATACCGATTTTAGGCACCGTCAACACGGATCCAGATATTTTTGAATCTGCAGAGCATACTTTGCATGTACAGAATCGCTGCAGAATAAGATTCCTGATTTAGTTTTGTGTTACTGCTGTTTCGTTGAGTATGCTTGGATTGATTTCCTGTAAATAGCCCCCACTCTCGAGAGATCAGTGGAAATCAGTCTAAAAACAGAAATTAAATGTGCTTCCCGATCCTCAGTTGAATGTCCCAATCAGACCCGCCATCCTTGTTGATGTTAACTTGGAAAGGTTCGATTATAGCCACTGTTGACAAAAGAATCCGCGTGCACTTGTAGCCCCCACTCTTGAAGTCGAGAGATCAGTGGAAATCACGTCTAAAAACAGAAATTAAATGGGGGCTTTTCATTTATTATTTCACGAGTGCGCCCTAAACACTAGTTTGTTATCTCTTGTGGTGTTACGAACTGTGAGTGTTTCATAATAGCAAGGCAACTTGTAGAATTAGTGTTTGATAGTCATGTTAATCTGCGTAGAAAAAGTGCTTTCAGAACAAAATATTGGTGATTTTTTTGAAACTCCCTTGGATGGTAATAAGGTTACTTGTGCAACATATCCCTTGATACTCATGACTTATTTTCCTAAAGAGAGGCAACTAGGCTATAACATAGCTGAGAGCATTTTAGAATAAGAAGCCTACTTGTAGAATGAGTGCCGTGATAGTCTTGTTAATCCATGTACAAGCGCTTTGAGAATGAAACATTGCAGTTTGTTATCCCTTGTGGTGTTGAGTTAAGCCCACACATTTTGCTTTTGTGACCTTTCCCAAAAGTCGCTTGGATAGTAATAAGGTTACTTGTGCAAGGTATCCTTGGATACTTACGATTACAAAATTTTGCAATGAGTTGACAAAAAATCGTGAAGTTAGCAAAAAGACACAAATTTTGTAAATTTTGTAAAATCCGCAAGCTGTTGCTTGCTGATGGATTAGCATAAAGTTGTAAATTTTGCAACAATGTGTGGAAAAATTGTTGAGGCAGTGAATTTTTGTAAATCTTATAGATTTTAACAAAAAATCACAAATTTTGTTAAATTTGAAACTCAAATGAAAATCATAAAATTTGTAAATTTTGTAACTGCTTTCAATCTTGGACATGAGTGGTGGCTATATCACTAAGTGATTCGTGACAATCGGCGGTCAGTGCACTCTTGTGGCCACGTCCGAGCCATGTCAGTGTTTGAAACTGGTGTGTTTTATCAGTCTTTTGCCCTGCATATTTCGTACAGAGGGTACTTTGTACAGAGCAAGAATTCACTCACTGTTTATCCATTGAATTTATGTATATATTTATATACAATATAGAGAGTTAAAAAATTGCGAGGACGGACAACTTCTGACGTAAAAATGATTACAAAATTTTAATAAAAACGTTTAGGTCAGAGACCTTCACTTATTACAACTTTTGAATGAAAACAAGCTTTAAATAAGATTAAGGTGCTAGTGATTATGTAATTACAAGTGACAACTAATGAATAAGGTACAAAGTCACATGAATGAGCAAAAAGTGGTGCTAATTAACAAAGGACAAAAAACAAAATCAACAAAGCCAAGAATATTGAATGAATCGAAAACAAGCTACTATGAAAACAATTTGCAGAATATGAGAGATAAAAACTAAAAACTAGAAATCCAAACTGGCTAAAATGAATAGAATAACTGAAGAGTCAATGCGGCAAGCATTAGAAAAAGTTAAACCCACCCTTACCTATAACTGTAAACATCAACCATACCAAAATCCCAAAACGAGGCCTTTGCAGCCTGAAAGGGCAAATTAGCAACAAAATCTCTGGAGGGGCCCTTAAATAATATTAATCATAATAAGATCCCTTGGCAGGGCCTTTGAGTCTAATCAACACCTAAAAGGCTGACAAAATCCAAGAAAAGGGCCTTTGAACAATTAATCAGTAACGTACAATCTAGGAGAGGAAATTAATTATAACAAATTCTGTTTTTCGCATGAAATCCCTTTTATTTAAACCATGGGGTGCCAAAGAGAACAGCTGAGCATACCAGTAAGCCTCTTTAGTAATGAAAAGCCTATCAATCTCCTCAGAGTTTTTCGGGGTCTGTACCTGATCAATACATTGGAATGAAAATTCACCTAGAGTGTGTGGGGGTTTGTTAAAGTGTATTGCTACTTCACAAGTTGTTTTGTTTGTGAGCATAGCAGACTTGTGATTGCTTAACCTAATTCTAAAATTGGTGCTAGTAGATCCCACGTATATTGCAAGTGACATTTCTTGCAAGAAGCCAAATTAATTACATTTTTTGAGTCACAAGAAAGTCTGGAATGAATGGTGTATTTTTTGCCCTTCTGAGGACTAAGAATTAATTTGATTCAACAAAGAAATTGTAACAAAGGTCGCATCTATTCCTATCACATTTGAAGCAACCATTGTTGTCCCTTTTCGACAGTTTTAAAACGAGATGGTGCTAATAATTCTTTGGGAAAAGTTCTTTTAATTTGGAGTTGGATTGTAGAATGAACAAATGCTTTCTGATTATGTTGCCCATGTCAGGTAAATATGGATTAAATGTAATCACAAGTGGAAATAATTTCTTTGTTTCCTTTCCACTAGTCCTAAGTAAATCATTTCTAGGAATGGCAGAGGCTTTGGAGAATTAATCAGAAAGTAATTTACAGGGATAGCCCGGTTAACAAGGTACCCTCTGTACTCAGCTGTTCTCTCGGCAAGAAAAATTTCTTCAGAGCAATTTCTTTTTAATCTTGTGGCTACTCCAAAAGGAATAGCCTGGAAAACATGCTTAGGATGGGAGCTAGAAGGTGGAAGATATAAATGACTGTCTGTAGGTTTGGAATAGACGTCTGTCTTAATAAACCCGTTGATAAGATATAAAGTAAGATCCAGTACATGAAGTGCATGCTCAGAAAAACCTAACTCAAATTTAATAGTAGGATACAGGGAATTAGTGTAATCTGTAAATTGATGTAGGGCAGGAAGGCCTTGCTGCCAAAGATATAATAATATATAATAATATATAATATATATATAACTCAAATAATAACATAATATAAATATATAAATAATATATTGAATACATATATATGATATTTATTAGAAGACAGTCCAATCAACTGAAGATACGACTTGGGATTTTATTACTAACTAGTTTCGTACCGCACAACCTGTGCGGCACTCATCAGATAAAATTGCCAAAAGTAAAGATTACGACGTTACACTGGTATATAGGGACACCGAAGGAATAGAAAAGTATAAAATTACAACGGTTATAACTGGAACATTGCAAGAATACTAAAAAAGTTTAAAATAACAACGGTTTCTGTGAACAATAAATACTTAGAATATGCCTGACAACAGGAGTTTTCAAATCTAAAATAAACAGTTGCTATTACGTGACAGCTTTCAAATTTTTAAGTAGGAATTTGTGTGCGTGTCGACAAGTGGTTATTAGTTCATTTCGTTTATTCAGAGAAGTGAGGTCGGGTCTGCAGATTATGAAATACTTCTCATACAGGCACAAGTTGCAGCGATTCAAAGCTTGATTGTATGAGGCAGCTTGCTTCAGGATCTTCCAAGTGATTTGAAAATTTATTTTGGCGTCCTTCAACTGCCAAATATGTTTGCTGAGTTCAGTATTGAGTTTCTTACTCGGGTGATTAAAAGAAGCTTCGTGGTTGGTGAATCTAGTCTTGAAGGAGTTTTCAGTAAGTCCCACGTAGGTCTGATCAGGCCTGTTGTCCTCCGTCGCCACAGTTGCTTGGTACACCACTGATTGCTTGAGACAATTGCCAGCTAAATATTTAGATATTTAGATTTAATATTTAGATAGATTTATGGAGTTGGACTAATTCAAACACATTTATTCGCTACTCTGAATTTCATACTTCTTGCGAAGCATTCATCAGGCAACTGCCAGAAAAAAAACGGTTACAATCTTAGATATACACATTTAAAATAGGGAACAATGCCTTACAGCCTGACATGTCGAGATGTTATTGGGTGATGGAAGTGTAACAGTCTTGTATACACAATACAATTAAGCGATCACGTTACTTAACAGAAATTTCTTAGAGTGTCTGCAGGTCGATGTCAGTTCGTTTCTTTGATTTAGTGTTGCCATTTCTGGTTTACAAATGATGAAAAACTTTTCCCATAAACAGAGATTACATTTATTGTTGATGTTTGAATACGATATCGCTTGTTTTACTTTCCTCCATTTGATTTCGTAATTTATTTTATGGTCCTTCAGATTCCATACGTGTTTACTTAGTTCAGTTACATTTCTGTACCGTTTGTTTCTGAAAGAGCATGTGTGGTTTCTCTACCGTTCTTTAAAAGTTGTGTTGCAAAGGCCGATGTATGTTTCTTTTGATTCCGGGTTAGTGACCTCTGCTTGATAAATGATGTTCCTCACATTGCAATTTCTGTCCAGGGGGCAAGAATTCTTGTTATGGCAATTGCAGACCTGTTTCGTTTCATCAGAGGATTTTAATTCATTGTTAAGTTCAGCCTTGTGGTTGGATATTATGGTCTTGACGTTGCTCATACAGCTATAGCTCAGTTTTTAGAGTGTTTCAATTAAAGATTTTATGGAGTGGATTCAACTTAAAAAAGTGCTGGTGATATATATAATATTTATATACATACACATCCATCCTAAACCTTCAGTGCTGCACTGATGAGGCCCAGAAGGCAAAATGGTACTATATGTAGTTCTGTTGTTGTTTGGCACACGAGGCTCTGCTTTCATGTTCAAATCGAACCCTCCCTCCCTCTCTAGGGATGAGTCACTGCATACCAGCACATGTGGCTTTATTTCCGTCCCAGACTTTTTGGCACCGCACTGTCTGCAGACCGACAGTTTAACAGAGAACAGATAACAAAGAGAGCACAAAGTCCAAACATTCCATGACACAAAACCTTTATTTTTACACCGTCAACGACCCTAAGTTTACATCCATTTATCTTTACTGCATGTAACCTAAAAATATTGTATAGAATGTTACAAATAGTCAAAGTCAAATGGCATCACAAAAACGATTTCATGTGGTTCATCTGCTCAATTGCCTCGTCTCTGGAGCGTCTAAGAAACAAATGACGTCCAGTCTCTAGGTCCGTGTACTTGCCCTGAATGCCCGGCAATTCTGTACCACTTGCCCCAGGCCCCACATCTCTTTTTCAGATCCTCGATCTCTATGGTGTCCCTCGTGTACCTCAATTTCCATCAGGTTGACTGGTCCCCCTCAACAGGGTCTTTCCTGCTTGCAACAGTAACAATTACTCATGGTGATTCTAGACCTAGAGTGGTTAAGTAAAAACAAAATATGAAAAATGTTCATTATGTTCGCGAGGTGGTCAATCGGTCGATGTACCTGCTTTGTGTTGCTTGTTCACTCACTCACTCGTCCAAGATGTCTTCGAAATGATGGCGGCGACAATCAGAATGACCCGTCTTTAGATATAATTGGCTGTGCAGGGCAGCAATGGGCCACTTTGACATCATGGATGTCACCACTCGTGATGAAATTCGCTTCATAATGCAACGTCACTTCGACGTCACAGCCATGATGACATAATCGTAAACGTCATAACTGTGACATCAATGACCCCACCCCCCATTACATCATCATATCTTCGAGTCCCCACTCATTCAGGGGTGGTGGAAAAAAAATGGGGTGGGTTTGTATTAAAGGTAGACTATGAGTAGGTCATCTTTTGCTTAGTCTGTCGTGTGTGATGCGAAAGAACACCGCGAGAAGAAATGGCCGCGTGAAATCCTGGGGACGAGGAGCGTGTGAAAGGAGGGGCTACCACCTAAGCCCAAGAGTTTGCCCTTTCAGGGCCGAGTGATTTTTCGGTGTAGAATTTCTCATCTTGACGTCCTCTTATTATCGCCTGTTGTCAGTAACCCCGGGAGATATCCTGATTAAAATTGCTCTATTCTACTCTTCAAGTAGCCAGGCAAAGACATATGCTCTGAGAAGTATATCTTCGTTCAGTGTTCGTTCAGTAAAACTACCAAAGAAGTTTTAAAAAGAAGACGGCGAATGAGGCATCTTTTAAGGATTTTGCTGTGTCTGTAGGTGTAAATCTAAAAGTTATTGCGAAAATTTCAAATGCAGAGTTTCAACTGAGAATTTACATTATGTAGTTGACATAGGAGACCAACCAACTGCAGTGAAATGTTTGCCGATAGCAGCAGAAAGTTTTAGGTGAATGTCCGGTTTCAATCGAAAGTCCAGTCCAGTCTTTCACATGGACAGCAGAAAGGCCAAGCTCAGTGAATTTACATTAGCTGACTTTGATGATACTGTTGAGCGGCGAAATCACTAACACACTCGCAGTCGGGTTGGAGGTAGAAAGCTTTGCCACACAAAACACTGGATAAATTTAAATCTTTCCAAAGACTGTTGGCAGATTCGCAAGAACACTACGGCTTGCAAAGCGTGATTCCAACGCTTTGATTTGCTCTGGTACCGCTTCGATTTGCTCCGGTTGCAAAACATTCCTGCAAGATGTCACATGCATCTTGAATGTTGACAAGACGTTGTCAGCGCTCCTAACATAAGCCAATTATATTTTTGCATCGTGAGAACAGAGCGTAATTCAAACTCTTGGGCATAGGCGGTAGTCCCTCCTTTTTTGTGCTCCTCGCTCCCAGGATTTCGCGCAGCCATTTTTTGCTCGCAGTTTTCTTTCGCGTCACGCACGACGGACTAAGCGAAAGAGGGACTACTCGTAGTCTATATAAAAGGAGGCACCGAAGTAAGACCTGTTGAAATTCAAGTGAACACTCAAGATCTTCTCAAAGAACCAAATGTCTCAGGAAGAAAAGAAGGACAGGAAGGTGGAAGAGGAGAAGGACCCCGACAAGGAAGAGGAGGAGAAGAAAGAGGAGGACAATAACAAAGTGTTGGCGAGTGATCCGAGGACAAGCCAAAGGGTGCTGTGGGACCTGAGTTGTTTAGTGGAACCAGCTGAGGGTGTGCAGTACGTGACCATCGACGGGCTGGGCTATATTTTGATTTGAGAAGGCATTGTATTGCATGCCACGGAGAAAGAGCTTGGATATTGTGGCTACCCTGGTACCTGGTATTGAACGATGTGGCGATATATCTGACCCTGGTACTGAATGATGTGGTGATATATCTGTGGCATGTGACAGAGACCGTAGACGAGAATGCCCTCGGTTTGTTGCCAAGTTGTCTGGACCTAAAAACAGAAGGGTGAGCGGCAGTAGCGCATGGCGAGTTTGGTAGGATCAAAGACGAATTCAAAATGGATGTCCTGCTGCTGACGATGACTTGCGACAGACCCAACAGGCAAAGATTCTGGTGCGACTACCCGTTCATGGAGTCTTGAGTGCCTAAGAGCGCATTTGATCACATCGTGCAGTCTCTCCGCTAAGTCGTTCGAGTGCACAGATGCTGAAGATGGAATCATCTGTATGACTTTTGCACTTAGAACCACGTGGTGGCCCGCCTCCCGAAATCAACGCCTGTATTTAAGGAGTCTGGTACTCATGACAGCCCACTGGAACGCTTTGTGAAGGCTGAGTTTTTTGCCGACTGGCAGGCTATCAAGAAGAGGATGAGAGAGAAGAGAAAGAGGATGGGTACCTTCAAACCGGAGCATCCCGCAAGCCAAAGAGGGCCAAAGGAGAGGAGGCAACTCAAAAAGAACCCCACTTGAAGAAACTACAACATGGCACTCTATCCATGCCGAGTAGGTACCTGTATTATGGCAGGGGTGCTTTTGAATCATGTTGCTTATGACAAGTGTTGTAAACTCATAAGCTATAAAAAGCAACAAACGCAATAAAAACTAACAAGAGACTCAAGAATGTTTTGTGTACGCGTTTTGCCATCTCGTCTCCTCCCCTCTTTCATCCTTCCATTTCCCATGAAGGTTCGGCATTGTGTCAACAGAGATAAATTTAAAGAGTCTTGACATAACATTAAAATACACATTTCATTTGTTTGTCTAAACGTATGGTTGCCTTTATGTACTTTTTATACATTTTCATATCGTTGTCTATAATATTACACCATAGATGCTTGTCTCGGCTATCATTTGTGTTTTGCTCTCGCTGTTCACACAACTATCAGTAATATATACAAGCATGACACTCAAAATGAATCTCTTTTGACGTTTCTTTGTTCGCAAGCAAAGAAAAAACCATGAATATAATAAACACTACAACTAAACACGTTTAGACATGAGTGCAGGGATAGATAAGGCAAAGAGTGTTAAACTAAATAGTATAGGGTCAATTGAGGCATTGTTGCTCCCATCTAAGCTCTCTGGGAAGTCGTGGACCCCCGTATGTCAGAGTCAAAGTCAAAAAATCAGCCCATGTATTCCCACATCAACACGGTAAACGGGTACTCGGGTCACATAGTCAAACATAAATATTGCGATACCTTTACTTGTACTAGAATCTCTACAATTTCATGGAGACTAAACATTTGACACATGAACTCGTCATAGCGTTCGTGATTTACAGGCAACGAACCCCAGCCAGCCACCAACTTTTGCAGGATGGTAGTGAGACACAATCGACATTCGGTTCCAATAGTGGGCTCATCTCAGCACAAAAACTTTCTCCTTTTCTTTCTGCCATTTTTGAATCCGACAGCTGTGAACAGCTGTATCATCGCAAAGTTAGTGTCTGAGTCACACCATAGTGTCTTGACCAATAAATGGCACATCTCCAGCCAGCAGTCCAGGGCCTTGTTTGCCTCTTCTCTGGTCCACTGCTGCATGCTCATTTGCACTTCTGGTAATATTGCTCGCAGTACATCAGCGTCGAAGGTGGTCGGTGAGTCATAATACCGTTGTGAACAAGCGTGACCTTGGCCATTTTTGTGTATTCCTCCAGGCAAATGACACATGTTTTTTTGTCATCATCATCATCCCTCACCCTCCATCTTTTGGCTGGGCACTGGTCTGTTTCGTCGTCCACAATCAACGACACCACTGGAATCCAAAGGAGCATTCTCGAGGCATTCCGTAGAGAATCCAGTCTGCAACATGGACAGCGTTTGAGGTGTCGATCTTTAATACAACATTGGTGAAAAAACCCTTACAGCAAGCTCTATGATAAACTGGCTCTGTAGATAGTGGCATCTCACATTGGCTACAATGATTCCGTCATGAGTGGTTTTTTCCTTGACTCACCAAAGTAAAAGGGTGTGTTCCTTGACATCACAATAGTATGACAAGGGTAATTCTCAGAGTAAGGCCACTAGGTGATATCTTACCTTACTAATCTTCTAACTTGGGCAAAAGTCCACAGTAATGTCAGATGGTCAAGATTCTGAGGACGTTACTTCGTCTATGCTGGGCAATGTCTAGTCCCTGAATAGAATACATAGCTGTACGTATAGTCAACTGCCGTATTCAAAGTGATATCAGATTGTTTTTTTTTTTGTGTATGACTTTGAATACATTTCTAACTTGGGCAAAAGTCCACAGTAACGTCAGATGGTCAAGATTATGAGCATGTTACTTCGTCTATGCTGGGCAAAGTCCAGTCCCTAAATAGAATACATAGCTGTATGTATAGTCAACTGTTCTATTCAAAGTGATATCAGATTGTTTTTTATGTATATGACTTTGCATATAGCATTAGTGAAAACGCCCTTTGCAGCAGGCTCTATGGTAAACTGGCTCTGTAGATCGTGGCTTCTCGCATTGGCTACAATGATTCCCTGACATGAGTGGTCTTTTTTTCTAGACTGACTGAAGCGAAAGGGCAACCTTTTCATTACAGGCTTGCGACAGATTGTGACGTGTTCCTTGACTTCACGATAGTATGACGGGTAATTCTCAGAGTAAGGCCACTGGCTGATATCTTACCTCACTAATCTTTTAACTTGGGCAAGATTCTGAGCACGTTACTTCGTATATGGTGGGCAAAGTCCAGTCCCCAAATAGAAAAAATATATATCACTAACAAAGTGAGAGACATGGTAAGTACTCATTACTGGACTGGCTTCATCAAATGTTGATGCCATCCAGCTATTGACACACATAAATAAACCTATTAATAGAAAATCATATGGTTGAAACATTTACTTTACCCTAGAGCA
>Ga0099803_1203335_pt1 | contig 27673 bp, 15 predicted proteins | sample Orb8nscriptome_6_FD_81142 | JGI IMG/M metagenome (GOLD analysis project Ga0099803, IMG submission 81142) | Coral microbial communities from Puerto Morelos, Mexico - Orbicella 8 T C metatranscriptome (Eukaryote Community Metatranscriptome) | ecosystem: Host-associated > Invertebrates > Cnidaria >... | reverse complement strand
TTAGAAATGCATAAAAACATAGTGATAAGTTATAAGCCAAAGGGAAAGGAGACTATTAACAGAACTAAAAGATCGTGATGTACTATGTTTAGGGTTTGTCCTACATTGTTTTGGAATTGAATACTATATAACATCTGTTTACATTTGTATTAAACTGCCATGGCAAGCTGTGTCTGGCTAGAGGATTGTTACTCCTAAATCAAATGTTAAAAAACCAATGATAATTCATGGCCAACACCAGCTACTGAATAGTGCTTGCTATGCTTCTGCTGTTCAAAAAATAACTTGCTCAATTCATGAAAAAACTGGTCATCGATAGCTGGACATAAATGCACAGTAGACATCATGGGCATTCAAGTGAAACATTCTGTAAAAAAATACTCTAAAACTTTAACTTCTTCCAGGCTTCTTAGGCCCCACAATTCTACTAAACATCACATAATCACCTGCAACACTACAGAAAAGAAAAATGTAATAATCATTTTCAAAGTAAAAATCGTGTAGATGACCATGCATAATGTTACATTATTTTGTACATGCCACAACAAAGTAAACACAACAGTTGATCAATGATTTGTAATCCAAATTATGCATCATTGTGTTGAGCTAATAATTATAAAAGCATTTTTCATTACCGTTCTGCCAAGTGTTGTGAAAAGTTGCCAAAGTATTGAAAACATTATTAAAGCATTCTGGGACATAATCGAATGTTGCTTGCGTTTAGAGAATTTGTCAAGAAACATTGAAAATGCATTGAGGATCATTCGCCAAGCATTAAAATGCATTGACAGTGTATTCAAAATTCATTCAAATGCAATTCCACGTAATTTTCTTTAAGCCTGGTTTTCCCAAATAGGGTCACATATTTCAAACTATTTTCCAGCCAACTTGAAGATAGGTCTGTTTATTATCACCATTGAAGTTGAAATCCAAAGAATAAGAGCTTTTACAATTTCTGTTTCTCCTCCTTGTTCATTCAAGTTTTAAATTTAATAGAAAAGCAGAAATGAAGAAATAAGGCTGATCCGCCATTATTTCACCACCAAAGTGACCCATACCTTTACAAAACAGGTATTCTGAACTAACTCTTGAAGAGGAACAGCCCAAAATCAGTAGTGAATGCAATCAAGGGTCATCTTATGAACCGCAGTTGTACTGTCATCATTGCATCCCAAAACAAGCCACAGTCGATAACCCAACAATTCTTAAGTCCAAAAAATTCTCAAATGTCAAAAACAAAAGGGAAAGAATCAATCTTTAGTCAAATGGCTCAGTTACCTGAGAGGCTAGCCCACATGGGAACCAGAAGAAAACAATTTGGACAAGTATTTGAATAAAAACTTTGTAAAATCTCTGCTGATATTAGGAATAATTTATCTGAAAACTATTTTATTGGTCCTGCACACCAGGAAAAAACTTTGCCCTAATCCCATCTTCCAAACAGAATATCTCACTTGAAGTATTAGATAAACGTTTTAGTAATTAAGTAGGTTTCTTTTGCCCTAAAAGTGGATTAAATACTGTGACGAACTTGCAATGGTTGGGTTTTGCCTGGAATCCCGAATTGAGATCATACCCAGCCCTTTGTTCACCTTGGTGGAAGATATTTCCTTTTCACAACATTTGGCACGGTTGTCACAAACACCAGTTATCTGGAAGATATTTCCTTTCCACAACTTTTGACATGGTTGTCACAAACACCAGTTATCTGGACATCACACCACTTGCAACCTACAATTTCCTGTGCAATGTCAGTTTTAGTGGAATGAAGACAAGTTTGGCCATGTGTCTGAAGAACCTTCATTTCTTGTTACCACTATTTCTACTGAATCAATCATATATGTTTATGGGGTCCAAACCCAAGTGACAAGTCAGCACACTATTACATCAAGAGCATGATGATGCATATATGATAAGGACAAAAAATATGCAAGTTAGCCTCCAGGAATACCTTGAGTATTTTTGTACGTTTAATTAGGTGAACTTTACTTAAATTTTCTTTTAAATATCTTGACTGGTCAGAGACGAGATGTGACCGAGCTAAAATTACTTTGGCCAGTCAACATGACCGGCCACAGTCCGAAAATTATTTTGAGCCCTGAGAAGGTACTGTAGAAACCATCGTAACAGATTACAGTGGCTATGTTGGTTTCTCAGCCCTTAATTTTGTCCTTTGTTGTATTGCCTCCCAAGTGTGTCCATAAAATCTTTCAACCCCATTTAAAATATGTACATCACCAGAAAATACCACTACAGACTGTTGCTACTACCCAACATCCAAACAAAATTTGCAAGTGTTGAGCGATTAAAATCAGTGAAACCATGCAGCAAAGGTTTTCTACAGTAATAATTGAGCCTACAGTTTTAAAATTTCTTCAGATAAATGGCATGTTAACTACTTTTACATTATGTGGTGATTTGCCCCATCAAACAATGCCCATATTTCTATTGACAGGGACGTTTCATGACAGTCATTTTATGTATAGATATAATTGAATTTGATGTTCATGTTTCTTTTGTTACTGATAATGTCGAGGTAGTTATGTTGAGGTTAGTTTGTTGAGGTAGTTATTTAGTGACTAGTTGTAATCAAAGATTATGAGTGTGTTTGACGCAGTCACTTTAATATAAACCTTAAATAAATGATTTCACTAGCTGACTTTCAACCTCTGTCTATTGCTAAAATCAATGTTTTTCATCTACAACCGAGGTTTTACAGAGATATCAGTGTCAAAGTCCATGCCAGTTTAAAGTGGTGCTATGACAAAAATTGCATTTGTCCTATCCAAGCCATTTTAAAACATAAACAAGTAGTCTGTATGAGAAGAAAAATGTTGTTTGTGATTTTCAAATATCTCTTTTCGTTCCAGAAATATTCAAGTTGTTACAATATGCAAATTGGCCAAGTGATGACTTCATACACTGTCGGGGAAAATAAGTTAGTTATCTATTAATAATAAGTTGAATATTAAATGTACCAGGAATTAGTCAAATGATTACGTTATAGTGTGCAACATTTCACAGTAAATTGAACTCAGTCCGCAGTTTATCAGCTGATGTACTTTGCACACGTTAATTGAACCAAATAGGGAAGATCACGTGAACTTCATAAATTGTAACTTTACTCTAGGTAGATAGATCTATTTACATACTTGATTTAATATTTATTGGATTGAGTGTATGACATCATCGGTCATCTCATTTGCATATTTTACACACATTTCAGACTTGAACATCTCTGGAACTAACGCAGATATTTGCAAACCGTAAACAGCATTTTTAATCTTTCATAGACTTCTTTGTGATACAGCTAAAAGCTCAAGGGGTAAAAATTTGATCATAGTACCTCTTTATTAACCCTTTCATGTGCAAGCGCGTATATACGCGCGCTTCCAAAAATGGACAATATTTGGACACAATATTTGGTTGAACATGATGTATCAAGTACCAGACCCCTCTCAAAAGTAAACTCACATGTTTTTATGTTTTCGGCCATCTTGGTGAGTTTTAGAGCAAATTTTGTGGTGTCTTCACGAGTTTCTTCACATGTGTGTTACATGAGAAAATACTGGGGCTTTAAAAAATGGTAGCACGACGATATACGGTCGAGGAAGTCGCTGAAATCGTTATCAATTTACCTTTTGATGGTGATGAAAGTGAGCTCAGTGACTTCGCAGGTTCGGAAGGGGACGAAGGTGATGGTACATAACAACAACAACAAAAACCTTTATTAAACAATCAGGATGAAATGGATGAATTCTCCGATGAGAGAGGAGGAAGCCAACAATGTCATGGAAGACAACCCATCAGTTAGACATGGAAATGGTTTTTGGGGTCGAAGAGATGAGGAAACTGTTCGTGAGTAGCCTGAATTTACTGGCTGCCATGGACCAACACAGCTCCTTGGTACTGATGCTGAACCCATGGACTTCTTTGATCTTCTCTTCCCAGAGGAACTCTGGTCTTTGATCGCCCAGGAAACAAACAAATATTGATTTCACCAAGGAGTTTCACAGTGGGATAATGACACAAACATTGAGGAAATTCGAGCATTTGTTGGCCTCTTGTTTGGTATGGGACTCCACAAAGTGCCAGAAATGAAACATTATTTCTGTGCTGATTGGGTTTTTGGTGTTCCAGCCTTTGCTCAAGTATTTACTTCAAAAAGATGGCATCAACTATGGAACTACTTGCATCTTGCAGACAATGATGATCTTACCAGGGCCAAAAAAGGTGAGCAAGGTTATGAAAAAATTTGGAAAATACAGCCAATGTTTGTTGAGCTTGTGCCATCCTTTCAAGATCATTTTCACATTGGACAAAATGTTTCTGTGGACAAAATTATGATCAAGGGAAAGCGGGAAAATCCCTTAGAGCAATATTTGCCCATGAAGCCTATCAAACGTAGCAGCAAGATATTGGCATTAGCATGTTCTGACTGTGCCTATGTCTTTGACTTGAGGGAAACACTGAGCATGGCTTAGCTCACAGAGTTGTCACAGACCTTTGTTTACTCAAACTTGGACCCAACAACCATGTTATCCACATGGATAATTTTTTCACTGGTATTCCTCTGAGACAATTAGAAAATGCTAGTATTTACAGTGTTGGGACAATTTGAAATAACAGGTTTCTCCACTCTGCCTGTCTAAAAGACAAAACAATGCTAAAGTCAATGAAGAGGGGTGAATATCATACTGCTTCATCTGGGTCAATGGTGGCTACTGTTTGGCATGACACAAAAGTGGTATCTTTTGTGTCTAATGTTCACGATTCACATGGTACCTGTTGAAAGAAAGAAAAAGGATGGTACTGTGTGCAACGGCACCTGCGTGCCTTGTTTTTATTTCGTAGAATTTTATGTATTTCCCTTTTTACCCCATTTATGTCACAATGATTTTCCGCTAGCTACCACGTGACTATAGCTTAATATCACGAGCACATGTAAAAAGATACGATAGGCTCACAGAAATTCGACGGGAACCACCAGTTATTGCTGTACAACTCAGAACCTACTAGAGCGTTCGCCCCAACACGTCCTACCATACAGGATCGCTGTAACAGTTGGCACAATAAACCTGACCCTTGTGGAACCTGTGAGTCTTTAGTCTTTTAGTTTCACAGATCTCTCCGCTATCGGAGCTGACGCCACTACACTGTGGTTCAAATCAATTCTCCACCACGTGTTCAGGATTACAATGCCAACATGGGTGCAGTCGATAAGTCTAACCAGCTGCGGCAGAGTTATGCTATTGACAGAAAGTCAAGAAGGTGGAGGTGCCTTTTTCACTTTCTACTTGACTTGACAATGGTCAATGCTTACATTATTTATTGTCAAACATTCAAATTGCTGCAAAATCCACCAAATGTAAACCAGAAGCCTCTAAGCCAGGTTCAGTTTCGTTCCCAGGTTGTCAAAGGGTTAGTGGGGACTTTTTCATGCAAGAAGAGACCAGGTCCTCCAAACCCCCAGTATGCTTTACCAGTTGTAAGAGTGCCTGGTCATGAGTCTGTAAATATTGTGAGCTTAGGTATCAAGAAAAGGGGGAGGTGTGAACAATGCTGTATTGGGGTTTATGGAGCTAAAAGAAAGGAAACTTGCTTTGACTGTAGACAATGTAACAAGCACCTGTGTAATTCTCAATGTCATGATGAGTATCATCGTTTTCTTTTTTTTGTATGAAGACAACCTCAGAAACCTAAGAAACCGAAGGTTCAATGTTTTATCTCATGATTTAATGCAATGTAATTATGTTATCAACAATTGTAGCTGTAATTGTAGTAATTGTAGCTATTAAACTTTGTTAGACATGTCACTAGTCTATCTTGCCATAAGGAAACTGCTCCTTTGATTGCATAAGCGAGCAACGGTGACAAAGAAAGAGTGAAAAGAACTTTGATTATTGCATGGAATTTCAATGAACTTTTTAAATGTTGTTCTTTAGAACATTTCAATACAAATACTTTATCCTGTATTTACCAACTGTTCATGTTTAAAGATGGTTCAAAATGATATTATGGACATTTTATCAGCATGATTATCTAATATTTTGTAATTTTTGTCATAATTTATGTCATTAGTCAGTAATTTACGCATAAATTATGACATCTGTCAATCAAAATAAAGTGCATTGACTTGTCAACTATGTCTGAAAATATGAAGTCTCTGGGCATTATAGTTGGTGAGATATGATGAAAAATGTGTAAGTGTCAAAATCTGTGAATTTTGCCAATATTTCTGCACATGAAAGGGTTAAGAGGTCTCCTGTAAAAAGATCTACAAACTATGATTTGTTCATACGTTACGTATCAGCATCAGTTTCCATAGATTCACAAGTTTAACAGAACTAAAATATTTACCTTTACAGCCTTCAAATTTCATGCTAAATATTCCCACATTAACTGGTAATGTTCAAGCGAAAAAGCTAATTTGTAAAAGTACATTGTACATACATTATTCTAAGCTGAAGATTATTTTGCTATCACGTGCTCGTTTAATGTGCGAAAACAAACTTTGTGCGACTGATACAAGAATTTCCTGTGATGAATAAGGTACACATTAAAACAGACTCTGTGGGACTGATTTGAGTATTTCCCCTGATGAATAAACTAGTAGTAATCAGAGATTATGTGAGTGCGTTCAATGCTCTCACTTTAATATATGTATATACCATAAAATAAATGATTTCACTAGCTGACTTTCAACCTTTATCTATTGCTAAAATCAACATTTTTCAGCCGCAACCGAGGTTTTACAGTCAGATATGCATAGTGTCAAAGTCCATGTTAATGAAGAGGTCACAATTTGTTGATACGTTGCGTGATGCTGCCAGTTTCTATAGACTCTCAAGTTTCATAGAATTTTGGCCTGCGAACAGGCTCCTGACGAGGACAGAAAAAAATTTCGGCAAACGCGAAACAGAAGAATTATGAGAGCAAAGTGATCGGGGTGGGGACAGGGGAGCCTGTAGACTTTGTTTTTGATGTGCCTATCCACCCTTGGTGATAAGCCAGTAACAAATCAGTCAATGAGGTAATTAGACCTGTCAAGAAGCTACATTTTCGGTACTTGCAAACAGTTCTAATCGAGCTAATCAAATAGCTGGGTCGGGCGTCATAATATAGAGTGCAAGTAGGCAACATGTTCATGGAATATTTCAAACCTAACTTCGTCCCACCAGAGCCAATACTCAGAGAGCTTAAAACATATCTTGCAATACTGAAATGAGCCAAAAGAAATTATAAGGTGTCAAACTCTGCAAAGGCAACAAGCAGATAACAGCGGAAAGTCCGGAAACCATGCCTCTGACCTCTACAAAAAATTGCTGTAGCACCAGCAAACAGCTCCACTCCACTAGCTTCTATTTAGCATTCCTGCTCATAACAGAGCATAAAGTACCCTTCGGAATCACTTGTGAAATAACGAGAGGTCAAGAGACCGAGACTTAAAAGAGAACAGCAAATGCACTATTGTAATGAACCATTGGAGTCGTACAATTTTACAAAGATATGTCAAATGTTCATCTCAAAGATGTCAACAATCAGCGATTTAACCAATCATATCATGATACCAGGAGCTGGTATCATAGAACGGTGGCATCAATAGAATGTCTACAGGCTCCCTCGCTTTGTTCAGGTTCACCAGGAGCCTGTTCGCCGGCTAATAGAATATTTAAATTATGTACATTATTCTAAGCTAGCATTTGCAATCACGTGGTCGTTTCGCGTGGTCATTTATTGTTAAAAAACTCCTTGCGACTAATTCGAGTATTTCCCCTGATGAATAACGTAGTCTTATGGATCTTGCCTTAAGAGTACTTTTCCACTGATTCCAAACAAAATTTCGACCAGATAACGACTGAGCTATCTGTCACGACTGGCACTAATCAACAAATGGAATCAAAATGTAGCTGTTCCCACGGTTATCATCCCAAAGCCAAGTCGTGTTAATAAACAAGGACAATTCCCTCAGATTTCAATAAATGCTACCGTCGAAGCATTTAAAATCTAACGCTTAGAGCACATAATAGCGAAGCATACGGCGACTGAATGGAAAGAAGTCCAAGAAAGATCCATCAGAAAGACAAGCTCACATGGCCTGCTCACATACTCACATGTTCGCCACATGTCTTATCACGTCTTAGCATTAAACGGTACCAGTTTACTGGCCGTGACAAGCCCCTACAAAAATCAAGCAGGTTGGCCATTTTGGTGTCCTTACAGGAATGTGGGTTTTTTGGCCTATAACCATGCACAGGGAGACCAACTCTGAAAAGCCACAGGTCACAATTAGGTTTGCGTTCCACTTCGTCGAATGCAACTAGACAGTATTTACATAATTTGCAATTCCTTGGTTCAGGCTCACTCTTATCGATCTTGCCTTCAGAGTACTTTTCCACCGATACCAAACAACATTGGACTGGATTGAGACTGAGCTACATGTATCTGTCGTGACTGGCACTAACCAGCAAGTGCAATAAAAAATATAGCTGTTCCCATGGTTAACATCCCATAGCCAAGGTGATTCAAAGTTGTGTTTATTAACATATACTGGTAAAATAAACAAGGACAATTCCCTCAGATTTTGATAAATGCTAGTATCGTCAAAGCATTTAAACTCACTAAAATCCGATGCTGAGAACACAAACAGCAAAGCCTACAGCATAGACTTAAACAGTACCAGTTTACGGGCCCCTGCAAAAGTCAAGCAGGGTGGCTGTTTTGGTGTCCTTACAGGAATGTTGAGTTTTTCTACACATAACCATGTACAGGAAAACAAACTCTGGAAATTAGGCTTGCGTTCTCCTAATGCAATTAATGAACCTTTTTGAACACGATAATTTTCCATTCCCTTTCTGAAGGTATTTGTAATCAATATGAACAATTTAGATTAGTAGAATTGATGTTTACTCTTCCAGAGCATCAATTTAGTAACTGCAAAGCACTGCCTTCTTTCCATAATTTTTCACGTGAAGAATTGAGTTTTTAATTTTCCACCTCCCATGCAGGTCACACAATCAGATTACCAATTCATACTTCATTTTCAAGGAGCTACAGCCAACCAATAAGATGTAAATCAAATAATTACTCACAAACAGATGAGGACACTCTGTTTGAAATAAAGCACAACCTAGAATGCCCCCCCCCAAAAAAAAAAAGTGGGTTAAGAACTAATTTCTTAGTACAAAACATCATCAATTGCTGTCCTCAAAGTTCAGCATATCAACACCATTCTCACTGGATATTCACAATCACAGGAGCAACTAGGCAATAGCTATGCTCCCTCAGAATCATAATTTTCACTAAGCAATTCTTCAGTCCATGATAACACCTACAGGTGTATGAGTATTCAGAGAAAGAAAGCGACCAACGAAATAATGACATTGACCAAACCACTGAGCTGCTCAGGATAAAGGATCTAGCTGTTGCTTCCTTTCCAAGCATCATTAATGAAAGATTTCTTTCAATCAGACTTGAATTTCTTGATTCATAGATAAAGCACTTGGAATGACCGGGATCATCATGGCTAACTGCTGATTGAAATCGACATTGATCATATCTGAGTCCCAGAATGTGTAGAATGCCACTGCCAATATTACAGTAAGTTTGGTCAGTTGCTTCAAATTCTTGCAAATCGCATGGAATGAAGCCTCTGGAACACTAACATCCCATTGCAGCAGAAATGTTAGAGGGCCTTTGTTTTCCAAGAAATACAATATATGAAAGCAATCTCTACCAGCATGAAATTCTGCATAGTGTTTTTATATCATTGCATTAGCAGGTTCAACTTGGCATTGTGGACCAAAAACTTCCCCTCCATGTTGATGTTGATGCTGATCACTAGACTGGATAAGTAAAAACATTTTCTGCATGAATCACCATGGTCAGTCAGAGGAGTTCTCACAACTCTGACATATAAGAACTATCTTCCAGTCAAGAAATGTATGTTAAGTTACGTCCAACAAACAAATGGTCTTAAAGTTTACCTGTTAGTGGCTGCAATTCTAGACATACCAGTTGACATGACTTCCACTATTGCCTCTTTCTACCATCTTCCTCCATCACAATGTGTACTTCCCACCATCCCATCTACAAGGGATGCAAAATTGACATGGAGAAAGAGGGCAAGTGATATTTGTTTTCCACACTAAAACCTGTTTCCTAACGGGTTTTCATATTAAGTTATGTAAAATACTATGTCATTGTGATTATTCTAAGTACTATTTAAATAAAGTCTCAAAAATGTTTATGCAAGTTGGCTCTTGACAAAACTTACATTAGCTGTGGTTACAACAAATACTTTTGCCGTTGGGAAACTTGACTTCTTGACAGCTTCTGAGGGGAAATTGGATTCTGCTCCAGGTAAATTATCTCAGGCAAATTTTATCTTGTGGAGCTGGAATACATCATGCCAAGAGAATTTCCCTCTTCAGTAAGTCTCCAGGGATTGATGGGAAAAATGAAACCATGAGGAAGCCACTACTGTCTGTCGGGAATGTTGTACTTCTCATCCTTCACAAGTTCAAGGGCTTTCAGCCATGCTAACGATGGCAGAATGGCAAAACCATTGTTTCTCATCTTGGTGATCAATACCAGCAGATTGATTTCCAACTCTGGCCATTCAGGTTTCTTTCCGAGGTTTACACGCCTCAGTCGTGTCATCTTCTTGAGGTTTTCTTTACTTTTTCACCAGAGCCTGACATTTCATCAACACTGAACTCACATTCAGCAGCACGATTCTCATTCTGCTATGTGAACTGGATAATTCTTAACTCATCAGACACAGTGTAGCTTAGACATTTTGTAAAGGAAAGTTTCATTGCCATATCAAAGTTCTGATTACTTCAGATTGACAAACTCACAGGTTGTTTAATTTATCATCTTTTTCTTAAAATTTAATACTCAGTTTAAAATATTCACTGATTAAAACTTTTAATTGGTAGTTTATTTTACTATATTAAATAAAAACCAATTACTGCAAAGCTTTTGTTTTTGTTTCCCTTTTATCTCATGCTAGTAACGATGTGACTAAACAATGGGATCCATGTATAAAATGCACTGAAAATTTGAAGGTTTATTTTACAGAAAAAAGTGTGCATTATACATGTGTAAATAAGGTAGTTTAGCATCAACAAACAAAACAGTATAAACATGGATAATCTGAATCTGTTTATCTCACCATGCTATTGGTGAATTACTCATTCTTCAAAGAAATATATTCTGTTTTGGGCTGCTGAGATTTTGTAACATTCAGTCATATTGAAGAACCCAGGCCAAGCAGTTCCTGGCATTCATCAGACTCATCAAAAAGCAACAAAGAAAAGGACAAAGATGAAGGTAATCTAGATAAACAGTTTGAGCATTTGGATATATTTGAACAGAAACAGAGAACGGACAAGTCAATGAATGGATGCAGGAAAGTGCGCCAAAAGTGTCAACGTGCCACAGAAGGAACTTGGCCCTTTTCCATGACAGCATGGAAACCTTTCTGGGCCAAGGACAAACTTAAAGGAGTGCTAGAGGTAATAGAAAAAAAACAAACACAACAACTGCAGCTCATAGACCAATTTATGAACATTTCCTGCATCTAATGCAGTAAAAGGATAATCAATAGCTATTTACCACCTCAGAACACTACTGGTGGCTTGCAAAGATGTTATACCCGAAAGTACAGGTCATTTTTGTGTCTACTGCGCTTGCGCAGAAGACACTAAGCCATGAAAAACTGAAGAAAAAGTTTGTTAAAATCGATAATCCGTAGGTAATCAATAAATTATCACGCTTGCAATCTCCACCAATCACAAGTGAAAACAGAGCGATTAAATATGTCCGAACATAAATCCCTATAAACTCAAGTCCTGGAAAGAGGTAACTCAGTGCAGTCATTGTATGCTGTTGGGGCGTGCGGTGAAGACTTGTAGCAGTGGGGATATACGAAGCGTGTTTTGCTGAAGGTAAGTTTTAGTTTGTAATTTGTTTTTGTAATTAACTTTTCACGTAAAAAGTTGGAGGAACAATTTTTTTGGGAGCGTTATTTACTTCGCAGAAGTTTAATCGGCCAATGAATGAGTCATGAACCGTAAGTGCCGTCTTCTAGCGCCCGATGAAGCAACGCTGTCTGTTGTTCACAGAACCTTGAAGATGTTTAGAAATTCTCAAAGCGACCCACTTTGGTCAAAAATAGACCCACTTCGGTCACAAATCAACCCACTTTGGTCCCAAACTCGAGGCACACTAGCACGGTTACAAAAGCAGAACACAAATAAAATGTCCTATCCATTAGAGCAAAGCAAAAAAGCAGTAAGCGTAGTAAGAGTTGTGAGTTCTCCAGAACAGTATATTTGCTTCTTTAACTTTAATTTTGGGCTATTTTCAAATTTATTGTCTTTTAGTGGCCGTTTTTACATTCCACATTTTCTCGATCTTTCCAATTGTGTAAATGATCATGCAGAGTTTTGTAGTCGTGAAGGAATGCCGGCAATTGTAAACAAATATCTTTATCCTGTCCACCAGAATAAATTTGGAATGCGAGCAATTGCAGTTTTACGCAACAGCAGTCCAAAATATGTCGACTTGTTTTGCTACATATTGGTTTGTACATTTCACAAGAGTAAATTGGCTTCAAGAAAACTGTTTCCATATATTCCTGTCGTAAATCTTCAATTTTCTTTCAACCTTACAGAATGTGTTAAATACAATTATCGTATGAGATTTATCGATGTTCTCCAGACTGTGTGTGATAAAAGTCGGCATATGGTACGCTTGCACTTGACAAAGGGCGATGGAGGTCACGTGCTTATTCATGATAATAATTGGAGGAAAACAGTAAGACAAAGAGAAAGAGGCTACAAAGTGTATAAAAGTAGAAGCCGTGAACCATCTAGGATAAATCTGAAAAAGATTTTAAAGGCAATGAAGAAACGAATGATTCGAAGAAGTCTAAAATTAACACTCAGGAATTTGTGTCCACCTTCATCTAGACTAAGAAGGATAGCAGCTAACTTTAAAAGTTACTATGTGATGCATAAATACAGAAGCGATTGTTTCTTCAGCAAGTTTTATTGTAAGCGTCGTAATATTAAGGTGGTCTCCTTGAGTACCGCAGCGAAAAACAAAGAAATCAAAAACATTTCATTTAATAAGATTAGCTCCTCCGCACGAAAGATTTTAAAGAGATATCCAATTATTTCTTACTCAAATTCCGTTTTTTGTCAAAGAAAGAGTAAATTTTATGTCTCATTAAGATCAACATTACCTCAGGATATATTTCGTGTAGCAAGAAGGAAACTGTTAATTTCTGGTGATATTGAACTGAATCCAGGACCCACACAATTGCCATTTGCTGTATTAACACAAAGATTAAGAACTATCGGCTTAAGGCCACTAGATGTTGGCGGTGATGGAGATTGTTTTTTTAAAGCTGTTTCACATCAGTTGAGTGGCACTCCAGACTGTCATTTTGCAATTCGAGATGCTGGTATTCAGTATCTTAGGGCTCACCCAGAAGAATTTATTGAGAGCAATGTTGCAAATTCATGGCTAGGCTATTTAAATAATATGTCCATGCAAGGAACATGGTGTGATGGTCTCATAGTGCAGGCTGTAGCAAATGCATTAGGTATAACACTACATATCATTGAATCTCATCATAATTTTACAGAGAGGACAATAATTGAACCTGCCGTAACCTTGCAAGGAGAACAAAGGACTATTTACTTAGGCCACATAAATGAGTTTCATTATGTCTCTACAGTTCCAGATGTTCCAGAATTATTTAGAACACAAATAACAAACAGCTGCAGCACCAGCATACATGAATCGAAGAGTTCTTCCGCCATTGAATCTCACAAAAATGATTATTTCATGACATATATGAGAAAAAGAAGGGCCAATGAAAACGGTGAGTGTAGAGAAAAAAGGTTATCCAAACAACGTAAATACCAACGAGAACGGCGAGCTGTACAAAGAAAAACTACAGCAGAGGGACTGGCACAACCCAAAAACACACAACAGTTTATTCCTGCACAAAACGAACATACACCAGAAGCACTCCCACAATCTAAAAATTTACAGCAACGAGTATTTGCAGAAAAGAATGCGACAGAAGAAAGACTTCATGAAAATAAACAGTATGAAAGGTCTATTGAGAATCTAATTTCCAATTTTCATACTATTGTTTCCAAAGGTCCACTTTACATTTGTACTTGTTGTGATCAATTATGGTACAAACATAGTGTTTCCCTTGCCGACAATTTTAGATTAAATAATCCAAATGTTTCAGAATATCTGTTAAATAAAACAAGTGTAAACAACAAAGAGTGGTTATGCAACACATGCAAAATGCATTTAAAAAAAAATAAAGTTCCACCATTTGCTGCTGTTAATGGCATGCAGTTTAAAACTAAACCGCCATTTTTGGACTTAAATGAGTTAGAATGGAGATTACTTGCCCCACGATTAGCATTTGTAAAACTAATGCAGGCCCCAAGAGGAAATCAATTAAAAATAAATGGAAATATTGTTAATGTACCAGCAGATGTCACTAGCACAGTCAATCTGCTACCTAGGTTAGAAAATGAAACTGGAACAGTTAAAGTACAGTTGAAAAGAAAATTGCAATATAAGAGTTTTGCATTATCGTTAAATGTAAGACCGCATAAAGTAGTGCAAGCAGCCGATTGGCTTATCACTAACAGTGATCTTTACAAAGAAGAAGGAATAATCGTTAACCGTGACTGGCAATCAAATTTTGTTGACAATATTTCAGGAAGTCAAGATGAGCATGCCAACAAGCCTTTAGAAAATAGTGACAATGTGATCACATGCAATTCTGAAAATAGAACTGCAGATAATCAGTTATCATGTATAAATGAGAATAATTGGAGTGAGGATGAAGATGAAATCCCAGCAGGAGTTACAGACACCATGTTAACAGCTACGGATTTTCTAAACGACAACGAACGCGAGAATATTCTTAATGTTGCACCAGCTGAAGGTTCTACTCCTCTTAGTATTTTTAGAGACAAACATTCTGAGGAATTAGCATACCCTGGCATATTTTTAGGGCAAAAACGATCTGAAAATGACAAACGAATTGTACCAGTTCATTATAGTGATATATGTAAATCTGAATTGAGACGTTCCGATCGAAGAGCAGCAATGTGCATTGAAAATATCTTTTTTAAAACCAAAAAGTTACAAATGAAAATTCTCTTAGGTAAATCACAGATTGCGATGCGAAAATGCAAAGGTCTCAACAATTCTCTTACTGCTGGGCATTTAAAAAAGGAAGGAGCTTTAGAAAGATTAGTTCATTTTGACGAAGGGTTTAAATTTTTAAGAGCATTACGAGGCTCCCCACCTTATTTTGAAACTGCTAAAAAAGATCTCTTTGCAATGATAAGACAGCTGGGCCCAGCAACTCTGTTTTGTAGTTTTTCTTCTGCAGAGACACAGTGGATACACCTATTAAAAATTCTTGCTAAATTGGTGGATGGTAAAGAATATTGTGATAATGAACTTGAGAACTTAAATTGGGAACAGAAATGTAGATTAATCCAAAGCGATCCAGTGACATGTGCAAGACATTTTGATTACCAATTCAATCAGTTTTTAAGCAATTTTCTCATCAGCAATGTTTCACCATTAGGATCAATTTCTGATTGGTTTTATAGAGTTGAATATCAGCAAAGGGGTTCACCTCATATTCACATGTTGCTATGGATAAAAGATGCACCAATATTCGGAATCGACGATGATAATGAAGTCATCTCTTTCATTGATAGCATTATTACCTGCCAAAAACCAAATGGCAATTCAAACCTAATCACCTTAGTAAACAGGCAAATTCATCGACATTCGCATACGTGTAGGAAAAGAAAGAAGAAGGAATGTAGATTCAACTATCCACAACCTCCTATGGAAAGAACTACGATATTGCATCCTCTTGATAACAACATTGAAACACACTTGCTTAAACATTATAAAGAAATGTGGACACATATTAAGAATTAAATGACTTAAAAGAAGGTCAAGGTATTACTTTTAATGAGCTTTTGTCTCATCTAAATGTAACAGAAGAAGATTATCTACTAGCATTGCGTTCATCTCTTAATTCTCCAACTGTATTCCTAAAGAGGAAGCCAAATGAGTTAAGAATTAACAACTACAATGCACCGTGTCTCAGTGCATGGAGAGCTAACATGGACATACAATTTATCCTTGATGTTTATGCTTGTGCCGTGTACATTGTATCCTATATATCAAAAGCACAGAAAGGTATGAGTGAATTACTTCGAAAGGCATGTGATGAGGCTAAGAATGGCAATGCTAGCATAAAACAGCAAGTAAGAGATATAGGCAATAAATTTCTGAACAGTGTAGAAATATCAGCCCAAGAAGCAGTTTATTTAGTGCTTCAAATTCCAATGAAAAAATCATCACGACAAGTAATATTTATACCTACTGCGCCTCCCGATGAAAGAGTTGATCTATTGAAGTCTATGAATGAAATTGAAATGATGGAAGATGATTGTGAAGACATACACACCGGAGGTCTTCTCAAAAGATATACTGAAAGGCCTCATAACCTTACTAATGTGACTTTGGCAGATTGGGTAGCATGGTATGATTCATATGGAAAACCCTATAGGAAGAGAACACGAAAATTGGATGCTGATAGTCTACTACAAGAACACTGTATTGATGAAAAAAATAGTGATGATAACTCTGAGAATGATAATGGAGAAGCTGATAAAAGTAAGCAACGGTCAAAAGCGAGGATTATCAGAAGTGTTTGGTTTAACAGAGAGACTAACCCCGAAAAACATTACCGTGAATTAATAATGCTTTTTTATCCATGGAGAAATGAAAAGACAGATCTCATAGGCAATTGCTCCACCTTTGAAGAACGCTTCTGCTTTTTAAAAGACGAAATCTCAAAACAGATGAACCAGTATGCATTTTTCAGTCAACAACTAGATGAAGTTCTAAATGATTTAAAAGACATAGACGATAATTGCTTTGATACAATTGCACCAAACACACAACATAGAGAACTCCAAGATCAAACTGAAGGTTTAAATGACTTGCATCCTGACTTCAGTGAAACATATGATTTATCAGAAGACATTGGCATTACTCCACATACAGTTAATAATGATATCCTTATACTAAATGAACTGCCTGATCAAGAATACCGACAAATGGTCCAAAAGTTAAACAAACAGCAGAAAGAGTTCTTTTATCATATTTTGCATCTCATTAAAACATCTGACAAGCCATTTTACAGCTTTCTAAGTGGAGGAGCTGGCGTTGGTAAATCGTGGCTCGTTAAAGCATTATATCAAGCAGCTCTAAAATACTATAACCATAATGCAGGAGAAGATTTCCATGACATAAAAGTGTTATTACTAGCACCAACTGGGAAGGCAAGTTACAACATAAAAGGAAACACTATACATAGTGCTTTGGCGATACCAGCAAATCAATCACTAAAAAATTACAAGCCCCTCGATTCTAGTAGACTTAATACCCTTAGGTGTAAACTCGGAAAACTTAAACTTATATTTGTGGATGAAATTTCTATGGTTGGTAATTGCATGTTTAATATTCAGATAAACTGCAGATTAAAAGATATAAAAGGCAGTAAAGATGATTTTGGAGGAGTTAGTATCATTGCAATAGGTGATTTATTTCAGCTAAAGCCAGTAATGGATGGTTATATTTTTAACAATTTTGAAGATTTGCAATATGGGATACTTCTACCAAACTTATGGAAAGAGCATTTTAAAATGTTTGAGCTTCATGAAATCATGAGGCAAAGAGAGAGTAAAGTATTTGCAGAAATTTTGAACAGACTTAGAGAAGGAAATCACACAAACGATGATCTCTTAAAAATAAAAGATAGACTTATTACACCAAATAGCTCAACATACCCCTCAGACGCACCTCACTTATTTATACAGAACAAAAAAGTTAATGAGTTCAACGACAGAGTTCACCATGCATCTTTTAACAAAAAGTTCAATGTCAAAGCACAGGACAGTGTAGTTGGAACAAATTCTTCAGAACTAAGGAGGAAGATACTGAACCAAATACCTAACGATCCAGCAAAAACTAAACAGCTAAGATCAAATCTTAAACTGAGTGAAGGTGAAAGAGTAGAAACAGCCATAAATGTACGGACAGAAGATGGCATCACAAATGGTGCAGCTGGAGTGGTTAAATTCATTCACCTACATCAAATACAAAAACCAACTGGAATAATATGGGTGTTATTTGACCATAGTAATGTAGGGGAAAGAACAAGACGAGAAAATAGGCATCTATATACGCAATCAATTCAACACACTTGGACTCCAATAAAGCCCGTCACTGTGCAGTTTGCTGTTGGCAAAACCAAAACTGCTCAGGTTGTTCGAAAGCAATTTCCTTTACGGCCAGCTGCTGCTAAAACTATACATCGATCTCAAGGGGATACTGAAACAAGAATAGTTGTAAATTTGGAAACAAAAAGGAAAATACCTCATGTTCATTATGTTGCGTTAAGTCGAGTAACAACTATTGAAGGATTGTACATTACAGACCTTTGTGAGAACAAAATTCAGGTTCATTCGGATGTGAAAACTGAAATGGCTAGATTACGAACAAAGGCCTCCCTTAACCTTTGCATTCCTCGCCTTTATGAACTTAGTTCATCTTTTTTCAAGTTGTGTTTTCTAAACGCAAGATCACTTCATAAACATATTGACGATTTACGCAACGAACACAATTTCAACAATGCCGAGTTAATTATGTGTTCAGAGACTAGGTTCAGTCCACTTGATGATGATAACATGTACATCATACAAGGATATCAATTGTTTCGAAATGATAACCAGGTTTTTAACACAAGACCCTATGGTGGTACTGCAATTTATAGTCGACACTCTTTTGCATCTGGCTTCCCTTACAATTCCAATACAAATGGTATTGAGATAACAGTTGTAAAAGTATCTACCCTGCCAAATGTAACAATAACAGCAATTTACCGTTCACCAAAAATTTCCCTCACACTTTTGTGCAGGTCACTTATTCAAGTATTAGACAGCATTTCTTCCCAATACAACATTATCATTGGAGATTCTAATGTTAACTGGATGAATGAAATTGAAAGAAGACCTCTCTACAACCTTCTTGTAACAGAAAGAAATTATAAACAACTGATTTCACATTATACAACTGATAACAGAACAATAATTGACCACATATACACAGACTTCCTATTAGATTCACATGCTGATACCACTTCAGGAACATTAGAAACATATTTCACTGATCATAAAGCCATCTGGTTAGCTTTGCCGTATAATATGTGTTAATGAAAACAATTCCTTAAACACACACTAACGAGAGCCAATTATCTACTGTAAAAGTAACAATATGTTTCCCTTACAATTATTTGGCTACTGTAAAATTTCACCTACAACAAAAACTAATTTTAAAAAAATCTTTCAGACATTGCATGTTCTAACTTGTTAATAGTTATTAGTCCATGTCTTATCTCTAAGTGGTGGTATAATTAGATCTCACATTTTTATTTATTGAAACATTTTTTTAAACCCCTCCCTTCCTTTTTTTTTTTCATCAGCTGAGAAGAATGGCTGAGAATTCAAAGCGAAAAGGTAAGCGGCCAAGTAAATTATCCATTACTTTGCAAATTCACGAAACGTTTTCTTAAATAAGATACATATAAAAGTAAGTAATAATAATAAAAACCATATTAATACCCTCTTCTCCACTTTTAATATATATGTTTCTCACCATGTTATTTCTCTATTTCAGATACTGACGTTGGTTATATTCACTCATTATCGCCTATTAAAAAAGCAAGGTCTGGAAAATTGTACTACAATTTTGACCTTCAAACATCACCAAGTAAATTCACAAGAGTGGTTGGATTTGACAAGAATTCACATGCTGAAGCATTGCATTTCCAGACTACAAAAAGTCCAGCTAAAATTGTCAACATTAATGAAAAAGATGATACAATCTTTGTCAACCAAACAAGCTCAATTGTCCAAGCTAGCAGCAGTGATGTTAACTTTCTGTGCATAGCTCCATCGACAAAGCAAGGGGAACCAAATGAAACAATCTCCAGTGCAACAGATATAACACTAAATGAAATTCAAACTCTGACAAGAAATCAAAAGGTTAATGTACAAGGCCACCTAACCCTTGGTCAAAATCCAAAAAAAGAAGTCATTAAACGAAATGGTGAAAAAGGATACGTAAAAGAAGACTGTGTGATTGAAGATCACACTGGTTCTGCCACTATACATATCTGGGATAACTTGCTAACCCAACTACAGAGTGGAAACACTTACAGCTTCCAAAATCTTAGCGTAAAGAATTATTCAGGATTGACATTACTGGGTACTACACCAACAACAACATTCCAAAAAGTAGACCTCCAACTAGCTGAAGTAAAAGGCCCACAACTTCTTTCAAATACTGAGAAGGAAATTGTTATCCAAGAATTCAAATTTGTTGATAAAGTAAATGTCTTCATGACATGCCAGATAAAGTCTTGCAAGAAAAAAATGCCGCATGCAGCAGGCTCAATTGTTCTCAAATGCCCTTCATGTGGAACTAGTCAAAAAGTTAAAGCAGCAGAAAAAGGAATGTCTGCACGCCTTTGCGCCGAAATAGATGGAAAAGATCGCTGGTTTACTGCTCTGACAGATGTAATGGAAAGCTTATTGTCCAGAATAAGCCTTACCACAGATTCCAACACGGATCAAATAGCCGAAAAGTTACTTCAAATCGAAAATATTAAAATGAAAATTAATACACAGTCCAATCACATAATCGAACTACTAGAGAATACTACATGTAAATAGTCATGAAAAACTTTTTCACTTTTCCTATACCATCACCCTTCAGTGGCAGTCAGTACATATCTTAACAGCTTACAAAATTAATTATAACATTTTTATGATAACTCTCAAAATTATAGACTGCAGTAATCGGAATTAGAAATATCAAGTAAAAAATGTATCAATAAACTAGCTCAAGCCTATATTTACTTTGTATAACTGTGTAATATATTATAATAATCAAGTGTATTTTCAACTATTGGTTATCTCGTATCTTTAATTATTGTATCTGATAAAACAATGATCCGTCACATGAAAAACAGAAAACGAATTGCGCTAAATAAATAAAGTTTTTTATGCAAAAAAGGGGGAATCATTCATTGTATCTTTAAATTCTATCCAAACATTTTTCCAATAAAATAGTTCAAAAATACATAAATATCCAAACATCCAGTAAGCTCGGAAAAATGCACTACATCTAATGTACATAAAATATTGGCTGATAAACATTTCTTAACCAAAATCCAAATACCCTCTTCAATTCGTGATACAAGGAAACATAGATTTCATCAATTATTTTGCACCGTTACCTGAAATTTCGCAGTAGACACCTGTACGCATTGCATACCTATTTTTTACATAAAGACGACACTTTGAGGTCTTTCAAAAAACCTGATTTACCCTTAACCACATAAGCATGCCACACAGCACTCCGTTGTTATTGCACCAAAATCCAAAGAGTGCCATCTGCATCTTCATAATGGCAGAGTCTTCAGACGCAAGTGATTCAGAAATAAAAAAACAAGGAAAATTGCTGAAAGTGACGATGAAAGCAACATTTTTGTTTCTGCTGTTGATACAGAAGACCTCTTTGAGTTAGAATTCTCAAAGATGATGAAGAGGATGGCGAAGTCAGATGGAGTCAAGATCTAGCTCCAATAAATGTGACTCCTTTCACTACAAGACCTGGAGCTGTAAGCAGAGTTGCCAAGGACAGCAAAGAAAAATATTTCCTGCAGCTCTTCCTGCTGGATGAACTTTTTGACATGATTGCCAAAAAAACAAACTGATATGCTAGTCAGTGTATTGCCTGAAAAACCAATCCAAAGTGGCACAATACATGCCTTGAAGAAATACAAACGTTCTTTGGTCTCCTCATGCTCTTGTGGTATCACAACCTCACCAAAACCTCTTTGTACTGGTCCACACATGAAACCCTTGGAGTTCCATATATAAAAGAAATAGGTTTGATAAATTAACTCAATAACTGCACCTTAGTGATGAAAATAGGATAGCATTGTTACTTTTGTAACTTGTTTTCTTCTTTGTTTTGTTTACATAACTATTACTCATTAATGATTTTGTACATTTTTTAAGTGTGATTGCTGTGATTGCTGTGATTGCTGTGATGCTGTGATCAATGCAAGTTTCATAATGTAACCTTTGGAATCATGTAATTAGAGACACCACGTCTTTATCAGTTTAGTTGTGCCATCTACGTTCTCGCTATTTTATGCTATTGCTGTCATTGCTATTGTTCTAAGCTATCATTTCTTCAATTGCTACCCTCGCACGAGCAAGATCAAATTGAGTCTTTGCTACATATTTTTAGTTGTAATAGTGTCGTTATAGTTTAAGATCTATGTTTCATCAGTATCCTTGATTTATGTTTTGTCTCTTAGCTAGTATTAGCTTACATAAGCCTTTTGTATCATTCTGCTTTTAGTTCAAACCACACAATCACAACCAGAACCATAACCAGGACTTTGCATCACAAGTACATCTCTATTTTGTGATCCTAATTCCTATATTGTTGATTCATTGCTCCCTTCCAATAGACGCTATAACGATTGATTTTACTGTGACCTGGTTTCTTTGGAATTACATTACAATGTGCATTTGAGTGTTTCAAGATCCTGGGGTTATATGTTAGTCTACACATGGCTACACTTCTGGCAAGTCACAATCATGAGGCCAACCAAATCACAATAAATTATTCAAAGTTTCATCTTCTCTCAAAGCTGTTGTGAAAGCCTGTTGTGAGGAACATCAGCCTTGCCAGAATCTGTCGTTGAAGCAAAGATTTCCTTCAATGCACAGCTTAGCATGTAACAGTACATTCCACTGAAGCTGATTAAGAGAGGATACAAAGTTTGGGAATGTGCAGATTCATGTAACAGTTACATTTGTAATTTGCAAGGTTACATAGGACAACAAAACAGTGGCAGCACAGAGAACAGACTTGGTTGTTGTGTTTTTACAACAGATAAGCAGACCTTTCACTGGAAAGCACCACCAGATTTTCTGTTTCACATCCATTAAACTTTCTTGTAATTCACTGAGAGACAAAACATACATGTGTCGAACAATTTACTTCCATCGCCGAGGCTTTCCAAATAGTTTGTCACCCCCACACAAAGCTGATGTGAAAGCCTTACGAAAGAGTATGTCGAAATTTCATCCTCCTGGAAACCTTGTCGCATCAGTTTGGAAAGACACAAAACTAGTTTGCTTTATAAGCATCCATTCAAATTCAGTTGGCAACCAAACAATCAACAGAAACTATTGTACAAGTTCTCACTGTTCCTGCCACCATTTCCTACAACAAAAACATGGGTGGTCTTGACTTGAACGACAAAGCGAGAAATTACTATGCTGTAGGCTGCGAGTTGCGTAAGTGGTGACATTATTTCCTGTGGTTCCTTGTCAATGTCGGCATTGTAATGCTCATATTCCGGAAAACAAAGTAGAGAATCATTGCTCCAGACCTCAGCTTTATTTTTGTGTTGAGTTGGCAATATGCTAATTAGCGACTTTTACTCCCATTGACTTAGCGTTTCAGAAGGGCACTAGTAATTAATGGAGATGTAGAAATATAGAAACTTTAGAGGACACTACAAACGTTGTTTGAAACAACAGCAAATGAAGTATTGTCAAGTGGCGTGTATGTCTTATGGAAAATACATTTGCTTGGAGTGTTTTGCAAATTAGTCTGAAGCAGATTTGTAAGAATGGCAAGAAATCTGAATTTTTGCACTCAGTTCATCCTTAGACGATCAGCTGGCTAAATCTATGCAATGAAATGGAAATGTGGGTTCCATTTTTTTAGTGTTTGACTTCTTGAATGGAATGGTTTTACCTTTTACAGAGAAAAACATGGTGGATGACACAAGGCTGACACAAATTTTCACATTTATCAAGTTTATTCTCTTATTGTTCACTGTGAATTTTATTAATTCTTACCACACTTAAAGGGCTCATTGATTTTGTTTGCTACATTGTGAGGTTGTGTGGTGCTTAGTTTTTGCTGTAGACATTGTTTTCTCAGGGTTCTTCAAATTAGTCAATATTGTCCAGAAGAACTTAGGGAAGAGGACACCTGTGCCTATTATCTCCCTCAAGGGGTAAAGGGCTAAAAGGTATCAGACATTGCATGACTTCAGTGTTTCAGCCAGAAAATTCCCCTTGAGGGCCAAAGTGGCCCCTGAACATCTTTTTAGGGGCCAATTTTTTAGGAAAGGGGCCAGTAAATTGAAGGCTACAGAAGGAAAAGATGCATCAGGGTACCAATGAAAATAAAGCAGTTTATTAGGATCTATGATAAAATTTAATAGTAAGTGCTTTTTGAAGTGTTTCTACTCAATAAAGTTTCTTTTGAATCAGATACTAGTATGAAGGATCTGTGCATTACAAGAGAACAATCCTTAGGCATACATGACATAGTCAATGATCAAGGGTTTGCAATGCATTATAGGGCGATTTCAAACATGGCCAGCCATTTGGAAGTTTTCCAATGTGAGAGAAACAATACTGCAAAGCAAAAGGACGGATTGACTTCTTTTCTTATGTTGAATGTTTTAGAAGCAAAGATCTTTCAATATGATTTTCTAGAAGGACATAGTGCGTGACAAAATAACCGTTATTGATCGTCAACACAGAGAAATGTAGCTGCCATCATGGCAACTAAACCAGAATTTTGGTCGCCAATGATGAAATGTTACTTGCACTGGCAACCGTATCGATTACAATTTTGAGCCCTGGGATGGCTTTTAAATTACTATGCCTGTGTTAAGCCTGCAGTGTTGTAAAAGGAAAGGGCTAAATTGGCCCTTTTTTGTTTTTCTGGGGGCCATCTTTGATTGTAACACAGGATTCCCGCAATGGCGCACTCTGGCGGAAACACTGTGACTTGTAACCAGTCATTTAGAGTTTGACAGACCAAAAATCTAACTTTTACACTCAGAGTAACACACAGTTGCCATCATTAAGCAATGACATCATACGTCAGCACAAGTTGGCACAAGGAAACCGAGAATAAGAGGATGTTAAGATTCATCCCTTCGAACCAAAGTGCACTGGAAACTAACCAAATGAATATAAAGTCATTTTGCCATCTGCTATCTTTGTTTTGCAAATGTGGGGTAATCAGAAAAGTGGACCTCAAAGTATGTTTGATTTGAAACGGAAGCTTGAGCATGGGTGAAAGTCATGATCACAGCTGTTGAGAAAGTACAAGATCCCCAAGGAGATCAGATGGAAACCATTCGCAGTTTCTTGACTTGATCAAAAGAGTGAGCTGTCTGAAATCGTTATTTAATTTTCCCTTTCACTTGTGTTGTGGTATTATGGTTGCTTTCACAGTTTTCAAAGCCAAAATAATAAGGACATCCAGTCAGAGGGAAGTTGTGTTTTATGCTGTTGTTCTTCAGCTGTAAATGGTAGAGATATGCAACCCTCCAAGTTAACTTTTTTCCTTAGTGGCCATTTGGCCACTGACTGTTCAGGTTTGGTCACCAGTAAAAAATTTTAGTTGCCAAAATATATGCATAAATTAATAATTAATTAATAATAGATAATAATCTTATTATGATCTAACTGTATTATTAATAACATTTTCCTTGAACCACCAAGTAAATTGAAGTCCCGTTCAGTGAAAGAACTACCTAATGTCGATTCACATATGCTTTTATTGGAATGATTGATGATCAAATGAAAATGAAAATTAGGAAAAAAGTCACTTCACAAAACACAGAAATATTTGTGTATATCATTTGTAATTCACACAACAGGAGCAGTGCAAACGACAGAGATTATACCAAGTTAAAATAAGATAGCCTCATTTGCAGCTGAATGGCGGAAAGTTTTCCAATGTTTATCGAGGCGGCATCAAATTCTTGCTGAGACCATAAAGTGAACACTATTTTTACCTTATCGCTTATGATCTTTTTTAAGTGTTCAACCTCGTTTTCTGCTTGAATAAGCAAACGATATAAAACTTCATCTCAAAATTAAAGACTGTATTGAAATGGACAGAAAAGTTCACACTCAAATTGTTTGTCGTTTTGAATTTAATATGCGAACCGCAGAACATGAATACTCAACGCGAAAATACTTTCACAGGTTTTAGGGCAATCACTAAGACGGATATTTTTTATTGATGAAATCTCTGACAATTTAAAAATAAACCCAGGTTTGTTCACACAAGTGAAATTTATTTACTACTGCAAGCCACTTTTCATCACAGTTTTTTTTACTTATAGAATCCCCCGTGCTTGCGTTATCAAGTTTGCTGTAATGTCAAGTATTTTCGTGTCCACTGAAACAAAATATGTTTCTCAAATACATCTGGATGTTTCTCAAATATATTGGGGATCCTCTCACCATTGAGCTTTCCAAGCTTTTGCAATTCCTCTTCTTTTCGATGGCAAATGACTGGGTTGTGTGCATTGTCTCATGCTTCCAGGTAAAATTGTTACGTGCCAAAGTTCAGTTGAGTGGAACGAATTTCGTCGCATCCCAAGCTCAACTGAATGCAATTCCTTGATCTTTGTTTACCGTGTAACATTTCATGTTATTCAGTCTCCATTTCTGTTGGTTAAAATCCCACAACAACTAGCTTTGCAAAGTGAATTCTTAATGCTCAGAACGTTTTTCTTTTCACTCCGGATGATATTCTGCTCAAGCTCCTGACGCATAGGTCACGTTAATTTTAGTTGCCAAGCTGGCGACTTGCGTTCTAATTTAGTCGCCAGCTCCAAAATTCTAGTCACCATGATGACTAAAATGGTCGCAACTTGGAGGGTTGATATAAGAATACATTCGAACATTCAGGTTAAAGATAAAAAGTAATCCAATCACAGTTTTAAAATAACTAACAGTATTTTTACGCGACGCTTGACTTTACCAAATTGGCAATGATGTGGAAATAAATCCTGGGCCTTTCTGTTGCTAAATGACACATGTAGGTCTCTTAACATATTTTTTTCCTTTTTCATCCATTAAATTCCCATGGTAATTTGCTGGAAATTGGATAGCCATACTGTTTGAGTTTTAGTAAATAATATAGAGCAAAGGTTGCCATACCTTGAAAAATATGTAGTCACATATTTTGAAGTGTTAGGTACTGGAGTTAATTATGTGTCACATTCAGGAGTAGATACACTGGTCTTGTTGTCTCCAATTTACTGATGATGAGGTACATGTAGTTGAGGTATATGTAGTACATATATGGGGTTATTTTTTGGTAATAATGTTATAGTTATAAAAAAGTTGATGTAAATTATGATAATTGCCCCCGCAGGGTTTTGGCCCAGATGGCCAAAACCCGAGGAGGCACCCTAGAGGTCCCCGCATATAGGGACGAAAATTTGGCCGTAGCAGAAAAAATCTCGATTTTTCAACAACAGGGCTCACAAAGGATTGCCGAAAAGTACGCAAAGGATTGCCGAAACTTCGCTGGGGGTCGAATAAACACTCGAAGGATTCTGGGAGCGGAGTTTTTGCCACGAGGTTCTGAAGTGGAAAGGTAAGAGCTG